>TARA_B110000467_G_scaffold7927_2_pt1 | contig 55759 bp, 52 predicted proteins | sample TARA_B110000467 | Tara Oceans TARA_B110000467 (sample SAMEA4398341) | marine metagenome | biome: Polar Biome; feature: [MES] marine water layer (ENVO:01000295) within the mesopelagic zone...; material: water (ENVO:00002006), including particulate matter (ENVO:01000060) such as...... | reverse complement strand
GGTGTTGATGATGTTGAAGAAGAAGATGTAGAAGAGGAACTTTCTCAAGCAGAAGGAACTTCTGACTATGACTTTTCCTCGCAAGATCGTATTGTTCGTGGTCGAATGCCAACCTTGGAAATGGTTAATGAACGCTTTGCTCGCCATATGCGTATTAGCCTGTTTAATATGATGCGTCGAACCGCTGAAGTATCTATCAACGGTATCCAAATGATTAAATTTGGGGAATATGTCCACACCTTATTTGTGCCAACAAGTTTGAATATGGTGCGTTTTCGACCGTTAAAAGGCACGGCATTAATTACCATGGAAGCCCGCTTGGTGTTCATTTTAGTAGACAACTTTTTTGGTGGCGATGGTCGATATCACGCGAAAATTGAAGGCCGAGAGTTTACTCCTACTGAACGCCGCATTGTACAAATGTTGCTAAAAATTATTTTTGAAGACTATAAAGAAGCTTGGTCGCCGGTAATGGATGTTTCGTTTGAATACCTTGATTCAGAAGTTAACCCGTCTATGGCTAATATTGTTAGTCCGACAGAAGTGGTGGTGATCAGTTCGTTTCATATCGAGCTTGATGGTGGTGGTGGTGATTTTCATGTTGCCTTACCTTATTCCATGCTTGAGCCAATTCGTGAGTTGCTAGATGCCGGTGTACAAAGTGATAAAGAAGATACAGATATGCGTTGGTCAAAGGCACTACGCGATGAAATTATGGATGTCCCGGTTGAATTGTCGACTAAATTTTTAGAAGTAGAACTATCCTTACAAGAAATCATGGACTTTAAAGCGGGTGATATTATTCCTATTGAAATGCCAGATCACATTACCGTATTAATTGAAAACTTACCGTCATTTAGGGCTAAGCTTGGTCGTAGTCGTGACAATTTGGCATTGAAAATAGAATCAAAAATTAAGCGGCCAGAGTCAGTGAAATCAGAGTTAACTATCTTAACAAAAGGCGGTAAACGTTTAGACAGTGATGCTGAACTACATATGTTAGAAGATGATTTATAAGTAGAAATATGGCATGTGGTGTGAAAATCACATAAGTGCATAATAGGCAAATATCAAACGAATAGCGTAGTGATTTTTACGCTATTGAGTAAAAATTAAGGCGAAAAAACATGAGTACAGAAAACGAAGGCGATTTAGGCATGTGGGACGAAGCGATGGACGAGCAAGCTGCCGCAGAAGCTGCTGAAACCGTCGAATTGGAAGATCTACAAGAAGATAACAAGCCTATTACGGGTGAAGAAAAGCGTAAACTTGATGCTATTTTAGATATTCCCGTCACTATTTCTATGGAAGTAGGTCGTAGCCATATCAGTATTCGAAATTTATTGCAGCTCAACCAAGGTTCGGTTGTTGAATTGGATCGTGTGGCGGGTGAAGCACTTGATGTTCTGGTTAATGGTACGTTGATTGCTCATGGCGAAGTAGTGGTGGTTAATGATAAATTTGGTATTCGTTTGACCGATGTTATTAGCCAAGTTGAACGCATTAAGAAATTAAAATAATTGCTAATGAAAAATATCCTTTCTGCAATTATCATTTGGTGTGCTTGTTTTACCTTAGCTAGTGCAGAAGAGCTCGACAAAGATGTTACTTTGGTAGATGTTGCCCCAGTGGAAGTTGGTAAACATGTTACTGCTAATATGGATGCCATGAGCATGATCATGTCATTACTGATGGTTTTAGCTGTGATTGTCGTTAGCGCTATGGTGCTAAAACGCTTTCAAGGTGTACGACACTCTATTAATGGTTTGAAAATAGTGACCAGTTTGCATTTAGGGTCAAAAGAAAAGCTCGTTGTAGTGCAAGCCGGAAAGCAGCAGTTATTGCTAGGTGTAACTGCTCAACAGATAACCTTGTTAGAAACGCTTGACGAACCTTTAGTAACTAGCAAAGAGAATCGCGTTGATTTTGCGCAATCGTTCGCCAAGTTACTTAAACAAAAAGCTATAAAAACTTATGATAAAGAAAAATAAAGTATCATTATTATCGTTGAGTAAAATCGTCACTTTCTTCGTGACGATTTTATCATTTTTGCTGATAAGTAATACTAGTTTTGCTGCTGATGATCTTTCCTTATCGGCATTAACGCTAACCACTAATCCTGATGGCTCACAAGAATACTCCATTACCTTACAAATACTAATTTTTATGACCGCGCTGAGTTTTATACCTGCTGCGGTGATTATGATGACATCGTTTACGCGTATTGTGGTGGTGATGGCTATTTTACGACAAGCGTTTGGTTTGCAACAAACGCCGTCAAACCAAGTTATTATCGGTATTACGCTATTTATGACCTTGTTTATTATGACGCCAGTCTATAATCAGATTAATGAACGAGCGATCCAGCCTTATTTACAAGACCAATTAACTTCTGTCGAGGCCATCAATAAAGCGAAAGTACCATTGCGAGCATTCATGTTAGAGCAAACTCGTATTAAAGATCTGGATACGTTGGCGCAGATGGCTGGGATAACGAAAGTTGATAAACCAACTGATTTACCGATGACGGTGATTATCCCCGCTTTTGTGATTAGTGAATTAAAAACCGCCTTTCAAATTGGTTTTATGCTTTTTATTCCTTTTTTGATCATAGATTTAGTGGTGGCAAGTATTTTGATGGCTATGGGGATGATGATGCTCTCGCCGATGATTGTTTCGTTGCCTTTTAAACTTATGCTGTTTGTGCTTATTGATGGCTGGAATCTCGTGATAGGCACGCTGGCAACGAGCTATGGTATGGGAGCCACGTAATGGGTCCTGAGGTCTTTGTCGATATTTTACGCGATGCCTTGTTTTTAGTGATCGTCTTGGTGAGTGCCGTTATTGTCCCGAGCTTGTTGGTAGGCCTAGTAGTGGCAGTATTTCAGGCAGCAACTTCGATAAACGAGCAAACCTTAAGTTTTTTACCGCGCTTAATCGTTACATTACTTGCTTTGATTATGGGCGGGCATTGGTTAGTACAAAAATTGATGGATTACACCATCCGACTCATTGGTAGTATTCCTAGTGTGGTGAGTTAGCCATGGAGTTTACTGAGTCAATTATCAACCAAACGATGGCTGACTTTTTATTACCGTTTGCGCGTATTTCAGCAATGGTGATGTCGATGATTGGCTTAGGAGCAAAAGCTATTCCCGGCCGCATAAAGCTGTTCTTTTGTTTAGCGATTACTGTCGCTGTTATGCCGGCGCTACCACCAACACGAGTCGGTGATTTATTTTCATTAGCGACTGCGCTGTTGCTTGGTGAGCAAATGATTGTTGGCATTATGTTGGGCTTTGTCACTGTTATGGTGGTTAATACCTTTACCCTCGCCGGACAAATTATCGCTATGCAAACCGGTTTAGGTTTTGCCTCATTAGTTGATCCTGCAAGTGGTCAAAATGTTCCTGCCGTTGGGCAATTCTTTTTAATATTATCGTCGCTATTATTTTGGGCTATGGATGGTCATTTGGCCTATTTGCAGTTTGTTGTGACTAGCTTTGATACCATTCCAATTCCAGCGACAGAAATTTCTAGTGTTAAATTTAAAGAAATTGCTGAGTGGGGTAGCTGGATGTTTGCCACCGCACTATCGCTGGCAATCGCGCCTTTAACTGCGATGTTACTGATTAACTTCTCTTTTGGTATTATGACCCGAGCAGCGCCGCAATTGAATATTTTTGCTATCGGCTTTCCTATTACTATGTGTGCGGGCTTATTGATCATGTGGTTAACCATGGGTAATTTTTATAGCCATTTTGTTATGCAATGGCAGCGAGCACTTGATTTTAGCTGCTACCTAATTGATTGTGGGGTTGCACCTTAATGGCTGAGTCTGATAGTGGTGAAAAAACTGAAGAACCCACGGCGAAAAAGCTCTCCGATGCACGTAAAAAAGGACAAATAGCACGTTCAAAAGATTTAGGTACTATGTTCGTTTTAGTGGGCAGTGCTGTAGCACTGATGCTATTGGGCAGTTCTCTTGTTGAGGGGCTGTCGGTGATGATGAAACGCTTATTCAGCTTAAATCGTCGAGAAACTATGGATGTGCATGCGCTTTATCAAGTAGCAAATGATGCTGTTAGTGCCATATTAGTGCCCTTTCTTTGGATACATATTATCATTGTAATCGCAGCATTTATCGGTAATACCTTGCTTGGTGGCATGAGTTTTTCGTGGGAAGCTATGGCTCCTAAACCTAGCAAACTTTCACCTATTGCAGGCTTTAAACGCATGTTTGGCGTGCAAGCCTATGTTGAGCTTATTAAGTCGATTCTAAAATTTTTTGTGATTTTTATTTCAGCATATTTACTACTGAGCAGTTTATTTGGTCAGATAGTTAATTTAAGTACTGAAAATATTCCGCACAACTTCTCTCATGCCGTGACTTTATTACTGTGGATGTTTCTGGCTCTAGGGTTGTCTATTGGCATTATTGTGGTTATTGATGCGCCATATCAAGTATGGAATCACAATCGAGAGTTAAAAATGTCTAAACAAGAAATCAAAGACGAGTCGAAAAGCTCTGAAGGTAGCCCAGAAACAAAAGGTCGAATAAGGCGAGCGCAATATGAAATGTCACAACGACGTATGATGCAAGAAGTGCCTAATTCTGATGTGGTGATCACCAATCCTACGCACTATTCCGTGGCGCTTAAATATGATGCTGAAGCGGGTGGTGCACCGATATTGGTGGCAAAAGGTATAGATGAAATGGCTTTGCATATTCGTACCATTGCCAAAGAACACAATGTTGAAGTTGTTGCATCACCTGCGTTAGCAAGGTCATTATATTATACCGCTGAGCCTAATGAAGAAATTCCTGAGCAATTATTTGCTGCCGTCGCACAAATACTGGCCTTTATTTTTCAGCTTAATGCCCATAAAAAAGGTAAAGCAAGAAGACCAAAAGCGGTCACTAAAAACTTGCCAATTCCAGATGATTTTCGTTACTGATAATATCAAAGCGCTATAACTTTTTAGCGCTTAGGTTAACTACGTTTAGTCTTGCTTGCGTTCGTGTTATAAGCAGCATAAAAATTTAATTTTAAGGTTTAGCCTTATTTGGTCTAATAATTGCTTTTCGTAAGCTATGTCAAAAGATTATCACTAAGAGCTCATGCAGTTAACGGCAACTTTTAATCATTTAAAGAAACAAAAATTCAACGCACTTTCTGGTTTAGGTACGCCATTTCTCGTGATGGCTGCGCTGGGCATGGTGATCTTACCTATGCCGGCATTTTTGCTAGATATTCTTTTCTCTTTCAATATAGCTTTGTCTCTGGTTGTATTATTGATCACGGTATATACCTTAAAACCACTCGAATTTGGTTCATTTCCTGCTGTTTTGCTGATTGCGACGATTTTACGTTTAGCACTGAATGTTGCCAGTACTCGAGTGGTGTTGCTTGAAGGTCATGAAGGACCAGAGGCTGCAGGTAAGGTTATCGAAGCATTTGGCTCGGTAGTTATTGGCGGTAATTATGCGGTCGGTTTAGTGGTTTTTGCGATTTTAATTATTATCAATTTTGTCGTGATCACGAAAGGTGCAGGGCGTATTTCGGAAGTAACTGCTCGTTTTACCCTTGATGCTATGCCGGGTAAACAAATGGCCATTGACGCCGATTTGAACGCAGGATTTATTACCGCAGATCAAGCAAGAGAACGCCGAGTTGAAGTAACCAGTGAAGCTGATTTTTATGGCTCGATGGATGGTGCCAGCAAATTTGTTAAAGGTGATGCGGTAGCCGGTATCTTAATTCTCTTTATCAATATTGTCGGTGGTTTAGTTATCGGGATGGTTCAACATGATTTGAGTTTTGATACCGCAGTAGAAATCTACACCTTATTAACGATAGGTGACGGTTTAGTGGCGCAAATTCCAGGGCTGTTATTATCAGTGGGGACTGCGATAGTTGTTACCCGTCAAAATACTTCGCAAGATATGGGTGAGCAGGTCAGTAGCCAGCTTGGTCAAACAAAGTCACTTTATATTGCAGCCGGTGTCATGTTTATTATGGGCATCGTACCGGGTATGCCGCATGTCGCATTCTTGATTTTTGCGGTATTGATTGCTGGAGTAGCATTTTTTAGCAGTAAATATAAAGTTGCAAAAGCAGCACAATTAATAGAACAAAACGAAGCAGCGGAAGTTCAAAGCCAACAACAAGAAACAGAAGTGAAAGACTTAGGTTGGGATGACGTTAATCATGTTGATATTATCGGCCTTGAAATTGGTTATCGTTTAATTCCATTAGTCGATAAAGCTCAAGGTGGTGAGCTACTTAACCGCATTAAAGGTGTCAGGAAGAAGCTTTCACAGGAGTTTGGCTTTTTGGTACCCGCGGTACATATCCGTGATAATTTAGATCTGGATCCTAATAGTTATCAAATTTCATTAATGGGGGTAACCATAGGAGAAGCTGAGATTCGCCATGATCATGAGTTGGCGATTAACCCTGGTCAGGTATTTGGTAAGCTTGATGGTACTGCCACAAAAGATCCTGCTTTTGGTCTAGATGCTGTGTGGATCAAACAAGAGCAACGCGAACATGCCCAATCGCTCGGTTATACCGTAGTCGATGCAGCTACGGTGTTAGCAACACATTTAAGTCAAATCTTAACCAATAATGCCGCACAGCTATTAGGTCATGAAGAAGTACAAAACTTACTTGATATGTTGGGCAAGAGCTATCCGAAACTGATTGAAGGCTTGATCCCTGATGTCTTATCATTAGGTAGTATTGTTAAAGTACTGCAGAATCTAATGAATGAAGGGGTTGCTGTACGGGATATGCGTAGCATTATACAAACACTGGTTGAGTATGGCCCTAAGAGCCAAGATCCAGAGGTGTTAACTGCCGCTGTTCGTATCACATTAAGAAAATTTATTGTCCAAGAGCTTGTTGGACCAACGGTTGAAGTGCCTGTCATAACTTTGTCGCCAGAATTGGAACAGATGTTGCATCAGTCAATGCAAATGGCTGGAGACGATGGCGCAGGTATCGAACCAGGTTTAGCAGAGCGGTTACAAAAATCTTTGACGGACGGTGCACAACAGCAAGAAATGGCTGGCGATACACCAATTTTATTAACGTCAGGCATTTTACGTTCAGTACTGGCTAAATTTGTTAAATATACCATCCCAGGATTACGAGTAATTTCTTATCAAGAAATTCCTGATGACAAACAAATAAAAATTGTCAGCGCTATCGGCCAGTAAAAGAATGCTTCAATGTAAGTTGTACTGAATTATAAGGGGTTGGCCGTGAAAATTAGACGTTACGTAGCAAAAGATATGAGAACTGCACTGGCACAGATTAAAGAAGAGCTAGGTGCTGATGCCGTTATTATGTCTAATAAAAAGATTGCTGAAGGTGTCGAATTAATGGCAGCGGTTGATTATAACCAAAACGTTAAGCCGGCCCAGTCGTTAGCAGCGGATAACCAGGGTAAGAATGTACAGCTAAATGCGGCAGCTGCAGAGCGAGTTGATTTTGCGGAAGATACTGTGGCAATTGGTCATAGATCTGAAGTAACTGAACAGTCAGCAACGGCACCAGCTGATAGCCTAGCTGCGTTGTTAAGTCGACAAGTACAACAAAATGGTTACGATAAATCACCAGCAACGCGAGCATTTAATAGTCAAATAGAAAACTCAACAGCTAAAGCTAATCCTAGCGAAAACAGTGCAGTAGCAACCCCTGATATTGAACAACAGTTTAAAAACTTCACTAGCCGTCTAGAGCAGTCTAATACGATGGAGTCGCCAGTAGCAATGCAGCAAACAGCGACTAACTCTGTAGAAAGTCATTATAATGACACGACCGTTCAGCCAATGGCATCTACCGGACAAAAAAATGCTCGTCATGATCATCAAGTAAGCAGTGCAGAGTTTGCGGATATGCAAAAAGAAATGTCATCTATTCGTCAGTTATTAGAACATCAAATGTCTGGCTTGATGTGGCAAGATATGGCGCAGAAAGATCCGATGCGCGCTGTGCTTGTTAATAAGTTAATGGCGATGGGGCTTAATGAGCAAGTGGCTGACCAAATAGCGGGCTATATTCCAGCAAATACTCAAGAGCAAGATGCTTGGCAGCAAGCAAAGCATATTATTGCTCAACAACTAAATACCACCAATAACGATATTATACAGCGTGGCGGTGTAGTGTCTCTTGTTGGTCCAACAGGTGTAGGTAAAACCACCACTATAGCAAAATTAGCGGCACGATTTGCACAAATTCACGGTGCCGATCAAGTGGTCTTGATTTCAACTGATAGCTATCGTATTGCGGGTTTTGAACAACTGTCAACTTATGGGCGTATTATTGGTTGCCAAGTTAAACTTGCTAATGACGGCAATGAGTTAGACAACCTATTACAACAATTTTCACAAAAAAAGTTAATCTTAATTGATACCGCGGGTATGGGACAAAGAGATATGCGCTTAACTGAGCATTTGACTACCTTAATTGCTAATGCTCGTGTTAGAATTCGTAACTACTTAGTGCTATCTGCAAATACTCAACAGCGTGTCATGCAAGAGAATGTTGAGCGCTTTAAACGTATTCCATTAGCGGGCTGTATTTATACCAAGCTAGATGAAAGCTTGAGTGTTGGTGAAATTATCACTACATCACTGCAAAATGGCTTAGCAATTGGCTATCTTACTGATGGTCAAAGAGTTCCGGAAGATATTAAGGTTGCAAATGCTGAGAAATTAGTTACGCTTGCAGATAGAATGGCAATAAAATCTCAAAGTTCAGTAGCTGTTTCTTGGCGGACACCCGCCGCAGCCGTTGCAGTATAGTCGCCTTACGATAGCGGCGCAGTTATATAGAGAAGTTATATAAGATGATAGATCAAGCGAGTGGCTTAAGAAAGATGCAAGATCCCCAACATATAAAAGTCATAGCAGTTTCAGGTGGTAAAGGTGGCGTTGGTAAGACTAATATTTCCCTTAATACCGCGATTTCTTTAGCAAAATTAGGCAAGCGGGTTTTAGTACTAGATGCTGATTTAGGTTTAGCTAATGTTGATGTGATGCTAGGTCTGCGTGTACAACGTAACTTGTCTCATGTTTTGTCCGGCGAGTGCGAGTTAGATGATATTATCATTCAAGGTCCCGCTGGTATTAACATTATCCCCGCTACATCTGGCACGCAATCTATGGTCGATTTAACACCTGCTGAACATGCTGGTCTTATTCGTGCCTTTAGCGATATGCAAACAAAATTTGATATTTTAATTGTTGATACTGCCGCCGGCATCTCGGATATGGTATTGAGTTTTTGTCGAGCATCACAAGATGTTTTATTAGTGGTATGCGACGAGCCAACGTCAATCACGGATTGCTATGCGCTGATGAAGTTATTAAGCCGAGATCACGGTTTATTTAAATTTAAAGTAGTGGCTAACATGGTGCGCAGTGCAAAAGAAGGTCAACAGCTATATGCTAAGCTTTCGAAAGTCACAGACAGATTTTTGGATGTTACTTTAGAGTTAGTTGCTGTTATACCTTTTGACGAAAATATCCGTAAATCAGTGAGAAAACAACAAGCGATTGTTGAAGCATTTCCCGACTCCCCTGCCGCAGTTAGCCTAAAATCACTTGCTCAGAATATTATAAGTTGGCCAGTGCCACAACAAGCTTCTGGGCACTTAGAGTTTTTTATTGAGCAGTTACTAGAACACTAACCAACAGAGAAGTGAACTATAGTGGTTAAATTACATACTTATAGTGTTGATAAAACAGCTTTGTTGGAGCAACACACGGTATTAGTAAAACGAATTGCTTATCATTTACTTGCTCGGTTACCTGCCAGTGTTATCGTAGATGACCTTATTCAATCGGGCATGATAGGATTACTCGAAGCGGCTAATAATTTTGATAATACCAAAGGGGCTAGCTTTGAAACCTTTGCTGGTATTCGAATTCGTGGTGCAATGCTTGATGAGATCCGCCGTGGTGACTGGGTTCCTCGTTCCGTACATAAAAATAGCCGGATGATCAGCGAAGCAATCAAAAATTTAGAAGCAGCATACGGTCGTGATGTTTCTGATATTGAAGTTGCTGAAAAACTTGATATTTCGATAAATGAATATCATCATATGCTCAATGAAGTAAGTTCAGGTAAAATATTGGGGATTGACGACTTAGGTGTTAGCGAAGATGTTATTGAACTAGCACATAACCATCAACAAGATGAACCTTATGCTAACATTGAGCATAGTATCTTCAAAAAATCATTGGCTGAATGCATTTCCTCTTTACCCGAGCGTGAAGCTTTAGTACTGTCATTATATTATGATGAAGAGCTCAACCTGAGGGAAATTGGCCAAGTACTTGATGTGAGTGAATCACGGGTAAGCCAAATACACAGTCAGGCTATGCATAGACTAAAAGCTCGTATGCAATCGTGGCAAAGTTAAGTAGAATACTCGTATCGTTATAATTTTAAATGTTCTCACCGGAGGGTGCCTTGGATAAAAATATGAAAGTGCTTGTTGTTGATGATTTCTCAACAATGAGACGAATAATCAAAAATTTGTTACGTGACTTGGGTTTCACCAACATCTCAGAAGCTGATGATGGCAGTACGGCATTGCCGATGCTAAAAGACGGTGCCTTTGATTTTGTGGTTACTGATTGGAATATGCCCGGCATGCAAGGGATTGACTTACTTAAAGCGATTAGAGCTGACAGTAAATTGTCACATATTCCGGTATTAATGGTAACTGCTGAAGCGAAAAAAGAGCAAATCGTTATGGCTGCTCAAGCGGGTGTTAATGGCTATATTGTTAAACCATTTACCGCTGCCACGCTAAATAGCAAACTTGATAAAATCTTTGAACGTCTTGGTTAATTATTTGATTTTGTTACGCAAGGACGTGATATGAGTACAAATACTAGTGTCCATGTTTCTCTGGAACAGGCTAAATTGTTGGTTGAATATATAGAAACCGATCAACAAGATAAAGCTGATGAGTTAATTGCAGAAATTCAAAGTCCGATTAACACCGCATTGTTTGCAGAAATTGGCAAATTGACACGGCAATTACATGACTCGTTGAATAATTTTCATCTTGATTCACGTTTAAATGATTTAGCTACAGCGGATATTCCTGATGCTAAAGAAAGATTAAACTTCGTCATCAGTCGCACCGAAGAAGCCGCGAATAAAACCATGGATGCCGTGGAAACAATTTTTCCTGTCATTGATAGCATCCAACAACAAATTAGTACAGTTAAGCCATTGTGGCATAAGCTAATGCACAATGATCTTGATGTCGGTGAATTTAAGGCATTATGTCGAGATATCGATATTTTGTTGAAAACAACAGAAAAAGAAACAAATAAAATTCATGGCTTGATGACTGATGTTTTAATGGCGCAAGACTTTCAAGATCTTACCGGTCAAGTTATACGAAAAGTTATTGATTTAGTTCGTGAAGTAGAAGATAGTCTGATAAATATGCTGACAGCATTTGGCATGAATTCTGAGCCAGAAAAAGCGGATTACCTACCCAAAGTGGGCAAGAATTTAGTCGAAGGCCCAATAATGAATAGCGAAAGTCGCCAAGATGTTGTTTCAGATCAAGACGATGTTGACGATTTATTATCAAGCTTAGGTTTTTAATAGGAGTTACTGAATGTCATTTGAACAAGATGAAGAAATTCTTCAGGATTTTTTAATCGAAGCTGGCGAAATACTTGAGACATTGTCAGAGCAATTAGTTGAGCTTGAAAATGACCCTCATAATGCCGAATTACTCAATGCTATCTTTAGAGGTTTTCACACCGTAAAAGGCGGCGCTGGTTTTCTGTCACTGACTGAATTGGTTGATGCCTGTCATGGTGCGGAAAATGTTTTTGATACTTTAAGAACTCATCAACGTTCAGTTACCTCTGAGTTAATGGATGTTATCTTACAAGCACTTGATACTATTAATGAAATGTTTGCTCAAGTGCAAAATCAAGAAGCTTTATCAAGCGCAGCGCCTAGTTTATTAGCCGAATTACATCGCTTATCAGCACCTGAAGGACAAGAAGTTGTCGCTGCACCCGTGGAAGAAATTGCCCCAGCAGCTAGCCCAATACCGACAGGTAATGGCTCAAATGATGAGATGTCAGAAGATGAATTTGAACGTCTCTTGGATGAATTACATGGCGGCGGGGCACCATCAACAAGTGCTCCGGTCACTCCTGCACCTACAATATCAAATAGTAATGATATTTCAGATGATGAATTTGAATCATTATTAGACGAGCTTCATGGCCAAGGTGCGTTTTCACCTGCCATTGCCGCAACAAATACTAAAGCAACGGCTTCTGCTACGTCAGATGAAATTGGTGACGATGAGTTTGAATCGCTGTTAGATGAACTTCATGGCAAAGGTCAAAGCCCTAAAGCTCAACCCGTAATTGAAGAACCTAAAGCTGCGCCGGTAAAAGCCGTTACTCCTGTTCCGGCGAAGAAAGCAGAAGCCAAGCCTGTTGCCGCAGCAGTTCCTGTTAAAAGTGAAGCTAAAGCTGCACCGACAAAGCCAGCGCAAGCTGAAACAACGGTTAGGGTCGATACTAAACGCTTAGATCAAATCATGAATATGGTTGGTGAGTTAGTTTTAGTGCGTAACCGCCTGACTAGCTTGGGTATGACCAAAGAAGATGAAGAGCTAACCAAAGCGGTATCAAATCTAGATGCTGTTACAACTGACTTGCAAGGCGCGGTAATGAAAACGCGTATGCAGCCAATTAAAAAAGTTTTTGGGCGCTTTCCTCGAGTCGTACGTGACTTAGCCCGTAGTTTAAATAAAGAAATCAGACTTATTCTTGAAGGTGAAGAAACCGATTTAGATAAAAATTTAGTTGAGGCGTTAGCGGATCCTTTAGTGCATCTTGTGCGTAATTCGGTTGATCATGGTATCGAAACACCTGATAAACGTGAAGCAGCGGGTAAACCGCGTGAAGGTGTTGTGGTTTTATCGGCCTCGCAAGAAGGTGACCATATTCTACTGACTATTCGTGATGATGGTGCCGGTATGAATGCTGAAAAACTAAAAGATATTGCTATAGCGCGAGGCGTTTTAGATGCAGATGCTGCAGCGAGAATGCCTAATAAAGAAGCTTTTAGTTTGATTTTTGCCCCAGGATTTTCCACAAAAACTGAAATTTCAGAAGTGTCAGGCCGTGGTGTCGGCATGGACGTGGTTAAAACTAAAATCACCCAGCTAAACGGTACGGTCAACATTGACTCAGAGATGGGCGTTGGTACGATACTGGAAATTAAAGTGCCATTAACACTTGCGATATTACCGACCTTAATGGTGGTTATTGGCAAGCAGACTTTTGCCTTACCATTGGCTGGTGTTAATGAAATATTCCACCTTGATTTAACTAAAACTAACTTAGTCGATGGACAATTGACCATTATTGTTCGGGAAAAAGCTATTCCACTGTTTTATCTTGACCAGTGGTTGGTACGAGATTATGTTGATAAGCCAAGAGACCGTGGACACGTGGTTATTGTGCAGTTAGGTAACCAACAAGTTGGTTTTGTTGTTGATAGTTTAATTGGTCAAGAAGAAGTGGTTATTAAGCCGCTAGATAGATTATTACATGGTACTCCAGGTATGGCGGGAGCCACAATCACCAGTGATGGTGGCATAGCATTAATTATTGATGTGCCTAACATGTTGAAATATTATGCTAAAAAATCGGTAGTGAATAAAAAATTACGCTCATAATGAGGTAATCAAGATAGGAAAGAGCTAGTAAATGTCCTTTAAAGTATTGGTGGTTGATGACTCCAGTTTTTTTCGACGCCGAGTAACGGATATTCTCAACAAAGATCCTGATCTTGACGTTATCGATGTCGCTATTAATGGTATAGATGCGGTAGAGAAGGCGATTGCCTTAAAGCCTGACGTGATCACCATGGATATAGAAATGCCATTACTCAATGGCATTGACGCTGTTAAACAAATAATGGCAAAAGCACCGACTGCCATTATTATGTTTTCTTCCTTAACGCATGCCGGTGCTAAAGCAACACTTGATGCTTTAGATTCCGGGGCATTAGATTTTTTGCCGAAAAAATTTAATGAAATTGCTAAGAATACTGAAGATGCCGGCAGTTTATTACGTCAACGTGTAATGCAATTAGCAAAAAAGAAAGGTGCAAGGTTACCACGCATCTCGACTTTTCGCTCCCGTGCTCTCGATGATACTAAAGCTAAAACCGCGCCATTAGCGAGAGCAGCAACTGCTGAAAATACCAGCCTACGCTCAAGTTCGGTATTAAAAAAGAGTTCAGGGAAGTCATATAAATTATTGGCAATAGGCACCTCAACAGGGGGGCCTGTAGCATTACAAAAATTATTAACGCAATTACCTGAAGACTTCCCTCTACCTATTATCTTGATCCAGCATATGCCTGCTGCATTTACCTTAGCCTTTGCTAATCGCTTGAATACGCTTTGCAAAATAAATGTAAAGCAAGCGTCTTCGGGTGATATTTTAAAGCCAGGTTGTGCCTATTTAGCGCCTGGCGGTAAGCAAATGATTATTGACGGCACAGAAAATGCTGCGAAATTAAGAATATTGGAAGATGATTCTGAACGGATCGCATTTAAACCCAGTGTAGATATTAGTTTTGGCTCTGCTGCTAAAGTTTTTGGTGGCAATGTTTTAGGCGTCATATTAACTGGGATGGGCGCTGACGGACGTGAAGGTTCACGATTGTTAAAAGCCAAAGGCGCAACTATTTGGGCACAAGATGAAGAGTCCTGTGTTGTTTATGGTATGCCGCAAGCGGTAGCCGTTGCCGGTATATCAACATTATCACTGGCACTTGAAAGCTTTCCATCTGCAATTCTTAAGGAAATACAGTATGGATAAACTGAGCATCTCAGGATTAGTTATTGCCATCTTAGCGATTTACTTTGGCTTTATTATTGATGGCGGTGCAATCTCTTCGTTATTAGAGCTACCAGCCTTTATTATTGTTTTTGGCGGTACGCTTGGCGCTGTGATGTTGCAGTCTTCACAAAGCCAGTTTTTACATGCAATGACCTTACTGAAATGGTTATTTTATCCGCCTAAATATGATATTGAACAGGGCATTGAATCAGTTGTACATTGGGCTGAAAAAGCACGGGAGCTTGGCTTTTTATCACTTGAACATATTGCAGAAGAAGAAAATGACTTTTATGTTAATAAAGGTTTAAACCTGTTGGTTGATGGTGTTGAAGTTGACAACCTGAGGGTTTCGCTTGAACTAGATTTAGACTTATATCGTGAACATAATTTGCGTTCCGCGCATATTTTTGAATCCATGGGCGGTTATAGCCCGACGATTGGTATTTTGGGGGCGGTGCTTGGTTTAATTCATGCCATGTCCAATTTAGCCGACCCGCAATTATTAGGACAAGGCATCGCTACGGCATTTGTTGCTACTATTTACGGTGTTGGTTTTGCGAATTTAATTTACTTACCGGTTGCCAATAAAATTAAAGCCATTGTGCATCAGCAAACTATGTATCGTGAAATGATGACTGAAGGGCTGATTGCGATTGCACTTGCCGAAAATCCGCATGCCATTGAAAATAAATTATCGGCCTTTCGGTTGGAACAATGAACCGGTTACGTGCAAGGCGCCATTCGGTAGAGCATGACAATGTAGAGCGTTGGTTGGTTTCTTATGCTGATTATATGACACTACTTTTTGCACTATTTGTCGTGTTGTATGCTATGGCGATGGTTAATGAAGAGCCATTTGAAACTGCGACTGAATCTATTGGTCGGGTATTTCAAGCCAATGAAAAGCAAGTTAAAAACCGTGGTCATGGTGATGATATTCTACCGGTCAATAGTGCAAAAACCAATAAACGCCTGTTTGGCAATGGCATATTAGAAGATGCTGGTCCTGAGTTAGTCTCAGGTGAATTGATGTTATCTAATGTATCAGAAGCACAAGTAGGTACAACATTAACTTCATTAGAAAAAGATCTTCATGAAGCGTTATATGAACTCGTTGAGTCAGGCTATGCACAACTGCAAATTGATGGCGACTGGTTGGAAATTGAATTGAACAGTGGCTTATTATTTCCCAGTGGTTCATCATCACCGACCAATGCTGCCAAGGATATATTAACGGTTATCTATCAAGTGATTGCCGATGCCAGCAACTATATTCGTGTTAGAGGCTATACTGATAATCAAGTTATAGCGACAGAAATATTTTCTTCAAACTGGGAGTTGTCGGTATTTCGAGCAACGGCAATTTTACGGGTTTTGGAAGAGTTAACCTTAACCCCTGCTCGAATGGCTATTGAAGGTTACGGGCAATATTATCCTAATGCTGATAATAGCACGGAAACAGGCCGAGCCAAGAATCGACGAGTGGTGATAGCAATTTCTAAATACGGCTTAGCGCAAGCTAATTTATTAGCCACACCGACTATTGCTGTTAGTGATGTCGAAGCGATAAAAAGCAGTGATGCTGAAAGTCATGATGATGAGAATGAAATTCGTATTATTCGACTTGATAATGGTGGTATTCGAATTACCACACGTGCTGAAGCGAACATTAACGATGAAGCGTCTAGCCCCCCAGAAAAAAAAGATAATGAACAATAGGATATTAACTTGGTAGTTTGGACAGTTGCAAATCAAAAAGGCGGCGTGGGTAAAACCACCACAACGATCGCCTTAGCAGGTTTATTAGCAGAAGAAGGCTATCGAGTGCTATTAGTCGATACCGATCCGCATGCATCATTAAGCTACTATTTTGGTATCGAGTCAGAAGACTTAGAACTCAGTGTTTATGATTTGTTTCTACAGGTTTCTACCAAAGAGCAAATCATGCAAAGCCTATGTCCTACGCATTATGATAATATCGATATATTGCCAGCAACTATGGGCTTAGCGACACTCGACCGCTCATTGGGGAATAAAGGCGGTATGGGCCTAGTATTAAAAAAAGCGATGCGAGCGATAGCGGATCAATATGATTATGTTTTGATTGATTGTCCGCCGATTTTAGGTGTGCTTATGGTTAATGCATTAGCAGCTTGTGATCGGATTATTGTGCCAGTTCAAACCGAGTTTTTAGCGCTAAAAGGTTTAGATCGTATGATGAAAACCTTAGAAATAATGCAAGGGGAGCAAGTCGCACCATTTAAATACACCATTGTACCGACCATGTTTGATAAACGTACTAAGGCGTCTTTAATGACCTATCGAAAGTTACAAGAACTTTATGGTGACTTTGTTTGGCCAGGTGTTATACCAACAGATACCAACTTTCGTAATGCCAGTGTTGCACAAAAAGTGCCCTCTGATTATGTTGCAAGCTCGCGTGGTGTTACAGCCTATCGAAATTTATTAAAATATTTAGTTAATTTAACTATTGTGAGTAAGTGACCTTATGTCAAAGTCTTTAGCTGCAAGTAAACAATTAATGCAGACCTATTTGTCAGAACTGCTTACGGAAGAAGAAGAGCAAAAAGCGCTACTGGTAAAAGTGAAGCAAACTGAACCATTGGAAAGATTACTGGCGAGTGCTACTTTTCCGAAAACGGTTGAGCAAGAAACTGCTGAGCCGATAAGGTCAGCGAAAGCTGAAAATAAAACGCTCGTTGCTACTCAGCTTGAAATTGATACACCGGTTAAAACCACAGTTAAACCCGTAGTTAAAGCAAAACCGGCGAAAATAAATACAAAAGTCATAGATAAAAAAGTATTAAGTAGTAGCAGTGAAGTACAGCTCAATGAGCTTAAAACTCGTAAAAGCGCTGGCGGTTTTGAAGCCATTAATCAGCGAAGTTATCGTCAAGGTGACTTTCAAGCGATGTTTTTTGATGTTGCCGGTTTAATGATTGCTGTTCCATTGATCGAATTAGGTGGTATTCTTAATAATGATAAAACTAGCTCATTAATGGGAAAACCCGATTGGTTTAAAGGTGTTATGCTACACCGTGATGAAAAAGTTAACGTGGTTGATACTGCGCGTTGGGTGATGCCTGAAAAATGTGATGAAACATTGCTAGCGGCGCTGAATTACCAGTATATTATTATGTTAAGTAATACATCGTGGGGTTTGACGGCTGAAAAACTGATCGATACGGTGACGCTCAAACAAGAAGATGTTAAGTGGTTAGATGCACCAAGCAAACGTCCTTGGCTTGCTGGATTAGTAAAAAATCGTATGTGTGCTCTGTTAGATGTTGACTCCTTAATTAAGTTATTGGAAAAAGGCGTAAATATTACGCAAGAATAATTGATGAATTGAAACTTGAAAGTATACTTAGTGTACAAGTATGCTCGTCATTAACATAGCAAACAAAAATTGAAAGAGGCTAGCGGTATGTCAGATGAAAGACGCAATGCAAGTGAAAGTGTAGATACTAAAGATCAAGTAGTACAAAGAGTGACCTTTAAGCTTGATAATGAAACCTACGGCATTAACGTTATGCAAGTACAAGAGATACTTCGCTACACAGAAATAGCCCCTGTCCCAGGAGCACCCGCGTATGTTATGGGAATAATTAACCTACGTGGTAATGTTGTTACCGTTATCGATACACGGGCTCGTTTTGGTATGGAGTCAGCAGAGCTAACCGATAATACGCGCATTGTTATTATTGAAGCCGAAACTCAAGTTATCGGTATTTTAGTTGATAGCGTTGCTGAGGTTGTTTACTTAAAAACCTCTGAAATAGATGTTGCCCCCAATGTTGGTAATGACGAAAGTGCCAAATATATTCAAGGTGTTTCAAATAGAGATGGTGAGCTACTTATTTTAGTCGATTTAAATAAGTTACTGTCAGATGTTGAATGGGATGAATTAAAGCAATTCTAAGTATTATACCAATGCTAGTAGGTTTATTCTCGCAGTATGAGACAGAACTTACTAGACTTGTTACTACCAATAATCCTGCTTGAGCGGGCATTTAAATTTCTGCGGTACCTTGTTATCCTATGGAAAATATTCCTGCTAACCTGATCAGTTTAATTGCATTTACCATAGTGATGCTCGTTGCTATGTTATTACTGGCATTAAAAAATCGTTTCAGCCGACAAATTGATAAATTGCAACAGGAATTACAAAACCAAGAGCTGCAATTAATTGCTTTGCAAACCGCTCTCAGTCAAAACCAATTACAAGTAGAAGCCAATCAACAGTCTTATCAAGCATCGCAACTAGAAAATGAGCAAGTCAGTAAACAGCTTGAACATCGCATTAAAGTGGCTCAAGAGCAATTTAACAGTAAGTTACAAGTTATTGAGCAGCAGTTACATCAACAGCCAGAAGATAAACTTTATTCTAGAGCGCAAAAACTTGTTGAGCTAGGCGCTGATATTATCGAAATAATGCGCGAGTGTGATATTCCTAGAGCAGAAGCCGAAATGTTACTGGCTATTCATCGTCAAAAAAAATCAAAATTCTAACTTACAGTTTTTAAACAAAACACTTAATGCTAGTAGCTAGTTGACCATGATAAACTGTCAGAGAGATATGCTTCAATTAATTTTTAATTTAAAATCCCTCAATAAATATTGACGCAATTGTTATAACACAAGGACCCCTGAAGTGAAGAGAGTAAGTAAATTGGCATCTAAAGCGCAAACTGTTTTTAGCTCGAAGCTTTTGTTAATGATAGTATTTTCGTTTTTTTTAACTGCTTGTTCTACAACCCCTACCTCGGAGCAAGGCTTGTCAGATCCAAAAGATCCGTTGGAATCAATTAACCGACCTTTTTGGACTTTTACTTGGGATTATGCTGACAAATATGTCTTCAAGCCAGCTTCAGAGGGTTATGTCGAGTATATGCCAACCAATTTACGTTCAGGTGTGCACAACATGGCGCTGAATTTAAATGAACCATCAACAATTATTAACCATTTATTACAAGCAAAGTTCACGGATGCAGCGAAATCTACAGGACGCTTTGTTTTAAATTCGACCATAGGGATGCTAGGCTTTTTTGATCCGGCAAGTGATTTTGGCTGGAACCGTCAACAAGAAGAGTTTGGTGAAGTGTTGGGAAGTTATGGCGTTGGTGATGGTCCTTATTTAGTTGTGCCTGCATTAGGCCCGTCTTCTGTACGTGAAGAAGTAGGCGATTATGTCGATCGTTATTACTGGCCGTTGGCCATTATTGATTTTTGGCCAAATATAGTTCGAGCCGGTATTCTCGGCTTGGAGGCTCGAGCATCACTAGCTGACCAAGAAGCTATTCTAAAAGACTCTATTGATCCTTATGAATTTGTTAAAAATGCTTATTTTCAAAATATGCAATATAAGGTTTATGACGGTAACCCTCCAGTTGAAGTGAATATTGAAGAAGAAGAAAATATTGATGCATACCTAGAAGAGCTTGAAGGTATGGAGCCTTAATTTGTTAAGCCAATGTTCTTTTCAGCGTCAAGGTACTAGATGTTACATGATAGATTTATCACTGAAATGTTAGTGGTTTAACACTTTAGTGAAAAGAGCTATAAAGAAAAAGTGAACTTAATGTTCACTTTTTTTGTATTCAGCGATAGCTTTATTAAGATGCTTTTGTGAGAAAAATAGCATAATAGGCCTAAGCACGAGGAAATAAACTATCAGCACAATTAACACTGAGATGAGTAAAGCTAAACCTTGTAAATTTGCGATAAAGAGAAAAGGCGGTATTAATAGCGACAGTTTAATAATATTGAGAATGAATTTTTCCGGGGCTGAAAACTTGGTTTGCGCAATTGCTAGGATAGCTTGGCGTTGATGTAAGCTAAATGCTCGCAGTGCAGGGATTTTATCGGAAGAAAAATAAATAGCCATAAGGTTTTAGTATATACATCATTAAAGTTTAGGTCTCACTATGATACAAAAATGACGCTGAATGTACCATGAGCAAATGACAGAATAGAGAATTTTGGGCTGTTTATACCAAGTCTATTAAGTTTGTTCCTACTCAGCGCATACCAGCATTTTGAGAACAACGATCATTTTTTGAATATAGTTATTCTATATAAAGGAAATTTACGACGGTTATCAAATCGCTGGTAAGCTCACCAAGGGGGGCTTTAAAAGGCTTTCAGGTTGCGTTATTGATGTCGATAAGGCTCTCACAGGGATGTGAGTCATTAGAACAACGCAGGAGCAGTTGTCGAGAGTAACCATTATCTTCAATCAATGCCTTGCCTACATGGATGTACTTAGATTCAGTCTGGAACTGTCAACCTGTGCCGCTAAGTCTTTTAAATTTCATTGAGTGGGGAGAAACTTAGTAGCGTTGGTATAGGCACAGCTTACCGCGTCCTGCTCACGCTAAGTACCTACGTCCTGTAGCCAACAAAGGTTGACGCTTTTTCAAGACAAGCCAAGGCACTATGGTTGATTTTCAACCTAATATCGTTGGGAATTGTAAAAGTAGATAACTATATCGCACACTTTTCACTTGGTTATCTCAAAAATTAGCTAATAACAGAGACTAAAATGAAAGTTCAACAGCCTCTGAACGAAATGTAAATGTTATCCATAATTTCAACAGTATACCGACCGTTTTTATGGCAATTAATTTCCACTAATAACTGTCAAAAAACACGATAATATAGCGCTTGATTTTGGATAGTGATAAACTCCTCGGATAATTTCAGTGTTACTGTAGTCTGCTTTACTGTAGTCTGCGTTACTTTAGATTGTTGGTTATAATTTTATAAAGGTACGGCATTTTTAATGAAAAAGTTCATCTATCAGTCGGTTTTCATATTGAGTATATTGTGTAGTAGTTCTCCTCTGACTGCAGCCCAATCAACCAGCAATATTTCTCCGCAGCAAATAGAGCAATTTAAAAAACTTTCTCCTGCTCAGCAACAAGCCCTTGCGCAAAGTATGGGAGTTGATATTCGCATGATTCAACAGCAGATATCATCTTCAAAAAATACTACGTCCGAAAAAAACGACTATCAAAATCAGCAGTACTTTCCTCGCGGTACTACTTTTGATGAATTTGGCAATCCAACTTTTGAGAATGAGAACGATGAGCTCTTGAATGCAGAAGTAATTGAAGACGACGATACACCAAAACCTTTTGGCTACGATGTGTTTGCTAATGCTCCTACTACCTTTGCGCCAACCGTTGATATTGCGGTACCCGCTCATTATATTATTGGTGCCGGAGATACCTTAAATGTGCAAATTTATGGCAAAGAAAATTTTGATTATGAATTAGCTGTTTCTAGAGAGGGTGAAGTTGTTATTCCTCAATTAGGCCCATTTTCAGTCGCGGGTATGACCTTTGCTGAAATGAAGAAATTCCTTGCTAGTGATATAAAGAATAAAATTTTAGGTATCGATGTCATTGTTACGTTAACAGAGCTGCGTTCATTGCGAGTGTTCGTCTTAGGCGATGCTTATAAACCAGGGGCATATGTTCTAAATTCTTTATCAAGCATTACACATGCTTTGTTTGCCGCAGGTGGTATAAATGAGATTGGCTCAATCCGTAATATTCAATTAAAACGTGCAGGTGAGCTAATTGCGACACTGGATTTATATGACCTACTTGTTTACGGTGACTCATCAAGTGATCGCTTACTAAAGTCAGGTGATGTAGTTTTTGTCGCTCCACTTGGACAGCAGGTTACTATTGCCGGGGAAGTGAGACGTCCAGCTATTTATGAATTAAAAGGGGAAGAGAAATTTAGTGATGTTGTTAAAATGGCCGGTGGATTATTGCCTTCAGCTTTTCCTTCTTCAACGGTTGTAGAGCGATTTAATCAGAACAACCTGCGCTCAATTCTCAATATTGACTTATCGAATAAAACCGCATTATTTTCATTAGTTAAGGCCGGTGACTATATTAATGTAATGAAAACAACGGAATCATTTGAAGAATCTATAACAATTATAGGTGCCGTTACACGGCCTGGAAACTATCAATGGATAGCAGGGCAAAGAATAACTGATGTATTACCAAATATTCATGCGTATATACTTGATGATGCTGATCTTTCCTATGGATTAGTGATTCGAGAAAGAGACAATACTCGTAGAATTGATATTTTGCAGTTTAGTTTATTCAACATTATGAGTGATATTTCATCGGTTGATAATATTGCATTAAAACCTCGTGATAAAATTTTAATCTTTTCTAATAATGAAGAAATCAAATCCTCATTAAATAGTCTAGAAAGCTTAGCATTAACATCAGAAGAGTTAATGAAACAAGAAAAGAGTGATGCAATTGAAATAGCTAAAAAAAATAGCTTTTGGCAACAATATGGTATGAATGAGCATACAGAAAAATTAACAGATGAATTGTCATATAGTGATAAGACATTAAGTGAATTAACGTCCGAAAAACAAAAAGAATTAGAATACAACCAGCTTAACTACTTTTCGAGACAGCGCCTGCTAGAACCTGTTATTGAACAACTCAAGCGCCAAGCAGCATATGGTGAACCAGTTCAGTTAGCTGAAATAACTGGCGAGGTTAAATACCCAGGTATTTATCCTTTATCAATGTCTGGTAATGTCAGTAAGTTAATAGATGCCGCGGGTGGTTTATTAGAGTCTGCTTACTTATCAAATGCCGAGTTAACCCGAAGTGAGATTATTAACGGTAATGCAGTAAAGTCCCCGAAAAGCATTAACTTAAATAAAGAGAGCAGTGATTATGATAATCAACTGTTGAAAAGTAAAGATAGATTGAATGTTCTAAAAATTCCAGCATGGCAAAATAATCATATTATTGAGTTGCGTGGAGAATTTAGATTTCCTGGTAAGTATACTATTCGTAGAGGCGACAAATTAAGCGATATAATTATCCGCGCAGGTGGCTATACAAAATATGCCTCAAAAGATGCTTCTTTATTTACTAGAAACAAGCTTAAAATATTAGAACGACAAAATTTATTGAAAGTAGCAGAGAACCTTCGTATGGAGATCGCATCCAAGAGCCTTGCACAAAGTAAAGGCTCACAAATGGTTGATTATCAACAGGCTAAGTTACTCTTATCTGATTTAACTAAAGTACAGCCAATAGGCCGTCTAGTTGTAGACTTAAATCTAATAGATACTGAACAGGAGAATGACGTACTAGTCGAAGATGGCGATGTGTTAATTGTCCCCACTAAACAAAATTCGATAAATGTTATTGGTCAAGTGCAGGTTGCGACATCACATGTTTTCAGGAAAGGAACCTCTGTTAATGACTACATCAACTTAAGTGGTGGCATAAAGCAGCAGGCTGATGACGAAAAAATCTATATAATTAAAGCGAATGGTTCCGTGGAAACTTTGAAGGAAGAAAACTGGTTTGCAATGGGTACTACAAATAGTTTAGCGCCTGGAGATACCATTGTTGTGCCGTTAGATGCTGATTATATGGATAATATCACGCTATGGTCAACCGCTACACAGATAGTATATCAAGCAGCAGTTGCACTAGCGGCAATCGCAGGACTCTAATAAATAAATTGTTGAAGCGTCAGAGATAAAATTTTGATAGAAATCTATATTTAACATTAAAAATATTAATTATAGATTAAATTTTTTTCGATGGCGCTTTAAGTGCAATACTGATAATTAATTGTTGGGTTATAGCCTTAATTAAACTGGCATATTGAATTGCTGGCTACTATAATGGCGCTAAATAATTTTAAAGTGTTAATTATTTTTAATAATAGATTAATACTAGTCTAGACCTGTACTTCTTTATTTAACTTGGTAGGTTATTAATGTTTTTATTGTTAGCAGCCTTATCTGTTGCTTTTTTCTCTTCTGTTTTTACTATTAAAGTTTTGCTTCCTTTAGCACCGCATATAGGCTTGATTGACGTTCCTAATGAACGAAAAAAGCATGACGGCGCTATTCCTCTTATTGGTGGTATATCTATCTTTACAGGGGTACTAATTGCTTCTAGTTTATTTGTTGAGCAGAGTCAATTGTTAAACCTTTACTTAATATCTTCAGCCTTTTTAGTATTTATTGGCACAATGGATGATATTTATGATTTAAGTGTTGCTCCTCGAATAATTTTTCAAGGGATTGTCGCCACTACTATGGTCTTTGGCGCTGGCGTTTACATTCATGAATTTGGCGATTTATTTTTAATTGGTAATATTGATATCGAGAATTATGGCATGATATTTACCATGCTTGCCTGTATAGCGGCAATTAATGCTTTTAACATGATTGATGGTATAGATGGTTTAGCTGGTTCAATGAGTATTATTTCTATTTCATCAATTGTTATTCTTACATTACTTGCTAATAATGGAGCTGATATATTATTACCACTCATATTGGTCGTCGCGACTATTCCCTATTTGTTTTATAACGTTAGTACACGAAACCCTCGTGGTAAAAAAATATTTATGGGGGATGCGGGCAGTATGTTTATGGGATTAACTGTAATGTGGTTGCTTGTTTTAGGCTCTCAAAATCAAGCAGGACAAGTTGCCTCATTCCGGCCGGTAACAGCACTTTGGATAATAGCAGTGCCGCTAATGGATATGTTTGCCATTATGATAAGACGAATTCGAAAAGGAGACTCTCCTTTTAAAGCCGATAATGGCCATTTACACCATATTTGTATGCGAGCTGGCCTGTCTTCAAGGCAATCATTAAGAGTTATCAGTGGCTTTTCTATTTCACTAGCGCTTATTGGTATTGTTGGCGAGTATTTCTTGATTCCTGAATGGTTGATGTTGGCACTTTTTGCTATTTTGTTTGTTTTTTATTCATACACTTTACAACATGCATGGAAGTTTATTCGCATTATTAAAAGTAAAGGCCATGGAAATCGTTAATAATTGGGCGTTAAATTATGACATTAAAAATAATCAATGGGCATTAATTTTTTTTGGGGATTAAATTAACATTTATAAATTGTTTATAAATGTTGCAAATTTAAACTACTATTCGACAACTGTTTTTTCAACTGATAGACTCTTTGAAAATTACTCACTCTCATTACATTCAAGGTATTATGCGTAAAAATATAGGTTTTACGATGATCGAATTACTCATCGTTATCGTCATTTTAGGTTTACTTGCTTCATTAGTTGCTCCTAAATTTTTTAATCAACTAGGTACTGCTGAACGTGGTATAGCTGCTGCACAAATGAATGCTTTTGAAACCGCACTTGACACCTATAGGCTTGATATGGGCACTTATCCAGCTACTTTAGAAGAGTTAAGGAAAAGCGACAAGCCACGTTGGGACGGTCCATATTTACCTAAAGAAATTCCTCTTGACCCTTGGGGTAATCCTTATGTTTATAGTACACCAGGGGAAGACGGTGCTCCGTATAAAATAATGTCTTATGCTGCAGATGGTCAACCAGGCGGTACTGAGAATAATGAAGATATAGTACATAAATAATGCAATTGAATCAGTTGTTAATTGAACAGTTTAATATATTGCCTGAAGACCTAAGTAAGGCTGAAAACTATCAGAGCCGTTTTGGTGGTCGTTTAGATCAGATTCTTGTTAATATGGGGAGTTTGCCTGACGACCAAGTACCAATACTTTATGGTAAATACCTTAATTTAGCTTTGTTAGATGTTACCGAATGGCAAGAACAAAAAACAATTAACATAGAGCCAGCAGACTTAACTTTTCTATTAGAAAAGCAATGGGTGCCGCTGACAAAAACTGATGATAATTGGACATTTGCGTGCCGTTTTCCGCTTGAGCTATCAGTTAATGAATGGCTTAGCCAAAAGAATATAACAGCAACAATTTTATTAGCCGGCGAGTCTGATATTCAAGCCTTGTCGAGTAAGTTTGAACAACAACAATCAATTGCTGATAGTGACGAATTTAATGGCGATGAAGAAGAGCGTCTACGTGAGTTGGCAACTGAAGCTCCAACAGTAAATTTACTTAATTCACTCATCTCACGAGCGCTACGTCAAGGTGCGTCTGATATGCATCTTGAACCTTATAAAGGCCGCTATAGAGCGCGCTTTAGGGTTGACGGCGTGTTGCACGAAGCAGAAGTATTAGCGCCAAGAATGCAATTGCCAATTGTTACGCGTTTAAAAATACTATCAGGCATGGATATCGCTGAAAAACGACGACCGCAAGACGGCAAAATAGAAATGAAAATTGCCAACCAAGAACTCGATATTCGTGTTTCTGCACTGCCATTAAATGACGGCGAATCTATGGTATTACGTTTCTTACGTAAAGATAATGTGCAATACGATATGTCGGTACTGGGCTTGTCTGACGATATTGAAACCATGATACGTGAAGATATAAAAACTACCGCTGGCGTGGTATTGTTAACAGGGCCTACAGGCTCAGGTAAAACAACAACTTTATATACCTTTTTAAATGCATTAAATAATGATGACGTTAAAATAATCACACTTGAAGATCCTGTAGAATATCAGCTACCGGGCATTAACCAAGTACAGGTTAATAGCGATATCGGTTTTGACTTCTCTGCAGGCCTGCGCAGTATAGTACGACAAGATCCTGATATTATCATGTTAGGTGAAATACGTGATAAAGAAACCGCTCAAATAGCCTTGCAATCAGCACTTACTGGCCATTTAGTGTTCTCAACGGTACATACTAATGATGCTGCTAGTGCTTACACGCGCTTACTTGATTTAGGTGTTGAAGAGTTTTTATTAAATGCGGCACTTGTTTCGATTGTTGCACAGCGTTTAGCGCGAAAAATTTGTTCAAAGTGTGCCGAACCTCACCCTGAAGCTGCGCAAATTATAGAAAAATATCAGCTGAAAGCACTAGCGGATAAATTTTCGCTACCTGAGATTACGCTGATGCGAGGAAAAGGTTGTGACCATTGTGCGCAATCGGGTTATAAAGGGCGTATGGCGGTGACTGAATATCTTCGTTGTGACGATGAAATTAAAGCTATGCCTAAAGACTCTGATTTTATCCCGAAGGCTAAAAAGCATAATGCTAGCATGCAACGTAGAACCTTATTAGAAGATGGCCTGTACAAAGCTATATTAGGACTGACAACGGTTGATGAAGTCGTACGAGTTGCAGGGTAATGGCGCTATTTAGCTATAAAGCTTACGATAGTTCTGGTGCGAAAGTTGATGGCCAAATAGAGTCGCTAGATAAAGCCACAGCGCTTGTACAGCTTAAGCAACAAGGACTGCTAACGACTGAAGTAAAAGATTTAAGCGAAGCCGGAAAAAGTATTTTTGGCTTTAACAATAAGATATCTCTTGCGGATTTAGAGTTTTTAACATCGGAACTTAGCTTACTACTTGAGTCTGGTGTAAGAATAGATCGTGGCATTGATATTATTAAGCGCACAAAAGCCAAACCTGCCTTAGCAAAACTACTGACAGATATCAGCAGTAACCTCAAAAAAGGCAGAAGCCTGTCAGAATCATTTAGAGCCCATGACGAGATATTTGATCCACTATATTGTAACCTTATAGAGCTAGGTGAAGCATCTGGTAATTTAAGTGAAATATTTGATGGTTTGGCTAAAGATTTAAAATTTAAACGTGAATTACAACGCAAAATTATTAGTTCATTAGCTTATCCTATGGTGATATTTTTTGTGTGTATTTTGAGTATATTTTTTATTTTTAACTTTATTATCCCGAAAATGTCCGCAATGTTTAATGACGTTGAGGCATTACCTTGGTATACCAGTGCCATGCTGTCTACCAGTGAATGGATGATTAAGTATCAAGGTTTACTGATTGTCGGTGTTGTTGTCGGCATATTTGGCATTTTATCGTTAGTGAAGCGGCCCAAATTTGTAAAGTGGTGGCAAAAAACAAGTCTTAAACTCCCGATAATCAAAAAAGCTATTATTACTGTTGAAAGGATCCGGTTTAATAGTGGTTTAGCCATGATGGTAAAAGCGGGTGTACAAATTGATCGTGCTATTGGTCTATCTGCGGGGAATATAAAAAATTCATCTTTAAAGCGTGAATTAGAAATTGTAAAAAATAAAGTTAAGGGCGGAAGTGCGCTTACTCCCGCACTTAAGCAAACGTCACTTTATCCAGATTTTTATATTTCACTATTAGAAGTAGGTGAAGAATCTGGAAATTTAGAACGAGTTTTTGATGAAATTGCTAACCGATCACGACAAGAGTTTGAAAGTTGGGCTGATCGTATGACCACATTGTTAGAACCTTTAATGATTTTATTTATGGGGGGATTTGTTGGGGGTGTAGTCGTTGTCATGTTGATGAGTATGGTATCTATTAATGAAATGGGTATATAAATGCGCTTTTGTTCACCTGTAAATAAACATCGAAAAAATGGCTTTACGCTAATTGAGTTAATGATAGTAATGTCAATCGTAGCTTTACTTATGGGAATGGTAGGACCCTTGGCAATACAGAGTCTTGAAAAAGCAGAAGCTAAGCAAGAAATGCTGACACTAAAAAACTGGTTAAGAAAAGTGAGTGCCCGTGCCTATAATACTGGTTATCCTTATACGGTAACGTTAAGCGGTAAAGAAGTCATATTATACCGAACTGACAATGTGCCTTTTTCTTCGAACTACATTGTGTCAACGACAGTTACAGCACCTCAAATTGAAATTCATCAATTCGAAACACTATTCTTTCAGCCTCAAACATTACACTACAACGCAAAAGGTTTTGTTGAGCCTAGTCAGTTGTTTGGTAGCTACCGCAACAAGCCTTTAGAGTTAAAACTAAGTCACTGGATTAATGGCGAGCCTTTACCCGATGAGCTCAATATAGATATGCTGCAATGAATATGACCAACAGATATATTAAAACGACGCCCATTTTCCAGCAACAAGGGTTCACTTTGATCGAAGTAATGGTTGCGTCGGTTATTCTTTTTTCATCCATAGCAGCAGTGACTATGCTTTACCGTGGCGCTTATTTAAGCAGCGACAAAGCGAATCAGCAAGTAAATACTACTGGGATGATACCGATAATCCTAGCAAATGTGCGTAATGAAATTAGAATGCAGGGCAATACCCACCAAACAACATTGACGGGTAAAAGTGCTGCATGGCAAGTTAACTATTCATGGCAAGCCCAAATGGTCGAGCATAAAGGGGCACCCGTTAAAATTGATACAGACAGCGGCGATTATATTACACCGCCACCTAAATATAAATTGTGGGATGTAAAGCTAACTTTAATTAATAAAACAACCAGTAAATCCTATCAATTTTATGAGTTAAGTTGGTCAGATGAATAATATGCGATCGTTAAAGGTGACACGAGGTTTTACCTTGATAGAGTTAATGATAGCTATCTCCATATTGTCATTATTGTTATTTACAGCTGGCTATAGTTATAGTTTGCTGTCATCTCGATGGAACCATGAGTTAGGGCAATTTTCGTCGTCAGCGAAACGTATTAAGCATTTGGGGTTGACACAAAAACTACTAGAAGGTGTACAAAGCTTTATTGTTGTTAATGATGATGACAAACCATTTTTCTTCTTTATCGGGAACAATGACAGTCTACTAGCGGTATCTCAGGCGGGTATTTATGATAATGATGCACCTGAAATTTTTCGTCTGACGGCATTAAAAAAAGCAGAGGGGAGTTTCGATTTAATTTATCAATCCACATCTACTAAAATCACCATGTTAAAGAAAACCAATCAAAATATTGAATTTACTAAAACGTTAATTTTGTTTAGTGGTTTAGACAATGTTGTTTTTAATTACTACGGCTGGAATCACTTCGATGATAAATCTAATAGCAATGGGGCTAATAAACAAACCTGGTATAGCAAATACTCGGGTATCGATCGTAAATATATGCCATCTAAAATGACCCTAACGTTAACTATGAATGGCAAAGACTTGATTTTACCTATTTCATTGCAACAAGATGTTGAAAAGTGGTTATCTCCCTATATAGAAAAAGATAGTTAACATGGTACATCGTCAGCATCAAAAGGGTATTGCGCTTATTCAAGTATTATTGCTTACTGCGATATTAACGGTATTAGCCCTATATATAACCCAAACAGCAAAAAGCCAAGTGCAACAGGCGCAATGGATGAGTGACAAAGCACAAGCGCATGTTGAATTACACAGCGCTGAAGCATTATTACTCTTTGAATTACTAACAACTAAAAAAGTAAATAAAAATACCCAAAATAATAACGGGGCTGTTCAAGATGAAGAAACGGCGAGTATTTCACAGCGATGGAACTTTTTTGCTCAACCTTTTATTATTGCCAACAACGTTACTGTAAAGATTCAAGACGAAGCTGGGCATATAAATTTACATTATCCTCAAACCGATCGCTTAAAAGCGCTATTGAAAGGGCATGGGTTATCTGAAGCTAGAGCTGATATGGTCACTGATAGCTTGTTAGATTGGCAAGATATTGATAGTATCCAACGTCACAATGGTGCTGAGCAAAGCAGTTATGGCAATGATGTCGCGATAAGAAACGGCGCGATACCATCGATTGATGATATCGCGTATGTAAAAAATATGTCTACTGACATTGTTGAGCTCTTAAAGCAAACTTCAACCATATATAAAAAGGGGGCATTTAGTCCAATGAATGCTCCTCAAGTGTTACTGCAAGCCTTAACAAATAAGTCGATTGCTGAAAAAGTTGTCAGCTTAAGAAATAATGGGCAATTAACTCAGCAATTATTTCGTAATATTACAGGTATAAAAGAAACGGATAACATATTTTTTTACACTTCCAATTATTTGAAAATTGAACTAAGCAGTAAGATTGGTGATTCGCGAGTCGTAAAAAGTATGAATATATTTTTCCAACCTTATGCAGAAAATACTCAAACTCCCATTAACATATATGTAAGTCGTGGTTAGAAAGTGAATTTAAGTAGCGAGCATTCTCAAGCTCTAACGAATGAGAAAATAAACTCAACAACATTGTCGCTAATGTTGAAAAAGTTACTATGTGCCTTTGGTACATACTTCGATGGACAGCTCCATAAATTTGTTCTGACGGATGAGCAACAGCTAGTTTTGAAACAAATCCCTTTGGTGGATAAAACCTATTCACTAATGATCGTTGCCCGTAAGTTTTATCACGAGGAAGCTAAAACCTATCCTATTGAAAGTAAATCGGAGCTGAATAAACTATTGAAATTGCAGCTTCATGATAGCCCAGAAACTAAACACCATTTATGGCAACAACAAGAAAATCAATCATTTGTTAATCTTTGGCATTTTAATACCGAGTTGCCAAAAAGTTATATTCGATTACCTGAAAGTTTATTGTTTTCGCTTGGTAATCGCACTGAGCAAATTACCGAATTAGGCACAAGCCCTCCTTTATTTGTCGGGCGACAAAATAACTGTATTCATTCTGCTGTGGCAAGTCCGCTTATTAACTCTGGACAGCGGTTTGTCATGTCTACCGGCATCCAGCATAACTACACTATCCGCGAGATACCTATAGAGAATCTTGCTGAAAATCTTGCTATTGGCTGTCAAAAGTTAACACTGTCGATACTCATTAGCTTTAGTAATAGCGCAGCAGCACAAAATAAGATGCTGCTGTTCAAAAAAATATTACTGCCAAGCGCAATTACAGTCATGTTATATATATCACTAAGTAGTGGTTACTTATACAGCAAGTATCATTACCTGGCGGCTTTACAAACTGAACAAAATGTTGAAATAGACACCGCACTTCAACAACAGCAAAATTTTGATAGTCATACTAATCATTATGCGAATATCAAAGCATTTTTAACTGACAAGAAAAACACCGCTTCATTTTGGTTAGTATTTGCAGAATTTATTGATGATGCCTTTTTTGATAATATTAAATTTCAGCAAGGGCGCTTTATTTTACGTGGTACCACTGATAATGCGACAGCGCTTTTAGCCAAAATAAGCCAACATCCGAAGGTTAAAGATGCCAAGTTTGATCGTTCAACCCGTAAACATAAAGGTAAAGATGATTTTATTATCAGCTTTGAGGTAAGCGCAGCACTTGCCTTTAGTCAAAGTAGCTCAAATAATAACGCTGAAAATAGTATTTTACCTGCAATAAAATCAGCAGAGGAAAAATAAATGGAAGAAGTAAAAAAATACAGCCTCCTATTATCTATCTTAGCAATGCTGTTTATCATTAAAATTTTCATAGTACCTATTATTGACTGGCAAAATAATACATTGCTAGAAATAAATAATATCGAGCGAAAATTAGGTAAAATAGAAAAGGTGCTGAGTAAGGAAAGTAAGTTAATAGCGCTGAACCAAAAGGTTACCAATGAACTGGAAAGGGCAGAACAGTTATTTTTTAAAACACAAACTGAATCGCTATTTAAATTAGAGCAACAACAAAAATTAGAGGCGTTATTGGAAAAATATCAAATTAATGTCACTAATATCAGTTGGAGCGTAGCGACACCTTTGAAAGAGTATGGTCTTACAAAATATCAAGCTAAGATTAGATTTGACACTAAACTGGTTAAAGCCATTGATGTTTTGACTGCTTTAGAAAAAAACAGTCCTTGGTTCGAGGTAGATGAATTTTATTTACCGGTTAAAATACCCGAAAGCAATAGTATTGGTTACAGTAAAGGCGGGCGAATGACACTAAACTTATATATGTTCACCAAAGAATTTGCCGTGTTAACTTCAAATACTGTACCTTCATCGCTAAGTAATGCAATGAATATTGCAACGACAAAAAAGGTCGCTTAAATGTTTTTTTCAAACAGTGTTGCCTTATTAAAAACCAGTAAACTGGTTAAGGTTACGAGTGCTATTGCGCTATTTTTTGTATTATTAGATATGAATACACGACTTTTGAAGCAAAATAACTATGCAACAATAAGCCAAAAGTCAATAACAATTGAAACCTTAAATTTACCGAATGTTTCTGCAGCGTTATCAAATGAAATTACAGAAAAATACGCTAAATATCGTAACGTTAGCCCTGAAGCTGATAACGAGTTAACGAAAAGTGCCGATATCATGTCGCTAGCCGAACAAGCCTTGCAAAACGGCGAGTTAGAAAAAATGTATGTTGGTAATAAAACCTTGCAGTTAAAAGCGGTCATCAGTGAAGATTATCGTGGCACAGAATCGAGTGCTAAAAAAAACCAACGTTCAGCTATTTTGTTTGTTGAAGACAAAGTTGAAAACAGCCAGGTCATGAAAAAAATTAAACAGGGTGAAATAGTGCTTGGTTTTACTTTATCTATCGTTGACAGTACTAAAGTTGAACTATCTAAACTAACCAATACATCACCACAGCGTATAATCCTATCAATGTATAAAACGGGAGCCTAAGGAAATATTCCTTAAAACTATTCAGATGAATAAGACTCAAAATGTTAAGCATTTAAGCTTAAGCTTGTTAACTATACTTACGTTAACTAGCTGTGCCAGTACAACAAGTCCTGAAAAAAGTAACACCATGTTGGTAACAAAGTCTTTTTTAAATGAAAAGGCCGTAACGACGAACGTAACCAATGCAGAGCTAGTGAATGACAATACTTTCACGTCGGCATCAGAGGAAAATAAACAAAAATTTAGATTTATTACGCCATTAAAGCTTAAAAACAATGACACAAAAAGTGCTGATGACATATTGAGTCAATTCCACTCAAACGAAACGCTAAAAATTACTGCCGATAAACTGCCGTTATCTGATTATTTGCATTATGTTCTGGGAGAGCAACTGAAAGTTAGTTACATACTAGCGGATGATGTTAATGCTGACAGCCAACCTGTCACCTTGAATTTACAAGATAATATCAGTCAACGTAAATTATTTGATCTCACCGAAGAATTATTGACCCAGCGTGAATATATCATCCGCTTTGACGAAGGTATTTTTTATATTCATAAAGCGGGGGCTAAGTCAGGCAAAGGCGATATTATGTTTGGCTACGGTAAAAGCCTAGCATCAGTACCACAGACCTCATTAGAAATATTTCAAATGGTGCCTTTTGAATACGGTATGCAAATCAGTTTAGCAAATACGTTAAGGCAACTAATTGGTATAACGGCTAATCCAAATCAATCAACTAATAGTATTAGCCTCCAAGGTAAGCGAAAAGAAATCGTTAAAGCATTAGAGCTGATCAACATATTAGACCAACCGAGTTTTAAAAATAGGCATATAGGAATTTTTAGTAGTCGCTTTTTATCAACAAGCGACATTATTGCTAAGGTAGTAGAGCTACTTGGCCAAGAAGGTATTACTGCCGGGAAATCAGCAAAATTAGCGTTGTCAATGATCGAGTTAGATAAACAAGGCGAAATTATATTTTTTGCTAATAATACAGCTATTATTGAGCGTGCTGTTTTTTGGGCTAAACAAATCGACAAGCCTCTTATTAGTGTAGAAAAACAATACTTTATCTATCAGCCGTCATATTCTCGTGCCTTAGACATGGGAGAAAGTTTAGAAGCATTAATTGGTGGTGGTCAATCGGCGTCTATTGGCAATAATACCTCAGCAGAAGGGCAAAATAACGCGAGTACTCGTCGGCAAGTTACCAGTGCTAGCTCTAGCACCATGAAAATGGTGGTTGATGAAAGAGCCAATGCCCTCATATTTTTCACTACAGGCAATGAGTATCAGCAAATGTTGCCATTAATCAAACGTCTAGACGTGCTACCGAAACAAATTATGTTAGAGGTAACTATTGCTGAAGTTAAGTTAACTGACAAATTTGCCAGTGGTGTCGCTTTCACTTTAACCAACCAGGGCAGTGCCGTAAAAACAGGTGGTTTTAATTTAACTAATAGCGCTAAAGGTGGCTTAAGTTACGTGCTTTCAGGCGCTGACGGTGAACTTAAACTTAGTTTATCTGAAACTAATAGCAACATAAATGTGTTATCACGGCCATCATTACTGGTGCGTGATGGGGTAGCGGCAACTATTACGGTTGGTGATGACATTCCCACGGTGGGTGAAACCATTGTTGATAATGGTGTCAGCTCGTCTTCTGTCGTCTATAGAAAAACCGGTGTTGATTTAACGGTTAAGCCAACGGTTAATGCCCGCGGTGTGGTGATTATGGAAATAAAGCAAAAAATTAGCAGCCAAGCTGAGGCGGATCAATCCGTTGCTGGTTCTCCGGTAATATTTGAGCGAAGCATAGGTACAGAGGTGATTGCCGAAAGTGGGCAAACGATAGTTTTAGGTGGTTTAATGAGTGAAAATAGCTCGGTGAGTGATACCAGTGTACCATTTTTTTCAAGTATCCCGCTAATCGGTAAATTATTTGACACTAACAGTGATAGCAAGGATAAAACTGAGCTAGTGGTGTTAGTAACACCACGCGTGATTGAATCAAGTGATGAATGGGACGATATCAAAGCGAAATTTTTAACCGCTTACGATAGTTTGAAAATAGAATAAGCCATATAACAAGCCACTGAGATTTTATTTCAGCAATACCGTGACCGGTAATATCGATAAATGCTCACTACTAGCGGTTTTGATGTTTTTGTGGCTGTTTTTCATGTCTTCTTATATCATTTTTACGCGGCTATAATGGTAAATAGCTTGTTAACATAATTTAATTAGTGCATTAACTGTTAAGGTTTTATTACAGTTAATCATTGACTTACTTGTATTGATGGATTTGCTTTTTTATTTTATGGATTCTTTTTAGCTTATTTATATTAAAGTTATTAATTGGCTATTGAATCAATATGCGAATTGGGGTAGTTTGTGCATCTAAGTTACAACCGTGTTGTTTTTAGTGTTGTTTTTGTATGAAAAATCGACAGGTATTTGTTTTTTTGTCAGTTTTTTTTACGCAATTGTAATGCAAGTATTGACATGCTTAAAACACTGGGTAAACTTAGCTATGTTAAAAGTCGCTTTGGCGACGGCCTAAGTGTTATTATTTTAACGAAACCAAAAATTTAGAGTACGGTAAATGATTTGTCGGCTCTGTTTCATGAAACGAAGGAAAACTAAAAATGTTTAAAAAATCTCTTTTAGCATTGTCTGTTGCAGCATTATCAAGCACAGCAATGGCTGGTCAAATTTTCTCATCTGTAACTGAGAATCAAGCAACTGTTACTAATGGTGCTCCGTTTACTGTTACTGGTGCTGGTTCAGCTAGCGAAGCTTTAGGTGTTATTGCTGGAACGGCTGCCCTAGTACTTTCAACAGCGGGTAACTGTGAAGTAGCAGCATCTGATTTAAATGTTACTTTAGGTGCTGGCGTGTTTACTAACGTTCCTGCTACTGGTGGTGATGATGTTTCAAATGTTGCTGAAAACGGTGTATACAATGCTGGTGCTTCAGTAACAATGACCGCTAATGATGCATGTAGCGTAGTTCTTGCTGATACAGCTAGCACTGCTACAGCAAAAAGCCCAGTTGAGCAAACAGCTACTATCTCTGTAGGTGCTGCTATTGTTGCTGGTGCTGGTGGTTTCCGTCAGGAAGATACAATTACGATTAACTTTTCTGGTGCTAAAATTAAACCAGCAGTTGTTCCTACATTGGTGACAGCAGCAGGTGTAGCTACTGATCATTTTGAATTACTTGACATTACTGACTCACAAGTTCGCTTTACTGTTAAAACACAATCAAACGGTGATGTGCCAGCTTTTGCAATTCTTAACTTAGCAGGTGTTAGCTTAGATACTACTGGTGTGACAACTGGCTCTAAAGTATCTATTGATACATTTGCTACTAACACATCTGGTACTCAGTATGATGTTACAGCAGCAAAAGCTATTCATGAGTTAGTACCACAGTATTCAATGGATGTTGATCGTAAGTTTAACGGTATTATTAACGTAAGTGATGATCGTCAATCTTTAGCAGCTGAAGACGGTACAGCGGGACCTACAATTAATGATATAGATCAAGATACACTACAAGTTGAAATCGATCTTGATGCAACAACTAACCCTGTTACTGTTGCTGACGTTACATTTACTTTAACTGGTGATTTCTCTTGGTTACCAGAAGCGGCTAATGCTTCTGATGACGGTAAAGCGGCTACAGCTGCAGAAATTACAACGTATTTAAATGCAGCCGATATCTTCAAAAAAGATACTGGTGGTTTTGGTGATGCTGATTCTTACGCATTAGATAGCACTAATACAAAACTTACTATCTCTAACGATGATGCAGCGCCTCAAGGTGTTTACGACATTCGTTTAGAAGTTCCAGGTAAAGGTACTGATAACCCTATCCTTATGGAGCAAAGCTTCACTGTAGCTGCAGAAGTTACAAATGGCCTTACTGGTACATCTCTTAAGTCTTTAACAGCATCTACTGCTGTTGATGCTGGTGAGTGGGTATTAAACGGTTCTGTAATTACTATTCCTTACATGCCTTTCGATGATAACACTGCTGTAATTTTACGTCATACTAACACTGGTGTTCAAACTGGCGATATTGCAGTTCGTTACATGGTTGAAGGTAGTGCGGGTAATACTGCATCTACAAAATGGTCTGATTCTTTTGTAGTTGGCGAGTCTACACGTGGTGTTCAAAACATTCGTGATATCGTTATCAACAAAATCAAAGAAGAATTAGGTATGGATGCTGGTAAAGTTGCAATTGAAATTACAACTAACGTACCAGAAGCAGACGTTACAGTTTACGCTGCATACCGTGTTAAAGACGAAAATGACCGCGGTTTCGTAGGTACTTTCGGTAAGCACGGTTCTGCACAATAATAGTAATTACTACTATTTGCAGTCACTAGCTGACTAAAATATAAAAAGCGAGCTTCGGCTCGCTTTTTTATTGTTTTAATTTTATTTGTTCATTTAATTCTACTGATCATTCCCCACCCCTTCCGTTGAACCGTAGTGATATTAATTTATATGTTAATTAATATTTTATACTAGGCTTATTGACATTATTTAGTCATAGAGGCTGATGAACAAACGATGTAAACTAAGCGCATGTACAATAACACTGAGTTAATAACTTCTATATCTTATGTTAGACCGTATTTTAAAACGCTTGCCACTGAATTTTTACCCTTACGTTCAATACATGCATCGACGCCAAGTTATCTTTATCCATATTCCAAAAAATGCCGGTAGTAGTGTACTGAAATTGCTGGGGAGTAATGACGCTAGATGGCATACCAAATGGATCCACTATCGACGAGCGAGTTATTATTTTTTTAATAAATATCATAAGTTTGCTATTGTGCGCCATCCACTTGACCGGCTTTATTCCTGTTACCGTTATTGCATAAAGGGAGGCAATCAATTGCCTGATGATTTGGCATTGAAAAACTGTATTGATGAAAAGTCATCAGATTTCAATAGCTTTATTCTCAATGTACTCGATAGTGAGTTATTGATGCGCGAGATTATTTTTCAGCCACAATATTTATATGTTTTTGATAAATCATTGACTTGCCAAGTTGATACTCTTTTACGTTACGAGACCCTTTCATCAGATTGGAAAGATTTAGCTAAAACATTGAATCTACCAAGTAATTTACCCTGGGTTAACGCTAGCCGACCACAAGAGCAGCGAGAAAAAGATAATCAAGATGAGCTTGCTCAGTTAGCGCTTTGCGATGAAGCAAAAGAAAAAGTTAATGAGCTTTATCGGCTTGATTTTACCTTGTTTGATTATCGTTAAAGTAATAAACAAGAATTTTTATAAATTTGAAATACTTTGACTATATTAAGGAAGTAGATAAACATGATCGAATGGCAGTTTGACAAGTCAGCGCGAATTCCAGACTTTATTATTAGTGGTGCGATGAAATCGGGTACATCAACATTGCATGCAATTTTGGCTAAGCACCCTAAAGTGTTTATACCAGAGCCTGAGCTACATTTTTTTGATCAAGATGATATTTTCCAGCATTCAGATTTCTCATCTTTTAAACAAGGCAAATGGCACGGCCGTTGTAATAAAGCTAAACAACACGACTCTAAGCATTGGTATGTAGAACAGTTTAGCCAAGCAGAATCTGATGATGTCTTAGGTGAAGACTCTACAACATACTTGGCATCTACCCTAGCTTTTAAGCGTATTGCTGCACAATCTAAGGCGATTAAAATAGTGGTAATATTACGTCAGCCTACAGCGAGGGCATATTCCCAATATTGGCACATGCTGCGTACTGGCCGTGCGACATATAGTTTTGAAAATACATTAGAATATTGCCCTGAAACGATTATTAATCGTAGCTTATACCTACCGCAATTACAGCACTTGTATCAAACGGTTCCTCGCGAACAAATAAAAGTTGTCCTTTTTGAGGACTTCTTAGCTGATAGGGCAAAAGTTATTCATGATATTTGTCAGTTTATAGGTGTTGACGAGTCATTGGTGACGGAGGAAGCGCTAGCTTTACATGAAAATAGTGCAAGTTTACCTAAATTTTTGTTTTTGCAGCGATTAAAAAACCGTTGGTTGAGAAGAGCAGGCAATGTAGCATATCAGCAACACTTTTCATTAAACACTGATAGCTCTTTTTGGCAGCACTTATCATGTGTGAAAGTACTAGATGCTATACACCGAAAAATTAACCCGTTAATTGATAAGAAACCACCAAAAATTAATCCAGCCACTAAAGCCTATTTAGATGCATATTTTAACCAGCACTTACAAGGGGTTAATGAACTATTACAACGTGATGTACTGTCGACATGGTTTCCAAAAAGTTAGTTATGCTAACAATGGTTACTGTACAACTTAGTCATGAGGAATATTATGCTTTCTTTTGAGTTGGCAACGAGAAGCTTATTCAATAGAAGTGCTTTGCTGTTAGTCATTAAAATAGCCATTGCTATTATGTCATTTGCTTTTCATGTGCTGCTTGCCCGAAAACTGGGGGCTGAGCAATTTGGTTTATTCAGCCTTGCAATGACTTTGTTATTATTTACGACAATTTTTGCTAAACAAGGTATAGAGTCTGCTCTAGTGCGATTTTTGTCACCTATGACTGATGGCCATAAAATGTCTGGGCTGTATTGTTATGTGTTACTTTTTAGCCTGGGTAATATCATTATCGTTGGAGCTGTCATCAGTATATTTTCAACGTTTATTGCTGTAGATCTACTTACCACCTCAGAGCTCATTACCCTATTTCCGTTGATAATATTATTAACGGCGTTGCAAGTATTGATTGCTTTAAATAGTAGTGTTCTGAGAGGGCGTCAATATCCTATAGCCAGTATGCTGTTGACGGGATTTTTTACTTTCACTTTTGGCTTGCTTTTATTATTTATCATGTCTATCAGTAGTGCGTTAGACGCGTTATATTTAATTGCGTATGCAACAACATTAGCTTGCGGAGTTAGCTTTTGGTTAGCTCATAGGCGTATGACTTTATTTAAGCTGCCGTTACCTGCGCCTAAAAGTTGTGCTGTTTTTCAGGTTTATCATGTCAGTCGTATACTGTTTGTGAGCGCATTAGCAACATTAGTAACGCAACAGATTGGTATTTTTGTTATTGCTAAGTTCGCCACTTTGGAGGATGTTTCAATATATAATATCGCATTAAAAATCTCTTTGTTAATGAGTTACCCATTACTCGTGATCAATGCTATTACTGCACCTAAATATGCGCAAATGCATGAGCAAAAAAACCTTAAGGGCATTCATAAACTGTTCACTTCAACAAGGAACTATCTCATTGCTATTGCAACAGTACTGGCATTACTCGCTTTTGTTTGTGCTGAAACTATTGTGGCATTATTTGGCCCGGAATATGGAGGTGGCGAATACTTATTAAAAATATTGATTATTGGACAATGGTTTAATTTAAGTAGCGGTTCTGTTATCTCTATTCTTATTATGACCGGTCAAGAGCGCATACACAGACGTAATACCATACTTATTGCTTTGTTTTCTGTATTAGCTACGTTTGTTGCCGTATCTGAATATGGTGTTGTTGGTGCTGCCTGGGTGACTAGTATAACGCTATTAATGCTTAATCTTATTAGCTGGTATTATGTTAAAAAAACGCTTGGTACTCATTTAACAGGCTAGTTTGAAATTATAACGCTTATTATGTTGTGATGTAATATTGTTGAAGCTAGGTAATTGATTGAGGCTTTTATTATTAGAGAAATCATAATAAAACGTGTAAAATATTTTTATGCGTCTAGAACTTTTCTAGCTTGATGTAACTTTTTATAGTGGTTTCATGTTTAAACAATTTTTGAAAAAATTACCGATTATAAATCTTTGGCATAAGAACGTACGATTAAATTACGATCTTAGCTTTAGTGAGCAACAATTAAATAATGCTATTGAAAAAGTTGCAGAAACCCACCTTAGATATTTACATTTATTGAAAATGCAAGGTGACAATGTCTTTGAAAGTAATAATATTATTATCTCTCTTACAAGTTATAACCTGAGAGTGGAGCTAGTTCATCACACGATTTTAAGTTTACTTTGCCAAACTGTGCGGCCTCAAAAACTAATTTTGTGGTTATCTGAAACCGAGTTTAGCCTTGAAACGCTTCCTGATAGTTTAATTGAATTACAGCAGTTTGGTTTGGAAATTGCGTTTTGTCGTGATATTCGTTCGTATAAAAAGCTTATTCCGACTCTTAAAAAATACCCCGATAGTACGATTATTACTTTTGATGATGACGTTATTTATCCTGTCGATCATGTTGAAAAAATGGTGTCAACTGCTGCTAATTATCCCAATATGGTGATCTGTCATTTGGCACATAGCATAACTTTTTCTCCAATAAAAAGAACAAATGCAGGTAAAGAAATCATTTCGTATAACAAATGGCCAAAAGGCGTTGAACACTCTTTACCTTGCGACACACTTTTCCCTGTTGGTGTAGGTGGCGTACTTTATCCTGCAAAATGCTTAGATAATGATGTGCTAAATGAAGAAAAGTTTACGACGCTATGTCCTTACGCTGATGATATTTGGTTTAAATTAATGGCCTTAAAAAAAGGTACACTAACGAAACTTGTTGATCAACCAAAACCATTTAAAGATTATCTACACTTACCTAACACGCAAAAGTTGTCTTTATGGAAAATCAACATTGAAAAAAATGATAAACAATTAGCCGCTGTTCTTGCGGCTTATCCTGAAATTAAATTTGATTAGCATATTTGTTAATGAGTGTTTTGGTAAGCTGATTTACTAGGAGTACTTATAAATTAATGGCTAAAATCATCTAAGAAATATTATGAAAAAGAAACATATACTCCATCTTGTTACAAAGTTACCTGACAAATATAACGGAAAATTTATCGAGTTTTCAGAACAGCACTTACCTGAGTTTCAGCATAGTTACGTTACTTTACTCGCGACTAATAGCATTAATGAAGAGCGTGATTTAAAGGGGGCTGATATTATTAATTTAAATGCTTTCAGTCGTTGGCGGAAAATGCTTGAGTTAGCCAAGTTATTTGCATCAAGTAAGTACGACTTAGTTATTTTACACGGACTTTTTTATCGTGGGCCGTTTTTGTTCTTTTTAACATTGTTTTATAAATTTACAACAATTGGTGAAAAGTCTATGTGGATGACTTGGGGGGGCGATATATATTATTTTCAAAATAAACCTAATTCATTATCTGGACTTATTAACGAAAGGTTACGTAAAAGCTTAATTAAGCAATTCTATTTTATCTCCTCGTTGATCCCTGAAGAGCTGGAGTTGTTGAGAATTAATTATAAAACAAACGCAATTCAGTTAGATAATTTTTATCCCAATCCGATTGCTTACACTGAAAATGTTCTGGAGTCCGAGCGTGAAGAAATAAGCTCTCAAGCTGAAAGTAAGTTTAGCTTTATGCTAGGAAACTCTGCCGACCCTCAGAATAATCATTTAGTTATGTTGGATGCTTTGGCGCACTTAAAGGGCTCGATTAAAATATTTTGTGTACTATCTTATGCAATTGTTGACCTTGAATATGTTGAGCAAGTAAAAAAGCGCGGTATCGATTTATTTGGTGATGACTTTATTGCGCTTACTGAATTTATGCGTGCCGAGGATTATAAATTGTTATTATCATCAATTGACTTCTCTTGTTATTACCATAATAGACAGCAGGCAATGGGCAATATATTTCATTTTCTCAATATGGGTAAAACTGTTTTTATTCGAGGAGATATTATTTCGTTCAAATTTTTGCAAGATCGTGGTTTAGTGGTGCAAGATAGTAATGACCTAGTGGATATCACCTTGGATCAGTTAGCACTTTATAAGCGTAATAGTATAGCGAATAAGGATAAGGCTAAAGCATTGATTGAAAATAATTTTTCTGATCTTAGCGCACAAAAAAAATGGCGTGCTGCGCTTAGGCGGGTTTTTGCTTTATTAAAAAAATTGAACTAAATTTTCTAAAAGTTAAGAGCTTAAAATGAGTAAAACGACATTTATAAAATGTCGTTTTTTTTGCTCAAAGATAAAAGCGTATAAGTTATTTAAAGAATGAAATTACGGCATTGATAACTTTTGTGACTTGCGCATCGTTCATTTGATAGAAGAGCGGGAGTCTAACTAAGCGTTCAGACTCTAGTGTGGTGTATTTATCTGTTCCATTGAATTCGCCAAACTTTAATCCAGCAGGGCTGGAGTGTAGCGGAATGTAATGAAATACACTCATAACATCTTGTTTTTTCATGTGCTTTATGAAATCACTTCGCTGTTGTATATCTTTTAATTTTACATAATACATATGTGCATTATGTTGACATTGCTCAGGTATAACAGGTAACACAAGTTGTTTTTCATCTGCAAGTTGAGTAAATGCATTGTTGTATTGTTGCCAAATGGCTAAGCGATTATTATTTATTGTGTGCGCTGATTCGAACTGTGCAAATAAATACGCAGCCTGAAGCTCTGAAAGTAAAAAACTTGAACCGACATCTTGCCATGTGTACTTATCTACTTGGCCTTTAAAAAATTGGCTTCGATCAGTGCCTTTTTCTCTAATAATTTCAGCTTTTGTTAGTAGTGACTCATCCTGTACCAAAATAGCTCCACCTTCCCCTCCAGCAGTATAATTTTTAGTTTCATGGAAAGAGAAGCAACCAATATGGCCTATTGTTCCTAATGCCTTTCCTTTATAAGTTGACATAACGCCTTGTGCAGCATCTTCTATAACCCATAGCTTATGCTTTTCTGCTAACGCCATAATAGTGTCCATTTCACATGGCACTCCCGCATAGTGAACAGGTACAATTGCTTTAGTTTTGTTCGTTATAGCAGCTTCTATTTTACTTTCATCAATATTCATTGTATCTGCTCTAACATCGACAAAAATTATTTTTGCGCCATGTAAAACGAATGCGTTCGCGGTTGAGACAAAAGTATAACTCGGCATGATAACTTCATCGCCAGGTTGGATATCAACGAGAATAGCGGCCATTTCCAATGAAGCAGTGCATGAGGGAGTTAAGACAGCTAGATTGGCTTTAAATGTTGCTTCCATCCATGTCTGACATTTTTTATTAAAGGGGCCATCGCCAGATAGTTTATTACTTGCTATCGCTTCGGTGATTTTACTTAATTCAGTGCCTACTACAGGCGGGTTATTAAAGGGGATCATTTGCTACCTATGGGGCTGTGTTTTTAGAGCTATATAACCAATAAGAGCTTTGGCTTATAGAGTAATTATTTCGTGTGTATAAGTTTATGGCTGTTAAATTACTGCTTTGTGTAGCAACAAGCATTTTTGAACATTGATGTTGAATGGCATATTGTTCAGCCAAAGCTAATAATTTTTTTGCTATGCCTTTACCTTGATATGCTTTAGAAACGGCAATAAGACCTATTGATAAATTTAAATTATCTTTTTTTAAGGAAATAAAGCCTTGTATGTTATTACCATCCTTCAATATTAAGCAAATGTCGTCGAAGGTTCCTAATACTGCTTTTTCTATCCATTTGCCATAGAACTTTTCTTTTTGAGTGTTATTAAACCAAGGAAGGCGAAACCGGCTTGCTGAATAACTAACTTTAGCTAAAGAGACAAGTTGAGTTATGTCAGTTTCTCTGGCGATGTACTGCTCAAAAGAGTATTCCTGGTTTTGATCAGCTTTAATGTGCTTTTCAAATGACAGTTCACCTTCGACAATTTTAAAGTTGAGAGCAGAAAACATATCAATAGTACTGTAATCATCGGTACGTACCTTATTACAAACCAATTCATACTGTGCGAGTTGTTCAGCCGTTACTAAATTAATATTTACCACTGTGGCAATATTTTTAGAGAAAAACTCTGAATCCCAATCGAGCTTCAGGAGAGCATTATTTTTCACTTTTTAATAAACCAAGTAAGTACTGACCATAGCCAGACTTGACTAACGGTTTAGCTATTTTTTTTATGTCCTCGTTAGACAACCAGCCATTATGCCAAGATATTTCTTCAAGACAGGCTATTTTTAAACCTTGACGTTGTTCGATTGTTTGCACAAATTGACCAGCTTCAAGGAGTGAGTCATGTGTACCTGTATCAAGCCAAGCAAACCCTCTACCCAATAATTGCACATTAAGTTCACCTTGATCTAAGTAGTGCTGATTGATTGAGGTGATTTCTAACTCGCCACGAGAAGATGGTTTTACATTTTTAGCAATTTCTATAACATCATTATCATAGAAATATAATCCAGTTACTGCCCAGTTTGATTTAGGGACCAATGGTTTTTCTTCTATTGATAATGCTGTAAAATTTTCGTCAAAATCAACCACGCCGAACCTCTCAGGATCTCTGACTTGATAACCGAAAATAGTTGCTCCAGATGACAAACTTGCTGCTTTTTTTAACTTTTCTACAAATCCTTGACCATAAAAGATGTTGTCACCTAGTACAAGACAGACACTGTCGTTACCGATGAATTCTTCACCTATTATAAAAGCTTGAGCTAAACCATCAGGAGAAGGCTGTTCGGCATAAGATATATCAATACCGAAGCGCTTACCGTCGCCTAAAAGCTGACTGTATCTGCTTAAATCTTCAGGGGTCGATATAATTAATATGTCTTTAATACCGGCAAGCATTAATACAGACAATGGATAGTAAATCATAGGCTTATCATAGATAGGCAGTAATTGTTTAGACATTCCTTGAGTTATAGGGTAAAGCCTTGTGCCAGATCCACCTGCTAATATAATACCTTTCATTATTTATTTCCCTTTAAACCAATTCTTTGAATTTGATAACTGCCATCAATAATAGCTTGCCACCATTCTTTATTTTTCAGATACCAATTCACTGTTTTTTCGAGGCCAGTTTCAAATGTTTCTTGTGGCCTCCAACCCAGTGTTTTTTCTATTTTAGTTGCATCAATTGCATATCTAACATCATGACCAGGCCTGTCTTCGACAAAAGTTATTAATGACTTAAAGTCGCTAATGTTGTTAGGTTTGTTATCTATTAGTTTATTTAATATATTACAAATACTCTCTACAACTTCTATATTAGATTTTTCGTTATGACCGCCAATATTAAAGGTATCATTGGTTATTTTGCTTTTCATTACGGTGACAAGTGCACGAGCATGATCTTCAACATGTAACCAATCTCGTATTTGTTCGCCTTTACCATAAATAGGTAAAGGTTTACCGTTTAATGCATTAATAATAACTAAAGGAATAAGCTTTTCTGGAAAATGATAGGGTCCGTAGTTATTGGAGCAATTTGTTATTATGGTTGGTAGTCCGTAAGTACGTTGCCATGCTCTGACTAAATGATCCGACGAAGCTTTTGATGCTGAATATGGGCTGCTAGGTTTGTAACTTGTTTCTTCGGTAAATAAATCATCAGGCCCAACTAAATCACCATAAACTTCATCTGTCGATATGTGGTGGAATTTAAAGTTGCTCTTCTTTTCAGCAGAAAGTGATAACCAATAATTCTTCGCTATATCTAACAGGTTAAATGTGCCGATTATATTTGTTTCTATAAAAGCCGAAGGTCCATCTATAGAACGATCAACATGACTTTCTGCTGCTAAGTGCATTATTGCATCAGGTTGAAACTGTGTTATTACTTTCGATAGCGCTTCTTTGTCACATATATCTAGCTGACAAAACTGATAATTTTTATTTTTTGGAGAATCAACAAGAGAAGATAAATTACCTGCATAAGTTAATTTATCTATATTGAGAACGGTATCTTGTGTTGTTTTTAGCAGGTGCCTGATAACAGCAGAGCCTATAAAGCCAGCCCCACCAGTAACAATTATCTTCATGCCGCATATATCCTATTTGCTGAGGTAGTGACCAAGCTAATTTTTAAGGTCATAATTGAGGCGGATTTTACAATAAGAATTATTAAAGCTCAATTTAATCTACCGTCTTTACAAACATTAGTATTAAAGAGAACTTATTATTTTACTTATTGCCATGATTATATTGTAGTGAACATCGGCTTATGAATAGATTTTAAGAGAGAGCTCGCTTTTTTATTGTAATAAAGTGGCTGCTATTATCAGCACATTAAGTCGAATTAAGGTTATTATAGTATTATCGTCTTCAAGTCTTTATAATTGCCAAATCGTTATCCACCACATAAATATTCATATGTTTGGGTGTAAATAAAACAATAACTTTAAACACCATTCTTAATGTAGGCGTAAAATGCAGCTATCAGAAAAATTATCAAATACCGTTGTAGAAGACTCATCGTTTGATTTGGAAAAAATATCTAAATATTTAATAAGTAAGTGGAAGTGGTTTATGGCAGTGGGCTTATTGTTTGCTGTAATTTTTGCTTCTATTTCTACTACTTTACCAAATAAATATACTTCGGAAGTTTTGTTGGTAGATGCTGATGACGGTACCAATGGCATGGATGGTATAGCAGGTAAACTTGGTGGGTTAGCAGGATTAGCTGGTATAGGTATGAGTTCGGCTAAAGAAAAAAAGCTTATTGCGCTTCAAATCTTGCAATCAAGACAGTTTTTGGTGAATTTTGTCAAGAGTAATAAGCTAGAGGTTTTATTGTTTGCAGTGGAATCTTGGGATCAAGAGAGTAACGAGTATATATTTAAAGATGATGTCTATAGCGTTGAAAAGGATGAATGGATGCCTATGGAAGGTGCTAATCGTACAAATTATCCAACAGACTTGGAAATACATACACATGTTAAGTCGCTAATTAACATTGATATAGATACCACCAATAGGGTGACAAAAGTATTCTTTACATATTTTAACCCTGAAAAGGCGCAGGAATGGCTAGGTATGTTGCTATCTCAGTTGAATAATCGTTTGAGAATGACAGACATTGAAGAGAAAGAAAGACAGATTCAATTCCTACAAGAGCAGCTTGCTTTAGAGAAAAATACAGGTATTAGAAATGTTTTTTATTCGCTAATTGAAGAGCAAATAAAGTCATCAACTTTGGCAAAGGCTAGAGATGAATTTGTATTTAAAGTTATCGACCCTGCTATTTTCCCAGAGCATAAGTCTTCGCCTAAACGTGCCCTTATCACTGTTTTAGGTGGTTTAGTGGGTGGCGTTATTTGTTTTCTCTTTTTTGTTATGCGCTTTATATTGAAAAAATAATCTAGTGGTGTTCTGTTTTAATTAGTCATCTTTTTTAAGCTACGTAAATGGCGATATTTTGAATTTAAAAGTAATAGCTGGGTTTGCGCTTGGGCCGATAGGTACTGCGCTACTTTCCTTTATCTCCTTACCTTTGATCACTTGGTTTTTTTCGTCTGAAGATATTGGCAGAATTGCCATGTTGCAGGTGTTTACTAGTTTTTTTGTTTTAATTCTAAGTTTAGGTTTGGATCAGTCATTTGTTCGTGAGTATCATGATGTCGATGATAAACCGGCATTATTCAAGTCTGCGCTTCTACCAGGGCTTGTGCTTTTTTTTCTCGTTTTATTCGTTTGGCTCTTTTCTCCATTTTCGATTGCAAAATATTTATTTGATTTAGAAAATTTGGCTGTTGAATTGATTGTTATCTTCTGTTTATTCATGGCTTTTATTTCTCGTTTTCTTTCGCTTATCCTGCGGATGCAAGAGCGTGGTGTGGCTTTTTCAATGAGCCAATTATTGCCCAAAGCTTTATTCCTAGCTGTTATTTTAGGCTACATGTTAACTATATCTGATTTTACTTTTTTTCATTTGATTGTTGCCCACTCAATTTCAATTATTTTTGTTGCGATGATTTTACTATGGGGAACAAGAGATACTGTAGTTAAAGCTATTGTTGCAAAAATAAATATAAAAAAACTCCAATCTATGCTTCATTTTGGCATGCCCCTGATCATTGGTGGAGCTGCTTTTTGGGGGTTAACGGCGATGGATAAATTATTTTTACGCAGTTTATCGACGTTTAGTGAACTTGCTCTATACTCTGTTGCAGTCAGCTTTGCAACGGCTGCCATTATCTTTCAAAATATATTTTCAACCATTTGGGCTCCTACTGTATATAAGTGGGCTATTAGTGGCATTAATGATGAAAAAATAGATTTAGTTACTGACTATGTAACGTTAGCTGTGCTGCTGTTATTTTCTTTAGCAGGCTTGTTCTCTTGGCTAATTTTATACATGTTACCCGCTGAATATAAAAGTGTTCAGTATATTTTAGTTTGTTGTATGGCTTATCCACTGCTGTATACTTTGTCAGAGGCTACTGTTGTAGGAATAGGGATTACTAAGAAGAGTGGTTACTCTATGGCTATTTCAGTACTAGCTTTAGTTATTAATATTGTAGGCAATTATGTGTTGATTCCGTTCTGGGGAGCTAAGGGAGCTGCTGTTTCAACAGCCATTTCATTTTGGTTTTTCTTAGTGTTAAGAACAGAAATATCTTCAAGGATATGGCGCTCAGTTCCTAGGTTAAAAATGTATTTTATGACCTTAACTTGTTTAGTCGCCGCAATTACTTTTTGTTTTTATGGCGAGTTATATCGTAATCTCTTTGTCGGCGTTTGGTTTACATTGTTATGTTTAACATTGATTTTGTACAAAAAACACTTTCTGATGGGGTTGCTTTGGCTGAAAAATATGAAGAAACAATCATAAAAATTAATATAAAGGATTTTTAATGTTCTACTTGATTTGTCTGCATTTATTTAATATTTCTTTCGAAAAATTATCATTATTTTTTCCTGTCTTAGGTAAATCAGATTGGTTAGCAGATCTCCGCCACAAAGAGTTGAAAATTAAACTCGCCCGTAAAGGTGCTGTAATTGGCAAAGGCAGTGTAGTTTACGATACGATATTCTCTGCTAGTGCCAAGGGAGATAGGTTCTTTATAGGTGAAAATTGCACTATAACCGGCTCAACCTTACTTGCGCATGATGCATCGCCAGCTGTCTTTTTAGAGGAGTTGTCAAATAAGCCCAATGCTTGGCAACCTGGCGCTAGGCGCTCTTATAGAAACTCTATTACCATCGGAAATAATGTTTTTATTGGTTATGGCTGTATTGTTTTGCCAGGAATTACCATTGGAAACAATGTCATTGTTGCTGCCGGTAGCGTGGTTACTAAAGATATTACCAATAATGTGGTGGTTGCTGGGAATCCTGCAAAGGTCATTAACTCAATTGATAACTATAAAGACAAGTATCGAAAATTACTCGCTAACGACCCAGATAGTTTTTAAATTCCAAGTAACTATTTCTTATATCGATCCCATAGAATATAAAAACAAAATAATGGATATTTAGTTAATAATCGCTTAGCTACTTTAGGCTCTTTGAATGCGCGATATAACCACCTAAGGTTGTATTTATTAATAAAATCAGGGTAATAATTTACCTGTGACTCACTTTGGTGTAAAAAACCACCACAAGTGTAAATTTGCTTCACTTGTGTAGAGAGTTCTTTTTTGATCTTTTGAGCAAAAATGTCTTGCTTTGGCGTGCCTAGCCCACAAATTACATACTGAGCACCGCTTGCTCTTATTTTATCGATTATATCGTTATCGCAAGTAAAGTAACCGTTATGGCTGCCACAAACATTTAAACTTTTATAACTGCTTTTAAATTGCTTAATTGCTCCCTGTAATTGTTTCTCGGTACTTCCTAAAAAAAATATAGGCAGTTTTTTAACGTTTGCTACTTCAAAAAAAGTTTTAGCAAATGATCCGTGATCAAAACTTACACGAGGAAAATGCTTTCCAAGTAAATTATTAAAGGCTATACAAGAAATAATTCCATCGCTATATAAGTGATTAATATTTTCATAGTGCTTTTTGTCTTCACGAAGCAGTAAGTAAGAAAAAGGGTTCACGAATGATATAGCGGTAGTAGGATAATCTTTATTTTCTATACTATCGTGTAGCTGTTGTTCTATTTCAGGTGTGTTTTTTATAAGGTGTAGCAGGGAATGCATTATAATACTCGTTTTAATATAAATGTCGGCGTATAAGTAAGAGCTATGCTGATAAACCAGTAAATATCTCTAAAAATTAACCTCTCGTTGAAAAGTAGTTTTCTTGCAGCTGTACGATTATTTAATTTTAAATTGTTTTTTACACAATATAGCGCACTAAAATGTAGCAGCTCAGTAAGGCTAGGTATCATATGTGTCGGAATTTTATTCTCCTTTAGATCCTGTTGCCAGAATTTTATATGGGGGGCAAGTTCAGTAATGAGATTTGTCTTGCAAGCACTATCTTCGATCGCTCTATCATAATGAACGGCTACTGTATTGCTAAATGCAATTTGATAACGATAAGATATTCTTGACCAGACAAGCTGGTCTTCGCCCATTTTCATACCAACAGGGAACCCTCCAATAGCCGTTATTGCTGACTTTTTTAACGCAACAGAAGATGCAGTAATAGGTAAGTCTGCCTTTACGCAACTTGCAAAATAATTAGGAATTATGCCAAGTTTTTTGGGCACACCTCTTAATTTTGCAGGGATTATTTTTTCATTTGTTTTAAAGGCGTAGTTACATGCCAGAATACCTGCATCAGGGTTTTTTATTGCTAACGTTTTAATCTCTGATGTGAAGTTACTCAACCAATAATCATCAGCATCCAATAACAAAATATACTCGTTTTTGCATTGCGTTATACCGGTATTTCTAGCTATTGATACACCTTGGTTTTCTTGCTCTATGATTTTTATAATGGGTGAGTTTAATTCGTGTACTTTCACTAAACCATCGTCTGTCGAACCATCATCGACGATGATTATCTCATCAACAGGAACTTTTTGTTCAAAGATAGAGTTAATTGCTCGTATTATATACTGCGATTTGTTGTATAACGGAATTACAACGCTGAATTTAAAAGTCATTTTTACTTACTTTTGCTCCATTTAATGATAATGCCAAACAAAGTGCATAAGTTATTGCAGATGTACCGTTAAATAATACATGTCCCATAGTAATTGAATGAAAGAAGGCTAATGATAAGGCAAGGGCTATGACTCGATTACCATTGCTTAGTACTCGTTTTAATGCATAGAAATAGCTAATTAGATATGCTATAGCGATGAGTAAACCATAACAAAAGAATAATTCAAACAGATCGTTTTCAAGTGATTTTCGAGCAAGAATAGCATTAGATACATGATCGCTATAAGCATAATATGCTCCACCACCAAATAAGACGCGTAGTGAATAAATATCATCAATATTCATGACCTCAAATGCATCCTTGATGAACCTATCTCTTGAGCTAGCGATGAAACTCAGTTTATTTTCAATGTTATTAAACTTAAAAATAATATTTTCAAATATGCCGCCGATAATATCCATAAGAGGCACTAATAAATATATGCTGATAATAGTAATTAATAAGGCGGCTATAATGGGGGATTGACGAAAGAGTTTTATCGCAAGTAATAAAAGAGAAAAGAAAAGAAATATAAGACTGGCTTTGGTGCCAAGTAATGTTGTTGTAGCAATAAGAAATAGGATATGCGATAAAGATAGGAGGTTAATATCTTTAGTATAGTGAACTAAAAAAATTGTACTAATACCTAAAACAATCCCCAACCCATTACCTGAAATGAAGAGGCCGCGTGTCGCCATTCCAATGCCATAATTAGGGATATGAAAACCAGAAAAGTAAGCTGTTAAAACTAGAAAAGCGATGATAGTTCCGTAATTGGTAATTTGTTTAATTGTGTATACCGTTTTTTCTTTGTCTTGATTGAGCCAACCAGCGACAAAAAAGTAACAACTCACAGTGAATAATAATTTTATCGAGAATACAACGCCATATAGAAACGCCTTGAAATTCAGGTGAACAAAAGCAAATGCAACTTCAATTGCCAAAAAGTAACAAGTGAGTAGCAAAATAACTTTTAAAGGAGTGCGGTTTTCTAGCTTGTCTACAAGAAAAATAACAAAAATAAAAAGAGCAAACCTAGCAAGTTGAGAAGGAGAGCCAATAAAACCTTCGGGCATCAATTTTAACTTGAATAATGCCCCTGTAAGGTTGTCAACAATCGGTAAAAGAATAATAACAAAAATGAAAAATAGTATACTAACCGGTATTTTTTTGGGTAAAAAAAAGCTCATCTTTTATAATCTATTAGCTTAGAAGCTAAGGTATCCCAAGAGAAATCGTTTTGTGACTTCTCTCTGACTCTTTGAGTTAATTGTGCCATCAATAAAGGGTCGGATAGTAATTTTTTGACTGCCTCAGCAATTCCCTCACCACTAATGTTGCTTGTATAAATAGCCTCATTTTCTGAGAGTAATTCTTCAGTTGCTGTGGTAATAGCTTGCCCCTTAAATGCGACTATTGGTAAACCGCTTGCCATAGCCTCTAAAATTGTTTGTCCAAGTGGCTCATAAACTGAGGACATAAGAAAAACATCTGCAATTTGATAATAAGGGGCCGTGTCCTGTTTTGACCCTGTGAGTGTTATACTAGCAGATAAGCCAGCATTTTCTATTTGTTTAGTAATATCGTCTAAACCTTCTCCGTCACCGACCATGATTAAATGACAGTCAGGCAAATTTGACATTGCATTTACAACTAAATCAAATCCTTTAGCTTTAACAAACCTGCCTACAGTAAGTAATATGGTCTTGTTACTTGGTATCTTATATTGAAATTTTAAGTTTGCTTTGTCACTTTTAGGTCTAAATATAGACGTATCAACTCCAGGTTTTACAATTGGTGTTTTGATAGGTTTTCCAAGAACATCTTCTACCTGTGATTTCATATTCTTACTAAAAACGAAAATACTATCGCACATCTTAAAGGCATATTTTTGAATGGCATGATGTATGAATTTGGATAGATTGAGCTTTAACCGCCCTAATCCTGAACGTGTAACTAGGTTTGCGTCAGAGTTTTGATTTTTTACAACCCCAGGAACTACGTATGTTACATTAGGAAGTTTAGCTAATTTTGCCAGTAATGTTGCAGTGTGAAAACGACTTATGGTCAAAGAAATATCATTTGAATTATTGATACTTTTAAGTAAGTTATAAGCACTCTTAGCTGAGAAATATCCTCGTAGTATTTTTTTAATACCTTTAGAATTGCTATAAGTAGCGTATCTATAAATAGTTATGCCGTTTTGTTTTTCTTCAAACGGTAGTTTTTCTTCATTTGGGGAAAGCTCACTAACAATGACAATTACTTTATAGCCGAGGTTTCTATAGCTTTGCGCTAAATATTTTAATGAGTTCTCAACACCACCAATGTTTGGGAAATAAGCATTACTTGTAATTACGACGGTTTTTCTCATTATCCACTCAATTATTTAGATAAAATTAGAGTAATCAATGCCTATTTTGTTAGGCAAAAGAGCAAGAAGATTACATTTTTTGCGCGATTTTAAACGTTTAATAGGCTTTTGTCTTCTATGAATTGTGTAATTATGATTACAATAGCCATTTAGATGAGCTGGTCACTAAGTAGCGGGTTAGATAAAAGTACCTAATTCTTTCATTTTTTGTTAGAATC
>TARA_B110000467_G_scaffold139232_1_pt1 | contig 64739 bp, 44 predicted proteins | sample TARA_B110000467 | Tara Oceans TARA_B110000467 (sample SAMEA4398341) | marine metagenome | biome: Polar Biome; feature: [MES] marine water layer (ENVO:01000295) within the mesopelagic zone...; material: water (ENVO:00002006), including particulate matter (ENVO:01000060) such... | reverse complement strand
TCACTCAGTTGGCTCTTCTTCATACTTCGAAGGGCAGGACGTTTTGATAATTTGAGCTTCCAGCACGTATTCCCCATCAATCATTCGAAGAACACCTTGAGCATAGACGGTGCGGTTGTCACCTAGGCCGTTCGAAACGGAAGCATCTGAATAATCAATGATTAACTCGTGTGTCATGCCATGAAGGATGAACACAAAGGTGGAATTGTCAATGCTTCCGTCCCTCACTTCGCCACGGACGGCGATTTCCTGATCGACATAGGTAGAGGGATCGTCCATCAATTCATCCACTGCCCGGGTGGGCTCGGGTGCCTGAAGTAAAATTACGCCAAGCAATCCGATGGTGACCACCGCTCCGAGCAGGAGGTAGCGAGTGCGGCGCGTGTACATCAAAACCACCCAATCTTAGCTCATTCATCAACCCGTGGGCTCTGCCTGTGGGAAAAGCCAACGGCTTCATCGAGTGTTGTAAATTGACTCTGTTTGAGTTTTTTATTCAGTCCGTTCACCACGGATTTGGTTAAAGAAGGGCCTTCGAAGACAAATCCACTGTACGCCTGCAATAAGCAAGCACCAGCACCAATTTTCTCCCAGGCGTCCTCAGCATTGCTGATCCCGCCAACCCCAACGATTGGCCATTCACCGTTGGTTAATTCATAGATTCGATGAATCATCGCGGTTGAACGAGCAGCCACGGGTGCGCCGCTCAGACCTCCTGCTTCAGCAAATACCGTTTGATCTCGAGCGTTGTTCGTTTCTGGCCGTTCAATGGTTGTGTTCGTGGCGACAATGCCGTCGCAGCCTGCTTCTCTGGCCGTTTTGACTACAGCCACAAGTTGGTCATCGCTCAAATCCGGTGCAATCTTGACAAGCAAGGGTTTTGCATCAACCCCCAACTGTTGAGATTGTTGTTGATTAACGGTGTTGCAAGCAGCCACGATGTTAGCGAGAGCATCATCATGCTGGAGTTCCCTCAGGTTTGGTGTGTTCGGTGATGAGACGTTAATCACAAAAACATCACAGTAAGGATAGAGTCGTTCCATGGTGGTCGCGTAGTCCGCTGGGGCTTCAGTCAGAGGCGTGATTTTGGATTTCCCGAGGTTTGCCCAAAGTGGAACTTTAGGGCGACCATACCGAGCAAAGTGGCGTTTAAGCTGAATCGCCATGTTGGCGGATCCTGGATTATTAAAGCCCATTCGATTGATGAGGGCCTTCGAACCACCAGAGCGAAACATGCGTGGCTTGGGGTTCCCAAGTTGTTCTTCGGCCGTGACACCACCAATCTCAATGAAACCAAGGCCCAAAGTCGTCCAGCCACGCAACGCTTCTGCGCGCTTGTCCATGCCTGCGGCTAATCCAAACGGATTTGGGTACTGTGCGCCAAACCTTGTCACCTTGAGCGATTGAGGACCGTAAGAGAGGTTGAGGGCTGTGCGTGTAATTGGGTTTGAACACATCAGTTTGAGACCAAGGATGGCACGAGCATGTGCCTTTTCTGAGTCTTGCAACCCAAGCATAGGACGGCTTACCAACCTGTAACCCAATCCCATGTGTGCTGGTTTGGACCGACAACCTTCAACACTTCGGCTTGTTGGGACCAAATGTGCGAATTGATGACCCGATGTGGCCAACCGTGCGGGAAGCCGCTCGACGGATTCTTCGCCTTCATGGTATGACGGCACGATGCCCTCAGCGATTCGCATCGAACCTTGACCAATTAATCCTCGAGATGGGTGACGCTCAGCCCTCCCGCCTCGAGTTCCCCACCACACTCGAACATGATTTGGAGTCGATTGATTTCAGCCTTGCAAATCCAATAGAAGGGCTTTCGGAACATGTTGTTCGTGTTGGGGGGCTTGAACCGGAAGCGAGTGCATGCTGGTTGCCGTGGAGCATCGATGTGGCATGGCCCACGGTCCTCGATGCTTGTCAAGAGCTCTTAGCGGCAGGATACCCCGGGTGCGTTGGTTGCGGTGGGCCAAACAGCGAAATGCCGTGGGATGAGAAAAAATCCAGAGAAATTTGGGCCTTGAAACATTCTAAAAATTCGAAATAGAATTTTGGCTTTTCTCTTACAGATACTAGAGTATCTGTGCTCACGGATGGACTTAGAGAGAGTTCAAGTAGCCTCGGCGATGCGCTGTTAATCGATGACGATTGTAATTCTGGCCGAGAAACCAAGCGTTGCCAACGACATCGCCAATGTGCTCGGAGTGAAAGGAAAGCACGAAACTCACTGGGAAGGCAACGGTATGGTTGTCACCTGGGCCATCGGTCATTTGCTTCAATTGAAGTACATGGATGATTACGATGCGGACTTCAAAGATTGGAGAAAAACCGTTGACCGCTTGCCTTTTGTTCCTGAAACATTTGAGTACAAACCGATCGGTGGACGAGGCAAAAAACAACTGACGGCCGTTTCTAAACTCATCAAAGACAAATCCGTTACTGAAATTGTCAACGCATGTGACGCAGCCCGAGAAGGTGAACTCATCTTCCGCACCATCGTTCAACACACCAAATCGAAAGTCAAGACATCTCGTATGTGGTTGCAATCGATGACCAAAGATGCCATCAACACAGCCTACTCCGGACGCAAAGACGGTTTGGATTACAACGCATTGATGGACGCAGCCTACGCTCGTTCCGAAGCCGATTGGATCATTGGTATGAACGGTTCTCGTATCGCAAATTCATTTTTACCACGAAAGCGAAATGAGCGAGCAGCCATTTCACTCGGAAGGGTTCAAACGGCCACCCTGGCTATGGTCGTAGACCATGAACTTGAGGTTCTTGGCCACAAACCGCTCCCTTATTGGCAACTCAATGCTGACTTTAAAGCCGGCGAAGCTTCATGGAATGCACGCTGGGAACGCACCAACCACGTCGACAACCCAGACGAACCCGACTACAAGCCACACAGGATCGTCGAACAAGCAGAACACGACCGGCTCAAAGCTATGGTTGAATCTGGTAAACAAGCTGACGTTACAGAAACAAAGCGTGATGCATCTGAAAAACCACCGCTGAGTTTTGATTTGACCAGCCTCCAGCGTGAGGCGAACAACCTCTGGTCGTGGTCCGCAAAACGAACGCTCGGCATTGCACAGAACCTCTACGCCGATCTCAAGGTAACCACCTACCCGAGAACCGATTCTCGCCACCTTCCAACCGATATGAAGGAAGAAGTATCAAAAATTATTCGACAATTAGGAGCCCAAGATGACCTCCAACCTCACAGCGCTCGATTGATCTCGGATGGATTGAAAAACACCGGTCGAAATTTCGATGATGCGAAAGTAAGCGACCACTTTGCCATCATACCAACAGGGAAAATTCCTGACGGGTTCCCCAGCAACGACCACCAGAAACTCTACGACTTGATTGCAAGAACCTTCCTCGCATCATGGCACCCACCTGCCGTATGGGATGTGCAAAAGCGAACTGCTCTAGTCGATAAGGAGCGCTTTCTCAAGGAAGTTCGAACCCTCAAAACACCTGGTTGGCGAGCCGTACGACCAAAGAAGCAAGACCTTCCAGAAGGTTGGAACACGCTACCAGAAAACCCATGCAAGGCTGACATCAGTGAATTTGAGTTCAAAGAAGAACGTTCGAAACCAAAAGGCCGGCTCAAGGAAGCCGGTTTGTTGCGCCTGATGGAGCACGCTGGAAAGCACATCGAAGACGAAGATTTGGCAGCCGTCATGAAGGAAAAAGGACTCGGAACACCGGCCACCCGTGCTGACACCATCGAGAAGTTGGTCGATCGAGGCTACATTTTGAGAGCAAGGGGCGGAAGCATCAGTGCAGCAGCCCACGGCATTCGAATCATTGACGTCCTTCGACGTATTCCTGTAGAATGGATTACATCGGCTGAACTCACTGGTGAAATGGAAGCATCTTTGCTGCGAGTGCAGCGTGGTGATGATCCAAAATCAACGTACATGAACGCTATTGTCGAGCAAACAACCACCATGGTGGAGCGAATAAAGAACCACGACCGAGCGGAATTGTACCTCAAGGAGGCACCAATCGGCGACTGCCCTGCATGTTCGGCATCCATTCAAGAGACCACCCTTTCGTACCAGTGCGAGAAGAACGAAGGTCGCGACAAGGGATGCTCCTTCGTGTTCTGGAAAGACACAAGCGGTCGCTGGTTCGACCGGGTGACTGCGGCACGCCTGCTCCAGCAACGAGAACTCACAGATCTGCACGGATTCTTTAGCCGTTCAGGCGAGGGTTATGTCGCAACTGTGAAACTCACCGATGAAGGGCGGGTTGAATTTGTTGGCGGTGGACAATCATCAACCGACGAAAACGACGAGGAATTATGCCCCTGCCCGGCATGCGACCACGGAACCATCCGAATTGGCCAAACGATGTACGCTTGTGACCATGCAGAATGTAAATTCAGAGGGCTTTCGAAAGAGATGTGCAAGCGCTTCATTACACCAGAAGAAGCAAAAGTCATCATGGAAAAGGGCAAATCGGAATTGTTGGAAGACTTCACCTCAAAACGTGGCCGTCCATTCAAGGCGTTCTTAGTGATTGAAAACACCCGCGTGAAATTTGATTTCCCACCGCGAGAAGCTGCTGCTGACGCAAAGCGATTCCCAGTTGTCGAAGGCGTAGTCGGGGTTTGCCCCACCCACAAGGTCAACATTGTGGAAACTGAAACTCATTACCAACCAGAGGAAGGATCAACGGGATGTAAATTACAAATCGCACGGGAAATCTCGAAGCGAGAAATCACCCGTGAGGAGGCCAAAGTTCTCATCGAGAAGAAGGAAATCGGACCTTTCGATAATTGGAAGGCAAAAAAGACTGGAAAGGATTTCGCGTCTTCGATTTACATTAAGAAAAACGAGAGCATTGGCTATAAATTCGCCAAAAAGTGAACCTCAATAATGAGGGTCATCTGCTCGCTTTCTAAGCGAAGATTCATGGGCACCCCTCCATTGTTCAACACATGGTGGCGACCAAGTGGGATGTAATCATCGTCGGCGCCGGTCCAACTGGTGGTCGAACCGCGACCCACCTTGCATCACTTGGCCACTCCGTTTTGATGCTTGAAGAGCACAAAGAAATTGGAAGGCCTTTCCAATGTGCTGGTCTTGTCACTCCGAAAGCCATGCACGAAGTTGGCCTGTATGACTCTGTTCTCCAAGACATCGACGGCGCCCGCATCCATGGTCCTGATGGAACCCTCGTACCTGTGGGAACCGATGGAAAATTACGAACGTATGTTGTATGCAGAAAGCAATTCGACCAAGGCGTGGTTCAACAAGCCATGCAAGCCGGGGCCACACTCAGCCTCGATTCAACCCCTGTTGACGCAACAGCAAAAGAAGATGGCGTCGATGTTCAAGTGAGGATCGGAACAGAGACGGTAGAGATGACCACCAAATTACTCATCGGTTGCGATGGAGCGCACAGCTGGACGAGGAGGCATTTCAAGATGGGGCGTCCAAATGAAATGATGATTGGATTCCAAACCGAAGTGCATGGCTATGATGGGAAACCACGCTGGTTGGAAATGTACAGCGGTTCAGCGATTGCACCCGGCTTCTTCGCCTGGGTCATTCCTTCTGGGTTTGGCAGCCATCGAATTGGAGTGTGGTCAACGCCGGACCGTCTTGATGGAAAAAGCGTCGAGCAGTGCTATGAGGATTTGCTGAATCATCCGCTATGGAAAGACCGATTCAAAAACATTACAGAAACAGCGAGGTATTGTGGCCCCATTCCTAGCGGGATGGTCAAGAAAACCGTATCCAATCGAGTGATGTTGCTTGGCGATGCTGCTGGCATGGCCAAGCCGACCACTGGGGGTGGAATCGGGCCGGGGTTCAGGCAAATCAAAGGCATTCTGAAACCCCTTTCCGCTGCGATTACCAATGATGAACTCACCGAAAAGAACCTTCACAAAATTTCTGCCAAGCACTTTGCAGCAATGAAGAAAGATCAGGACAAGGCACGAACATTGAGGAACTTGCTCGTTTCAGACACGACCGATACTGAATTGAACAAGCATTTCACCAACTTCGCTAAGGAAGAGGTTCTGGAATTAATCAATGAAATCGGCGACATCGAAAAACCAGTGCCCTTAGGTCTTGCACTCATCAAAAAAGTACCAGCCTTCAGAAGGCTCGCACTCAAGGCCGGAACGCGGTTGATGTTTCGATAGGGTGGGATTCAGTGGTTAAGATTCAAATGGAACAAAGGGTGCGATACCCCCCGTTTGAACCAGGCCGTTTTGAACCCAAGTCCTTGCCCATTGCCACACTAAAAACCACGTTGGATGTCGATGTTCATGCCGATGAACTGGTCGCAGTCCTTGAGGAAAAAACACCGAGTTTCCGACTTGGCAATGAGGACGGATGGCTTATTGAACAGCGCTACATCTACCAAGGTGAAATCTATGATGACACAAACATCCATCGCAAATCTTCATTGGTGGAAACCGGGAAAATCCCACGCATTGTGAAGCTGCATCGCCGAGGATGGTACCTCACTCCCAATCCTGTTCACAGTGCGGTTCGGAAATTTCTTTCATTTTCCGTGACTGTCCTGCTTTTGGCTCTTGGCTACCTGTTCATTGAACCGCTCTTGAGCGCTGCGGGTATTCCGGGAGTTGGGACGGGAACTGTACGTATTGGGTTGCTTGATTACCCCGCATTAACAATTATTGTTGTGCCCCTGCTGTTTGCTCCACTGATCCTACGCATGGGTGCTAATTTCCTTGATTTGAGTTCCCAGCGTTCCTTCCTTAGATCTGCACCAAAGCCGCCAATCATCGAATGCCTCGACACCCCAAGAGCAGGCCAACCACTGAGGCTCAAAGTCAGCCTTCAAGAGCAGCCTGAAGGATGGAGCAACATCGAAGTGATGTGGCGAGTTGGTGTACTAGCACCCGCAAGGGAAGAAGTATTTTCATCACTCGGTCGGTCAAAAGACGCTCAACCGCCACCTGGGCTCACCACAGCATTACCGCATCACTGGGAAGTAGGACAAGACGATGGGACTGGTGGAGGCGAAGAAGCCCCAATGGAGCATCAGCAAGTCGAAGGGGGCCTGTTCCTCCGACCGATGCGCGTGATGGAATTCGGTGGACGAGTTGACCTCACAGATCAGGAAATGATCCTTGATGCACCCCCTAACACATGGCCTGGTACTGTTTCCTCTCCGTTGATTCGAGTTCATTGGGAAATCCTCATCCGGATTGAAAGAGTCCGCGGTGGGTCTCTGATGTTCGTCAAACCGCTTGCTGTTGGACACCCATCTCGGCCCGTCAACATTGAAAAATTACCAACCAATGACGGTCGATCGGAATCAGACCACTTGTAAGCAACAACACATTCAAAGACGGCCAACACCAACAAACAACATGAATCGCCCGGTGACCACTGCTGTGTTGCTCGTCGCACTGCTCGGAATTGCAGGCTGCTTTGGTGCAGTGGACCCTGTTGAGGAAGAACAAATCAACGATCCTGTGGTTCTTGAGGCACCACTTATTGAGTGGAGTGCACCAATAGAAACCATTCAACTTGATGGGACTCCAATCGTGCTCCAAGTGCGCTATTCTGGCGAAGGTTGGGACCTTATGCCGTCTGTTCTCAATCCCGATTACGAGGCGCTAAGCGCCTATGGATGGAGTTCAAGCCCGATTGGCTATGCTTTGGAATTTATCCCATCAATGTTGGGCACTTACACCATCGCTGTGGGCATTGAAGCGGTCGATTCTTTGGCTCTAGCACCAGAAGTTGCGGACTTAACCCACGAGATTGTCGTCACCCCGCCAACAGAATTAGCGCCCATTATCCAAGCACCTAGCAGAGAAATGCTTGAAGAACCAAACTTGTTATGGTTCGAAGGTGTTGTGATTCACGATGAACTTGATTCTTGTGTGCTTGAATATTCAATTTCCGATGGGTCCTCCGGAGAGATCACCTTGAAGCAAGACGGCTCGTGGAAGGTTTTACTCGATTTCACTGAAATTGAAACGAGCATGATCATCACCACGCAGGCCACCTGCGGGGTGTTTTCGACCCTAAGCGACACGGTTGAAACAACGGTTATTCTCGAAGGTGGAGGCGCTGACGCAGATGGCGACAGTGTACTCGATACCGCTGACCGTTGCCCTGAAGGGATTGGAGAATCAGAAGGTTGGAAATCAAATCCAAACTCCGATAAAGACGGTGATGGCTGCCGCGATAACGATGAGGATGACGATGATGACAACGATGGAGTCCTTGATTTGCATGACCTGTGCCCGGAATCTTTTGGATGGGTAAGCACCCCAGATGCTGATTTTGATTCAGATGGCTGCCATGACACCGACGAAGATGACGACGATGACAACGATGGCGTCTTGGACACCAATGACGCTTGCCCCAACGGCAGAGTCGGTTGGAGTTCCACCCTGTACAGCGATTGGGATGGAGATGGTTGTTTAGATCTGGATGAAGATGAAGATGATGACAATGATTTAGCCCTCGATGTCAATGACCTATGCCCGAAAGGGTTTGCTTCTTGGGTTCGAGATGTGAACACTGACTTTGATGACGATGGTTGCGCCGATGCAACCGAGGATGACGATGATGATAACGATCAGGTTCCCGATGTCAACGCAACCGGTGACCAATTGGACCGATGCCCACAAACTCCACTCAACGCAACAGATGTGGATGAACGAGGCTGTGCGGCAGTTCAACGGGACACCGACATGGATGGCGTCAGCGATGACATTGATTTGTGTGAAGGAACACCAGTAGGGCTCACGGTGAACGAAGTTGGTTGTGCTGATTTGGACGATGATGGAGTCTCAGCAAACATCGACCTGTGTCCTGATTCCCCTGCTCGATGGACCATCGATGAAGTTGGGTGCGCTGTGGTCCAGTCCCCTGTCGCATGGACGACTGCTTCGAGCATGAACGGACCAATGCAAATTGTCCCTCACTTTTCGGTACCCACGCTTGATGGCACCTTTTACTTCCAGCAAGAATGGACTGGGTTCGATGTATACTATTTCCTCTTCAAGTACACCGATTCTTCTGGCAATTCCAACGCAGGAACGTGGGGTCAAAGCCCTGGGCCATTCATCCGTGGTCTACCGGACAACGTGCATTTGTTCTTCGGATCTTTTGACACCACCTACCATACCGACGTCATCAACAGAAAAGCCGCAGTGGATAACGCCCTCAACCCGGATGAAGAAGCTCAATGGGAAGATCGCATCCACTACATCGATCAGCAGGCAGGAAGCATCTCTGGTGGCCTTGGGGATATGATCACCAGTTTCAACAACCCGAGGTACATGGGAATCGATCGCTTGCAACAGGCACGCGAAACCGGTTCATTGTACGCTTGGACTTCCCAAACCAACGATGCAATGCATTTGGTTCACGAGCCTCACCAGTGGAACGCTGAGTTCCCTGTCGAAATCCGCAGGCATGACCCTGCCGTACACGAGGTAACGGTTTGGGACTTCGACCGCCACACTGGTGGTTGGGGTGGAGGTTTTACTTCCTCCCAAACTGCTTTGTTTCCTTCTAACCTTACGGCCTACGACACACTGGAAGTCTACCACGAACATGCATGTTACGAACGAGCCAACCGCTACCAAAAATCAGACGGAAGTTACGGTGGTTGCCATGAATGGGATTATGAAGCAAACTTGCGGATTTGCGACCGTGACAACGCCTCATCCTGTGGCACTGAATTCATGCGTTGGATCACAACCTATGGTCGAGAAGGGAAGTGGCTGACCGATGTTTCACCGTACTTGTTCATGCTCGACAACGATGACAATCGAACCTTCAAGTATCGAGGTGCGAACAAAGGCGACCTCACCGTGTCCTTCCTGTTCAGCGATTGGGGATCTGGAATCAGAGGCGAAGATGCTACCTTCGCTTTCACAGGAGGCCAATTCGATGGAACCTACAACAATGAGTCAATCTACAACAGGCACCTCAACTTTACCGTTCCTTCTTGGGCATCTAAGGTTGAAATTGTTGCTACAATCACCGGCCACGGGTTTGGCAAGGATAACGCCAACTGCGCTGAGTTTTGCGACCACCAGCATCACTACTACATGAATGGACAATCAACTTACGAGTGGCACCCACTTGTCTATTCCAATGAAGGTTGTGAAAATGAAGTGCAGAACGGGGTCGTTGCCAACCAGTTTGGATCATGGCCATATGGACGTGCAGGTTGGTGCGCTGGGCAAGATGTCAAGCAGTGGACCTACGACATTACCTCTTGGAGCGACATGACCGGCGGCAACAATCACTTGTCATACAAGGGCTTGTTCAACGGTCAAGAATACGTTCCATCCGATGGAATTGGAAATGGACAACGTAACATTCACGCAGAGATATGGGTTGTGTATTACAACACAACAAACGTTGCGTGATCAAGCTTGAAGCGGGATTGGGGCGGGAACTTCGCTCTGGTTCTCGCTTAGGGCAGGCGTCTCTAACAGCACGTAATCGCTGTCCCGGCGTTGAGGGGTAAAACCTGCTCGCGTGATGACATGTTGCAACTCCATCTCACTCGCACTGAACTTGGTTGTGCCCGAGGCTGAAACGACATTCTCTTCCATCATTGTTGAACCGACGTCGTTCGCTCCGCCAAACAGAGCCATTTGAGCCGTTTTGATGCCCATGGTCGGCCAAGAAGATTGGATGCTTGGAATGGAATCCAAAAACAAACGAGAAACTGCAACGTGACGCAGGTATTCGGAGGACCCTGCTCCCAACGTCACCTTGTTCTGGCCTTTGTTTCGGCGGCCAAAACTGTTGGTCTCGAGTTGCACAGGCCAGGCAATGAAAGACGTAAACCCAATTCCGTATGTGCTGAGGGACTGGTCTTGAAGAAGGCGCAAACGACGCATGTGTTCAATTCGTTGAGCGTTCGTTTCTCCGAAACCAATCACATTGGTGGCACTTGTTGTCAAATTGAGGCTTTGTGCTTCTTCCATCACGCGGAGCCAATTTGCAGGGAGGCCTTTCTTTGGCGACACATCTTTTCGAACGTCATCGACGAGCATCTCAGCACCCCCGCCGGGGAGACCGTGCATTCCTGCTTTCTTGAGGCGGGTGAGAACTTGGAGTGTCGTTTGTTTACTTACTTCTGCAATCCCTTCAATTTCAATTGGACTGAAGCAATCAAGGGCAATCGTCGGGTGATTTGTGCGAATGTGGGTGATCAATTCTTCATACCACTCAAAGGGCAGGTCAGGATTAACGCCTCCTTGCATTAAAATTCGGGCCCCACCTATTTCTTCAAGCGCTGCGATTCGACCTGAAATCTCGTCAAAGGTTTGTGTGTACGTTTCATCGTGGCCAGGAGGGCGGTAGAATGAGCAAAATTGGCAATTTATCGTGCAGACATTGGTGTAGTTGATGTTCCGATCGACGAGGTAAGTGACTCGGCTTGGCCCATGCATAGCAATTCGGCGTTGGTGGGCGGCGGTCATCAATTCGTGGAGAGGTGCCTCATCGTACAACACGAGCGCATCTTCGACTGACATCCTAAGTGCAGTTGCTCCTTCGGGCGTCCAGAGTGACTGTTGGGCTAGGATGGATTGCCAAGACATGTGGAAGCCTCAGAAGGGTGTACCGGTGATGCTTTCAATATCCTCAATGGTTTTGGGACAGGTTGAAGTCAACACATCGGGATCGCCGGATGTGACCAGCACATCGTCTTCAATTCGAATCCCTAGATTCGCATACCTAGGAGGGCAATCCACATCGGGGCGCCATGCACCAAAGTACAGGCCAGGTTCGACGGTGAGCACCATTCCTTCTTCGAGCAACCTAGGTTCCCCGTTTGGTTTGTAGACCCCAACATCATGGACGTCGAGACCGATCCAGTGACCTGTGTTGTGCATGTACCACTTTTTCAAATCACCAGAGTCCATGTCAAGGGCTTCTTCGACTGTTTGGGTGATGACACCAAGTTTAACCAGCCCTTCCGCCAAAACTCGGCGTGCTTCATCGTGAGGTGCGTTGTAGGGAAGGCCGGGGCGACACTTGTCAATAGCAGCTAATTGCGAGTCCAAGACGAGTTGATAGATTTCTTTCTGAGCTTCGCTAAATGTTCCACTGATTGGCCAAGAGCGTGTGATGTCAGCGGCGTATCCTCTGTATTCAGCACCGGCATCGATTAAGATAACTTCACCATCTTCACAGACATCGTTGTTTTCATGATAGTGCAAAACAGTAGCGTTATCGCCACAGCCTACAATGGAGGGGTAAGCCCAGCCGGAGGTTCCAGCGTATGCGAAGAAGCCCTCAATGGTGGCTTGAAGTTGATACTCCATTCGCCCCGGTTTGGTGTTCCGCATTGCTGCGACATGGGCGATGCTACTGACTTCTGACGCAAAGCGCATTTGTTCGATTTCTGCGGCGGATTTTCTTAAGCGCAATTCGGCAATACGAGCGCTCGGATCTTCCATGGTAACGGGTCCTGTGCCAAAGTGCTGGCGTGCACGATCCCTTCGTTCCATGGCGTCAACCACAATTGCATCAATTTCAGGGCGAATGCCAGTTCGAAGCAGGACTCGCGACGAAGCTGATAGCATTGTGGACAGTTGAGAATGAAGGTCATGAGTCGAATGCGCTTCGTCGATGGCCCATCCTTTCAATGCCCCTTCAATACCGGGTCGCCGTCCTTCCCATATTTCCTTAAGTGTGTCTTTGGGCTGGACGAAAAGGGTCGTAATCCAATCGTCTTCCCCTCGATGAACGGTCAGAACAGCATCAGGCTCATCCCAGCCGACGAGGTAAAGCATGTCGCTTTGAGTGCGGTATGGATACTTGACGTCATTTGAGTGCACAGCCATTGCCGCAGCGGGGACAATGAGAAGATCACCCGGTCGAAGTTGCGAGGTTAAACGATTGACTCTTCGCCTGTATTCGTCCGTAGAAATTGGTTTGGGTTTTGCCCCAATTAATTCCAAGGCAGCGTCGTACATGCCCATACCAAGCGGCGGCCCGTCTTCAACCGTTGCCCTAAAGTGCCATACAATTTATTGCCCTTCATGGGACAAGAATACGCAGACTACTCCTTTTTCCTTTGCCATTTTGGAAGGGATTCCTTAGGAGGTGTGGTGCCCATTCGAACCACGAGAAGCAATGAGAGAACTAAAACAATCACCAGTGCGAGGGTGAAGCTGTTTGCTCCAAGCAGACCTTGTGAACCATCCATTGAATCAACTTGGGAGGTTACTGAAAATGTAACTTCGCTTGAGGCTCCGTCATCATCAGTCACAACGAGCTTCATCGATTGCGTTGCTTTTGAATTAAAGGAACCCTGCTCCATCAATCGAAGGACTTCTTCGCCCTGAAGGGAGCCCCCAGTCTGAATCACAACATTATCGAGGTACCACGTGTAGGTCAAACCCGGCTTGTCGTTTCCGGTATCTGCACTTTGGTTGGCGCTCATCAACCAAGAATCACCGGCAGGTAGCATCACAGAATCGCCGTCATTGACACGCAGACCGTCCAATGTCAGAACCGCTGTTGGTTCTAGATTCTCAACCATGATGGAAGAAGTGGAACGAACAAGGTGGCCGGCAGAATCCCTCACGAGGAGAATAATGATCCATTCACCAGCTTCATCCGGGACAAGAGAAACACTGGAATCAGAAATATACGACGCATCAGCAAACGCTGATTGGCTTCCAGATGGAGACGTTTTCGACCACGTAAGGACCTCACTGGCACCGGCATACCCATCAGAAACCTCTGCAATGAAGAAAATTTCTGTGTGCTCTTCTGTCGTCGGTACGACCAAATCAGTCATCGCCGTTTCATTTTGACCCTGTGTGTTGGTTGAAAGAGTGTGGGAGAGCAAAACGCTGGGTGCTTGACGATCGAGGTGAATGGTAAAATTCACTTGGTTGGATGGCTTTAGCGTTCGATCTTCCATTTCAACCATGAACCGCCAAAACCCATCTGGAAGTGAAAGTTCTATTGCATCCATGGAGATTTGGATATAATCGTTGTAAGTCGCAGACAATTCAAAAGGCACTGACTCGACTAAACAAACGGAGGAAGGTGCTTCACACACCGTTGCAGAGATCATCGAACCGTTCAATGATCCATCAGGTGTAACCGCATCCAGTCGAAGATGCAGCATGCCCGTCGTGAACAGGTGCAATCCCTGCTCGGGTGGACTCAACACTGGGCGATGAGTTCCAAGATCTTGACCTAAGTACACAATGAGCGAGGCAGGCTGATCTTCTTGCAACTCATCGAGGAACACTTCAACCACACATGTGCAATCCACGTCAGCTACATCGATTGAAAGCATCCATGACCAACGGTCTTCACCAGAAGGGATCACGCTCGACAAAAAATCTCCACTTACAATGACTTCAGACTGCTCCAAGAGGCTGATGTTCACCACTTGCCACGTTACATTCTGCAGCGATGCACTCGATGTCCCATTGACCGTTAGGATTTCTTCGAAGTGGTCGCCATTTGTTTGGAAAAAGTGAAACAAGGTTTGTGGTTCATCTGGCCCTTGTGCACCTACATCCACTGATGTGACTGGCAGGAGCAGAAGCATCAGCACAACGGCGAAGAGGGTTGCTCTCGACCGAATGAGGGTGCTCATGTGTTGAACACGCCCTGAGTCAGTGATGAATCTTGGGCCGTTTTGACCTCTAGGAGGGTCAATCAATCTGTTGCGAAGGGATCGCACAATTCACCTTGTCCTGGGAAACTTGTCGGATCTCGGGGGTTTGTATCCCACTTGTATTCGCAATAATTGACGTGTCCATCACCGTCTTGATCGACCATTCGGTCAGCAGCGTCTTCGGGGTCAAACTGGAAGTGGAATTCCCAACCTGTTGCCATTCCGTCACCGTCGCCATCTTGGTAGTAGACTTCCGGTCCATCGTTCCAATCATCGCCATCAGTGTCGTTCGTGATTGGGTTGGTTCCATTTTCAAATTCTTCAAAGTTTGTGTAATTCTCAAGGTTGTCATAGAACCGCTTGCCGTCAGGGGAATCGGGATCAATGTTGCACTCTGAGTTGGTTGTATCATTGTAGCCAGGGCAGTATTTCTTAATCAGACCGGTTCTGTTCAAACCGTCGAGATCAGGGTCTTCCAGACCGTCTTCAATACCGTCAAGGTCACTGTCAGGCATGGATGGATCAAGAACACCACGTGCTCCGTATGCGCTCACGGTAGCGTTGTCGACAAGACCTGCCTCAAGCGCAAGGCCAGAGTAGTACACTTCCCAGCCGTCAGGGAGCATGTCCGAATCGGTGTCATCATCCACTGGGTTCGTGTTCCATTTGTCTGGAGCTTCCGCCCCGTTTGCAAGCGAGTCGTTATCGATGTCAAAGGTATCGTCCTTGAGTGAATCAAGCGAGGGATCCAACGCCCAACGACCGTTACAAGAACAGAAATCATTGACCGGCATTGCAAATCCTGTGAGGTTCATTTCCGCAACAGTGAACATTGGTTCAATCACAAAGCCGCCAAGGTTGTTTTGCCACACATATCCGCCTGCTTGCATCGAACAGTCATTTGTTTGCGAAGCGACGCATCCTGGTCGGGTCCATGTAGAGGTCACAACCCATAGGCTGTGTGAATTGGTGTTCTCTTCAGCAGATTTCACTTGCATTTCCCATCCATCCAGCATGCCGTCGCCATCGGTGTCGTTGATGAGTGGATTTGTTGGGTTTTGATATGGGCGAGGCACAAACAATACTTCGTTCCCATCGATCAGACTGTCGTTATCTGTGTCGGAGTTGTTTGCGTGGGTGAGGAAGTTGTCCTTTCCAGCAATTACTTCTTCACCGTCTTCCAAACCATCGTTATCTGTGTCAAACATACAAGGGCTGGTGAAGTAAGCGATTCCTTCCCATGAGAACCCAGAAAGGGCCTCTGTTTGATCGCCCAAGCCGTCTCCATCAGTGTCTGGGTTGGAGGCGTTTGAACCACCTGTGCAGACCGTGGCAAATTCGTTGTAATCGGAAAGGCCGTCTTCATCGGTATCAAACAATCCTGGATCGGAAGTGACCCATGTGCGAATAACACCGTTGTTGACAACAAGGATCTCCCAACCCATTACTTCAATCCCATCGATGAGTCCATCACCGTCGGTGTCAGGGTTGAGGGGGTCAGTCGAACGCCCGTCGATGATTCCATCTCCGTCACGATCACGTGCATTGTATTCCATCAGGTTGGTGAATTGTTCTTCTGGTTCGACAATTTCCATCCAAGTGAAAAGACGCGATTCAACAGCTTGCCCAATGGAAACGTGGATTTCATAGACATAGCCGGAAACAGGAGCAACCATCGGAATGGTTTGCTTATTACCACCAGCGAGTGTGATTTGAGCACGCGCAACTGTGGAATTGGCTTCGACCCACTGGTCTTCGATGACATCGATGCCGATGACTACAGCGGTGTATTCGAGGGTCTCGTAACGCACAGCCCCATCGCCATCTGCGTCCCATCCGTCGTGGTCAGGGTCGAGGTCGCCATTTGCACCGTCCCTTGGATGGAGTCCATTGGTGGCTTCCCATCCGTCGGGCATGCCATCCAAATCGGTGTCCATGCGCCAAGGTGAAGTGAAGTTCGTTGGACCGAAAATGTTGGCAACTTGATACTCCTCGTAGTTGTTCATTCCGTCTTCGTCCCAGTCACCGTACCCATCGGAAGCGTTCGCAGGGTTGAGCGTCTCGAGAGCGTTGTTCATTGGTTGATCAGCGACGTTGGAATAGCAGTACTCAAATCCGTCTGGCATACCATCGCCGTCGGTGTCCCAGTCTGAAGGACCGTTGAGCAATCCATCGTTATCCATGTCCATCATGAACCAAGATCGTTCTTGGTTCTGGAACGGAGCGGTGCGGGTGATCGGGTCGAGCAATGGAATGTTGCATGATTCACCAACTCCAATAAAGAGGCCAACGGAGGTGTTAGAAACTTCAACAATATCATCAATCAAGTCCATGTCGGAATCACGGGCTGTAGGATTTGTGCCAAATGCTTCTTCTTCGAAGTTAGCGAGTCCGTCATCGTCGGTGTCAAGGACCATGTCACATGAATGGGCACCGATTGAATTTCCTAGATCGTCCCAATCAGCAGCGCCGCCTTCCCCGTTGTATCGGGTGGACAGTGTGTCCTCCATGGCTTGGTCGAGCAAGAGGCAATCCCAGTTGCCGTTGAGTGGGTTGAACAACGTCACATCGCCACCAGGTGTTTGAACAGTCATGGTGTAAAGCGACTCCCAACGGTCATTGAGACCGTCATTGTCTGTGTCGCTTCGTTGAGGGTCTGTACCGAGTTCTTCTTCGATTTTGTTGATGAGTCCGTCGCGGTCAGGATCGCCATTTGGTCCTTGACTTGGGTCAGGCCATGAATCAGATTCATTGGCGATATTTGCGTCGTCGGTATCTGCTTCGCCGGGGTCTTGGAGCAGGTCTTCGGATTCGCCGTTATCCAGCGGATTGAGACCATGGTCAACTTCCCAACCATCGCTCATTCCGTCTTTATCGGTGTCCGGATCTTCCGGATCGGTACCGTATTGAGTGTTTTCCAACACATCAGACAGGCCGTCGCCGTCGGTGTCTGTGGCGATACCGAGGGTGGTACCTCCACCTCGCAAATCATCATCGGCTGCGCTCTCGAATCCACCTAAGCCTTCGCTGGTTTGGAAGTAGCCGGAAAGTCCGACGAATATAGAGCCAAAAATCAAGGTTGAAACAATAGCAGCGTAGGCCATCTGGTTGTGATTGAGCGACATAAAGAACACCATGCACATCTGTGCAAGTTTCCCGAGTCCATGCAGTGGTTATAGTCCTTAACCATAGATGGGCGGATTTCGTGTGTTGCCTAGCGCTGAATCGCCTCACAGGACCTTAGTTGTAAGCAAGCCTTGAGTCCACTTCTAAGTGCCAACAATCCTCGTTGCAAACAAGTGTGAATTTGGAGGCTTTTCCGTGACCTCGTTCCCACATAGCAACAAGCCATCCAACAAGAAATGGAAACGTTGCCCCAGATCTCAAGGTAAAGCGCACACCATGCTTGGATTCTAGTGCCTCGATGCATGTTGGCTGGCCCCACCCGTTCGCTGCGAGATAATGTTGAATCAGAGCGTCCCAGCTTGCTTGACTTTCGATGTAAATGGGGCGCTCACCGTTGTTGACCAGCGAAGCCATTGAAGCAACAACCATGAGCAAGACTGACCGTTCTCCACCGTCTAAGCCTGGGGTCTGCCATGCGTCGTCTCGTTCTTGCGACACGGTATTTGCGTACGCTCTGCAGGTGTGGAACAGTCGGGTGAATGCGTCTGCTGGAAAGAGGCAAACCGCTTCTCCACCAATCTCAAGGCCCGACCCTTCATCTGTTAACTCTGCAAAAATCGGGGGCGTAGAGAATCCTACCTCCGCAGGTGCGCTCCATGCTAGGCTTGGGGGGGGTGGTGCTGTTGGTAGAACATGAGCATCGGGTTTAAGCTCGAATCGGATGATGTTTTGGCTCAATTGATGCCATTCTATTTTTTGACGGTGATCGTTTAGAATTTCATTCGTGGCCAAGGCGATGCCAGAAACCATTGGGGCAAAAACCAGTGATTGTGCGGTTTGCTTCTCGATTGAATAGCGACCCCAGCCGTATTTTTTCCAACGATGGTCAAGGTGAGCCTGTTGACGCTTGGCTTTGCGGAACCAACCCTTCGGAAGTGGATTGTCGCCTTTTAGCATGTATTCCTCTTGATCAGCGCAGGCGTTCATTAATTTTCGGCCCAGGGGGGTTTGGCATTGCCCCTCGAACGAATGCCACCATGCATAGAGATCGGTGGTGTTCCACAAAATCCATTCTCGCACTGCACCATCAACAATGGTCCCATGGGTGCTGCTAAATTCTGCACGCAACTCATTCAACGTTGTGCTTCCGTGGCGTTCGGTGCCATTAGAACGGTCCATAGAATCCACTCAAAGAGGGTAACCACTTTGGTTTTCTTCATTGAAGCAGTAGCGAATGATTTGATGGTTGGATTTCAAATCTGCAACATCGTTTTTGACTGACGAGGGATCTTCCCCGTGAATGAGAACGCGAGCATAAAGACGAGCAACTTCTTCCATCTCCCCCGGGCCCATTCCAACACGTGTAAGTTCTTGGACGCCAAGACGCAACCCGGAAGGTGTGAGTGCTTTGGTGTCACCAGGAAGCATGTTCATGTTCGTGATAATGCCAGCGTCTTCAAGCAAACGAGCCGCTTTTGCTCCCGCACCTGAATCCTTGCCTCCATGGCGAGTCAAGACTTGGTGGGAAGCGGTGTAGCCACGGCTTTCAGCCAGCACATCGAAACCTTCTGCGGCAAGAGCAGAGGCGAAATGCTTGGCATTTTGAACGATGTCTTTGGCATAGGCTTCTCCGTATTCTTCAAATTCTGCTAATGCGATGACCTTACCAGCAACATGGTGGAGATGGTAGGAAGAACAAACGCCAGGGAAAACAGCATTGTTAAGCCGCTTTTGAAAGGCAGGGTCCTCGCTGCTTGACAGCAAAAACCCTCCTTGCGGACCAGGGAATGTTTTGTGAGAAGAGCCAGTGATGACGTCAGCACCTTCTCTAAGTGGATCTTGAAACACTCCACCAGCAATCAGACCGAGCACGTGCGCACCGTCGTACATGACTTTGGCACCGACTTCATGAGCAGCATCTGCAATTTCCTTTAGCGGGGTAGGGAACAGGAACACAGATTGACCAATGAGGGCCACCTTCGGTTCAACAGAACGAATCAATTCGCATGCTCCGTCGATGTCCGGTTCCATGCGTTCTTCGTTCCAAGGGTAGGTGGACAGATTGAGATCACGCAAACCCACTGCACCCATCCTAGCGTGAGAGATGTGTCCACCATCGGCCGTTGAAACAGCCGTTATGTCATCGCCTGGTTGAGCGAGTGCTTTGAGGGCGGCAATGTTCGAAACCGTCCCGGAGGTCGATTGTATGTTAGCGAACGGAGCGTTGAAGACAGACCGAGCCAACTCAATCCCAATGCTTTCGATTGTATCAAAATCATCGCAACCTTGGTAGTAACGCTTACCGGGCATACCTTCTGCGTAGCGTCCGTGTAAATCGCTTGCTATTATGTTCTGAACCATCGGTGAGATGATGTTTTCTGAAGCGATCATACCGAGTCCATTGCGATAGAGATTGCCACTTTGTGCAGCGGCATCCATCACAGTTTGCGCCTTTGTCAATGTGGATGAATCGGGTGTCCATGCGCCACGCTTGTTGGTCATGCATCGTCCATTCATCGGTCGGTCTTTGAACTCATTGATGGCGTCACCATCCCTTGTGTTTCAACTGAAATCAACGCTATCATCGGATGTCGGCCCACCCGGGCGAACATTTGGACCGGTCGGTTTGCTTCCTACTACTACGTTCGAAGGTTTTCGAGGGGTTTGCACGCGTTCAGAGACCCGTGTGTTGGTTGGTATTCCCCTCTGATCAAGGTCCATGTTTGTCACGCGTTTTGAATTGGAACTCGTTGAAGCTGCAGGCATTTGACCTTTCTTTCCTTTCTTTTTGTTCTGTTGTTGCTGGCGACCTCTGTACGCAGCCTGACCAATGAGTCGTTCCAAAGCAGGTATTTCCGATCCCTCTTCCTTTGGACGCTTGAGCCACCATCCACCGCCGAGGGGTTGCAAACGAGGCGGCCTTGCCTTTGAAATGCTCTTGGATTGACGTTTCAACCTCGACTTGACTGCTTTATCTGTATCGCTGGGCAGCCGTTCGCTGAGCCAGCCAGGCAATCCGAGGTCGAGCACTACCCCATTGATGGTGACAAGCATACCAGAGAGAAGCATATGTGTGCCGACCGGAATATTCCCTCGTTCAGGGCTGACCTTGAACCGTTTCATGCGCCGAGCGTAAGCCACCATCGCTTTTTGGTCACGGTGACGAATAACCCTACGCTGCTGTCTTGAGAAACGTCGTGATCCAATATGCAGGAACAGCAAGGTGACAAAAACCAGAGAACCGGCCAGATTTCCTTCCTCGCCGTAAGCCAAGATGCCCAAGACGACCCATAATGGGCCAAGAACGAGGTAATTGAAACCAATGTTAAGCAATCCAAATGAAAACCTTGGAGGCATGCCACGTCGAGTCGCTTCGTGCGCTGCGATGAGAACGTTAGCGCTAATGGCTTCATCCATGCCACCTTTGACCACAAGACCCGCAACTGCATTGACGGGTGCTTCATTGATCCACTTTCGAAGCTTCTTTCCATCACCAATGGCCAGTGATACTTCCATTTCTTCTTCATCGACGGTTTGACCAAGAATCGCGGCAAGTGCAAGAACCCGCGGGTCATTTCCATCGCTGACTTTTAGTTCTGAAAGGATGGACCGAGCGCTGTGCCAGTCACCTTTGTCCACGAGGCACAAGGCCACTGCGATGCGAGGACGAACACCCAAGGGATCGCTTCGAACCAGTTGGAGCGAGAGTTCAAGCGCCTCATCATGACGGCGTTGTGCCCGCATTAGGCTGACCATGGAGAGTTGAGCGACGCGAGTGAGTCGATCGGTGTGAATGACTTGATCGGTGGGGGATGGTTGCCACCCACGCAACATTCGCATGAGGATTTGTAAATGATCGATGCATGAGTTATTTTCCCAATCCCAGAAATCATCTTCCTCAACCTTTCCTTGCCAAGGGTCAAGCCATTCACAAACAAAGGCAAGCAATTCAGGTTCGTCGTAACCTTCTGGTTGTTGGAGGCCGTGAAGAGCTTCTCTTGCTGCGTCCAAACGTCGAGAGGCCATGTGTCCAGCGGCGATGATCATTCTGCAAATGTCATCGTCACCACCTGCTTGAGCAAGTACTTTTTTGGCTTCCTCAATCGCTCGCGGCCAAAGGCCGCGCAAGGCCATTTCCCACATGTGAGCGCGGGCTTTTTCATGGCGTATCAAGGAAGGGTCACCAGTGATCGAGCGCCTTTGGAATTCAATCAAGGCGTCCAAATCTTCAGAAATTGCTGCTTCTTCGACAAGCGTCCGCATCCAGTCACCTTCAGCGAATTTTACCGCACCGTCCCTTCGCTCATCCGGGTTCAAGTCAAACCGAAGGTTTCTGAGGGCTCGGAAACGGAAAATGGAGAGCCCCCAAGTGAACATAAAGACGGCTTGACCTAAGGCAATAAACATCCACGTGGCTTCCAGCCTTGCTCGTTCATCAAATCCAAACCTGTCGGCTTCAAGCATGCTTGTGAAAGGCATGAGACTACCAAATTCCTTGTAACACACTAAAATCAATAACAACACAGTGTAGCCGGAAAAACCTGCAAAGGCGAATGTGAGTTGCCTCGACTGAGCTTCGACTTCCGTACGAATTTCCCTCGGAGAATCAAGCGTCACACCAAATAACCCACCAAATGATTGACCACCCAAAACCAGGTTTCGTGTGAGTTCAAAGATGAAGGCTAGGCCAACGATGGCGATGTTAAGCGACAAGTAAAGCGACAAAAATTGAGGAAGTTCCTTGATGAATTGCCATTCGAACAAAATTTTTGCAATCAGGTCCACGCGTTCGAACACCATGTATCCCAAAACGCCACCATAATTCAAAATCAAGAACGCCTTATCTTCAGATACATCATTGAACAGAATATGGTACACCGTGATGACTCCGTTGAGAGCGGTCAGCGGCATGGTCAACAAAAACAGAACCAGAACCAATGAGAATAAGCGATTGACGAATTTTGGTTTATCGGGGTCAATCGGATTTGGTCGTCCGTTGGCCGTACGCCATTTATTGATCAAGATCATGTTCCAAGACGCACCCATGATGCGCCCATATGCGAAAATGGTCGGAGACATGAATGTCAACAAAGCTGCTGCAACCCAGATGGGTTGGATGAAAGCTGCACCTGTTGATTGGGTGCTGCCGTAAAACGCAACAGCAAAAGTAGCGCCAAGGAGAATGAAGAGGGTCATGAAACGGCGAACAAGTTTGACGTAGACTTTCGACTTTGAACTTCCCTTCCGAGTCCCTACAAGTTGCGCGTTGAGGGTTTCCCAAGGTGAAATGAACACGGGTATCATCACGAGAACTCCAATCAAGAAGAGATTAGGAAGATAATACACGTCAGGGTTGAACAGCAGTTCCGTAATCAGCAACAAAACCCCGGTCATGCCCATGACATACAGGCCAATACCGAACGCTGTACCACCTTCTTGGAGCAAGGCCCGAGCATCTTCGACGTCCTTGGTGATCCGGTGAACTTCGTACAAATCATCATCAATTTCGAACGCCACCTGCAGGTTTGCGAGTTGATTGGGAATAAACCAGCGCCAAACGGGTATTGCTACTGCAAAGGCTACGACAACTGGATAAAAATATTCCAACCTAAAATCCGAGACATCAGAAACCGTTGATGCTGAAGCAAGCGGCAAAAAAACAATCGAGATAATGCACCCTAGTAAGGCGAGTCGTGTCCTACCAACGAGCCCATGCATGTGCGACCCTCACGGAACTTAAACATCAATTCATCGGCGAACAGATTCGCGATGGCGGGCTAAAAAGCGGTCGATTCTGTCAAATGCTTGGTTCAATACATCAACATCCGGTAGGTAGACCAATCGGAAATGCCCGCGGCCCAGTTCAGGTGAGAAGCCGCTGCCATGCACCACTAAAACATGCTCTTCATGAAGAAGGTCGAGAACAAATTGTTTGTCATCTGCAGCCCATTTTGGGTCGGTTAATTTGACAAACATGTAAAATGCACCACCAGAGGATTGAACTTCGAGGCCCTCGATAGATTGAATGCGTTCAACGCAAACGTTCCGTTGCTCCACAACCTTCGCAGCGTAGCCTTCCATCCATGAACGATCGGATTCAAGACCAGCAAGGTAACCAAGTTGCGCAGGTGTCGAGGCGCAGAGGCGGGAACGGAGCATCCTTTCGATGCCGTCACGAACAAGAACCAATCGATCTTTTGGATCGTGAATGGCCATGTAACCAATCCTCCAGCCCGGGGCATAATAGACCTTAGAAACGCCGTTGAGAGCAATCACCGGCACGTCTTTGGAACACTTTGCTACGCTAACCTGCTCACCTGTAAAATCGAGCCCATCATAGATTTCATCTGCAACTATCATGCAGTTTGGATAGGAACGTGCGATGTCTAAGACGGCAAGAATCTCTCGTTCGGTAGCAACGCTTCCACACGGGTTGTTGGGATTAATCAAGACCAAAAGTCGAACTGAATCGTCCATTTTTGATTTAATGTCGTCAAGATCAAGCCGCCAACCGTCGTCCGGCTTGAGCCGGTATTCGACGGTCGTGGCACCGTACATCTGGGGGTAAGCCATGTAGGGCGGATAATGAGGGCCGGGAGCAAGAACTTTGTCACCATCGCAAAGCACTGAAGCAAACAGAATTTGTAACGCTTCGGTTACGCCATGGCATACATAAATGTCCTCTGAGCGAGCTGCCCACCCTTTTGATTGCTCATCGGCAGCAATTGCAGCGCGAAGGGCCGGCAAGCCATACGAGGGTGAGTAGCCATTGTGACCGTCGCGAAGGGCTTGCACATACGCTTCCACCATGTGCTCAGGGGTCGGAAGTCCAGGGTAGGCAATTGGATCTCCAATGTTTAATTTCAGAATGGTGTGGCCTTGCGCTTCGAGCTGGGTTGCAGGAACAACCACATCGCGAATGGCGTATTCGATGTTGGCAGCTCGTGGTGCAACTGGAATCTGGTCTTCCGTCATTGCCTCACCGTTTGATGCTTGAAGGGTCTGTTCATGAAGGTTGAGTTACAAATCGCTTCGGCTCAATCCACCCATGGACAAAATTGTATCGAAATCTTGGAGTTCTACTGGTTGAATCGAAAGCCGTTGTCCTCGGCGAATCAGAAGCATGTTTTCACACGCTGGATTGTCCCGTACGGCTTGAAGAGGAACTGTCGTTTTCAGGGCGCAAACTGGCTCCAAGTCCACCATGAACCAACGGGGGTTCTCAGGGGTCGATTTGGGGTCGTGATACTTGCTGCTGGAATCCCATGATGTGTGATCAGGATAACCCTCTTTGCACACTCGGGCGACACCAGCGACATGGGGGGGTTTGAAATTCGAATGGTAATACAAGACGAGGTCGCCGATTTTCATGTCGTCGCGCATCATGTTTCTTGCCTGATAATTCCTTACCCCGTCCCAATGGGTTGAACCCTCAGTTTCCAGTTGTTCGTAAGGATAAACATCTGGTTCGGATTTCATCAGCCAGTGGTTGACCATGAATCACCCAAGAGGTGACGCTTCTTTGATGTTGCTCACCAAGCGTCAATAACATCGTCGAGCAGCGCTGCATCCAAGACATCAACATCGATTGCTTTCGGTCCTCCAAGACCGAGTCGTTTGGCCATGGTTGTACGCCCACCAACTGCCCCCAAGCCTGCCTTTTCAAGGGTGACGAATATTGCGGGGAGGAGGATCAAAGCACTCGCTGCTGCTACCCAAAGCAAAATCAGAATTACGGTCACGAAGGGTTTAATTTCTGGAATTGGAATGTTATAGGCAGTAAGCATACCTAATGTCGTGACCACTGCGGCTTCAAACAGGGACATACCTGTCCCGATAGCGGCGCTCCGAATTGCATCGATGCCACCACCCAATTCGCGTATACGGTTGGAAATGTGGATGGAAAAGTCAACGCCTACACCAACCAAGATCGACCCAATCATCACCGTAACCAGTGAGAGTGGGACATCCAGTTGCCACATGACAAGCCATTGCATAGCCACTGTAGCAATGACTGGAGAGGTCGTCCATATCGAATATTGAACGTCACGGAACACGACTGCAAGCGTAATCAGCGTAAGAACGACTGCGAAGAGAAGGGAGGTCCATTGTGAACCAACAATCATCTCGTTCACTTCAATCGCTGTTGAGGCTACACCGGCAAGCGGATTTGCCTTGTCATTCATGCTGGTTCCTTCGAAACTATTTACGTATTCATCCACATCAGTAACCATCTCGCTTGTTGCTGCGACTGGTAGGTATGGCATATCGACATAGATCAGATTCCGACTGAAATCCTTGTTGATGAATATTTCACGCGTCTCATCGGTAATGGAAGCGTAGAACACATTGAGAAGGAAAATTTCGCTATCGGAGCCACCAGGCAACCCAAAGTCATCAGGTGCCATCAAAAGGTCCCAGAACGAAGCGTCTTGCGTGACAGTGCTGTCGAGTAAAATGGCTGCAGTGTCTTTGACCTCCTGTGGTATGAACGGGGCGGCTTGCACGATTTCATTGCAGCCAACGCATGCAATTGTGGGGGCAATACCAGTTGATTTCATCAAGAACACAATCGATACAGCGGTTGTATTGTCGACGGTGTTCAAAAGCCCCTCTAATTCATCAATCGCTTGTAGATTTCCAGCAGGATCATCGTTTGTTTGATCGTTGTCTTGGGTGTCTCCAGAGATGTTTGCTTCAACGAGGACCATCCCGATTTGGCCTGAACTAAATTCCCTGCTGTAGTCTTTCATCTTACGGACTGCTTCATAATCGGGATTTTCTGGATCATTTGGGTCGTCAGGAGCCATGCCCAGCAAGTCGATGTTCTCTTCGACATTGACTCGCCCAATGGTGGCTGAGAAAAGAATGAGGAGCACAAAGACCGTGATAACGCCAACATTGCGCTTAACTGGAATATCAACGAGAATTTCAAACGCCTTGAGCGGTGGATGTTTTGGTTTGCGTAAATCAAGAAGCAGTGTAAGATTAGGCACCATAAACATCGTCAACACATAGACCACAACAATCCCACCAGAAAGTGCGATGCCCACCGTTTGAATTGGTGCCATTGGAGTAAAAACCAGAGAGATGAACCCGATTACTGTTGTGACTGCTGATAAGAAAACTGCCTTTCCTGTTGAACTCAGTGATGCTTTCATTTTCTCTGCCTTTGTTCCAGCTTCCTCTGCATACCTGTTCGTAATGTGCAGTCCGTATGAGACCCCCAACGCGAGCAGGATCGGCCCCACAATGATGACTGTCATCGTTACTTCATAATTCGTCCACCCAATGATCCCAAGCGTCCAAAAAATAGCACATAACGTCGGGAGCCCAGATATGATGACCACTTTGATTCCTTGAATTGGGCGGATTCCTGTGAGCCCTGCTTGCAACAAATCAGAGTGAAAGACGAAGAGACCAATGGCTACAAGCACCACAGCCATAGGGAAGATATCCCAAAACAAGGTGAACGACAATTCGGTCACCGAATTGGTAATCGGGACAGGGCCTGTGAGGGCCATTGTTAAGTTAAGAGATTTGGTTCCGTCAACCCCTTGCCAGGTGCACATATCCAAGGTCGCTGCTGTGCCATCGGGGTTAAACTCGCATGGTCGTGGCGTGCTGGAAATTCTATCGAGGGTTTCCTTTGTGTTCTGGATGATTTCTTTTGTCGTCTTCTCTTCACTGACAGCAATGGCCATAATGGCACGATCCAGCCTTCCATCTGGTCCATCTGGCCCATCAATGTCACGGGCCAACTTGTCAAGTCCTGGTGTGGGCGTACCGTCTTCTTCATACATTTCGCCGATGATTAAATCAATGGTTGTCTGTGAAGGTATTTCATAACCCCCTTCAAAATCAGAAGTGGTGTCGTCGAGAACGCTGTTAAGTGCATCCGTCAAGGCAGCAGAAGTGCAGTCGTCCTGCTGGACACCGCATCCCAATTGACCGATTTGGTCGATGAACGCTTTACGAATACGAGGGGCGCTGGAATTGACTTCCTTCAAAACAGTCGAGATAGAAAGAATGTAAATGACATCGTCACTTGGGTCCGAAAGTTCAGGATTGAGTGTATTTTCCACATAACTGATCTCCTGGAGCAAGCGTACGTCGGTGATGTTCCGTTGTTCGCTTTCGATGTAAATGACCATGACATTTGTCGTCCAATCCTCTTCCACCTTAGCGAGGAGTTCTGCGATTTTTGATCCGTCTGGCAAATAGACTTCCAAATCTCCATTCACGTTGAGTGCGGGTTCATCCAAATTGTCATCGAAACGAGTGTTGTCAAGGAACCCGGATTGTGTGACAAAGAAGGCTGTCATCAATAAAAAAACAACAACGGTGGTCAAAGGGAATTTCGTAATCGCCCCGGTGGCTCCGGTTTTTTGCCACTCGCGTTTGAAACGATCAGGGGCATCAAGCACGGCATCCAAGGCCTCCTTGGGTTTGAATTCCTTTACTCTCGCCGATAAATCGACTGCGCTGGTCTTCAACTGAGCTCGGCTAAAATCAGCCAGGTTCGAAACTCGTTGTGAAAAGCGGTCTGCTTGCTTATCGGGGCTTTTGGATGAATCTGCGCTCGACATGCTTCCCCCCCTCTCATTATTGGGGGGGCGAACCCCTTCAAAGCCCTACCTACGAATTGGTTCGTTCGGGCCATTCCCTCGAAGGCACCGCTTGGCGCATCAATGAGAACCCGTTGGTTTGAAAGGTGAACCCTGTCAGCGTCAAATGGACCCGCATCATTGATGTGTGTGGGGCCAGGTGAGGCACATGCCAGCCCCGACATTAAACGACAAACGATGGTCAATCGACCTAGAGAAGCGAATCCAAGAAGCTCATGCAGAAGACCCGCAGGTCTATGCGCGAAGGTACGCCTTCAATCCTGAAAGCGGCAAAGAATTCTTTGTCATCGACACACCACCACCCTATCCATCAGGAACTTGGCACATCGGAGCCGTCGCTCAATATTCCATGATCGACGTAATTGCACGCTCACAACGACTGCTTGGCAAGGAAGTGTACTTCCCATGGGGCGTTGATCGCAACGGCATCAACATTGAGTTTACCGTCGAGAAGAACACCAAGAGGAAGATGAAAACCTATGATCGAGCAGAATTCTTAGAATTGTGCAAAACCACGATTGAAACCTTCACTCAAGCCATGCGCAAAACTGCGCGCAGGGTTGGCCTTTCATGCGACTTTGATCGTGAATACTTGACCGACTCACCGGAATACCGAACCATCACTCAATCAATTTTCATTGAACTGTTCAAAAATGGCTCGATTATCGAAGACCTAAGGCCAAACATCTACGACCCTGTCGAAGGAACAACCATCGCCGATGCCGAGGTTGAACGGCTCCCAAGGCGCACAAACTTAGTTGATGTCAAGTGGACATGCGATGACGGAACCACCATCGAAATCTCAACCACCCGCCCGGAACTGATCTGTGCATGTGGTGTTGTTGTTGTTCATCCTGATGACGAGCGATACACGCACCTTGTTGGGAAGCGAATCCAACTTCCTTTACCGGTCAACGGACGTGAAACCAGTGTCGAAATCATGACCCACCCCTCTGTGAAGTCCGAATTCGGTTCAGGTGTTCTAATGGTTTGTTCCTTTGGAGATCAAAACGACGTGGCTGTGTTCAGAGACCTCGGGCTTACGCCCTTCCAGGCCATCAACCTTGAAGGCAGAATGACCGACCTTGCAGGTCCCTTCGCTGGTCAAACGGTCATTGAAGCGAGGAAAAGCGCTCTGGAGCATTTGGAAAATGAAGGACTCATCATCAATAATGTTGTACGGGAGCAAGAGATTCCGGTTTCGGAACGTGGAAAGAATCCGGTTGAAATTATCCTTCTCAAGGAGTGGTATGTTCGTCAAACTCACACGCAAGATCGAATTAGAGAACACGCTGATGCAATTGACTTCCACCCACCACGCAACAAGCAATTTTTGCTGGATTGGATGGACAACATCAGCATCGATTGGCCGATCTCTCGACGACGTTGGTACCACACCGAAATTCCGATTTGGTACTGCGATGATGAAACCAAGATCATTGTTCCACCGACCGGAATGTACGTCCAACCTTGGTGTCAATCGCCTCCCGCTGGAAGCGAAGTTTTGGACAGGGAAAGCCGAAAAGTTATCGGCACCTTCGAAGATTTAAAAGCGAGCCTCGGAACCATCAGTGGAGAAGAAAAGGTGTTTGATACTTGGATGGACTCCTCCAATTCGAACCTCTTCGTAAGCGGATACCTCAACCAACCGGATGTGTTCAAAGACGCCTTCCCTACTGCACTGAGGCCTCAAGGCAAAGAAATTGTTCGAACTTGGCTGTATTACACCTTACTCAAATCAACATTGTTGCTCGACCAACCAGGGTTCAAGCACGTCTGGATTGACGGACTCGGCATGGATCCTTGGGGGCGAAAAATGAGCAAATCCCTTGGCAACGGAATCGATGCAGACTCTGTGCTCGAATGCGGTGCAGGTGGACGCACTGGATCATGGAAGGTCAAAGGACCAGACAAGACCGTTAGCCTTCGAGCAAACAAGATTGGCAGCGAATGCTTCCGTTTGTGGAAAGCGTGCGATGCTCAAGTCGGAGACGACTTTCACATCAACCCGGAAGAAATTGAAAAGAAATACTTCGGTGTGCTGACAAAACTGTTCAATGTAGCCAGATTTGCATCTCAATTTGAAGTTCCAGAAGATCTTGAGACTGCACCAGAAAACCTTGCCATTGAAGATGAGTGGATCTTGGCTGAGTTCCAAACGACCATGGACGCTGTGAAAAACGCTTGGACAAACTTGGATATCTACACTGCGACTCAAGCGCTGAAGACCTTTGGCACTGGCGTTCTTCCAAGCCATTATTTGGAGATGGTTAAATCCCGTTTGTACGATGATGATGTGGCTGCAGCCTGGACACTGCACAGGGTTGTGCGTGATTTCATGTCGGCATTCACCCCTGTGTGCCCCTTCTTCACCCACCATATTTCCTCGACCATCTATGGCGCCTCCGCAGTGGATGTGGATGCGTTTCCCAAACCAGCACATTCCAATGTCGCTTCGGGGACAGAACATGGAGATCATCTCAGAAGCCTTTCGTCCGAGATTCAAACCTTCAACGGCGACACGTGGAGCCACAAAAAGGAGCAAGGTATCTCCCTCAATCAACCGGTTACCGGCATCGCTATTCCTGAACAACTCGAAGCGTTTACAGCAATCTTAACTCGAATGCACCATCTCGAGTGATTTATTCTTCCTCAAGCAACAATTTGGCTTGTCGAGTGCTTGGCATGTCCAACTGACCAAGACGGAAACCAATCAAACGAATTGGACGGCCATGTTCGACGTTAAGGGCAAACAACCGTTCAGCAAGACGCGAAAACACGTCGATGTCATCCATTGCAACCGGAATTGAACGGCCATGCGTATGGGTCTCAAACCCTGTGTACCTAATTTTCACTTCACATAAACGACCAGAAACGCCGATTTCCTTTGCCTTCCCCATCACATGTTGAACCAAGTGCTTCAAATGTTCAAGCACCCTTTCCTGATCGTTTTGATCGTTCGAGAACGTGTTCTCCTTGCCGATGGATTTCCGGCTACGGAGGGGACTTACTTCTCGACTGGTCGTGCCGTCGACAACACGGATCAGCCATGAAGCAAACCGATCACCAGCAATTCGCCCCAATGCGATTTCACCGATCTCATAGGCTTCATCGACCGTATTGAAACCCCACTCAGCCAGTTGTGTGGCTCTTTTTGGACCAATGCCCGGTACATCACGAAGGGAACGTTCCGTAAAGAAATCCAGGGTCTCATCGGGAAGCAAACGAAAAATTCCTTTTGGCTTGTTTATTTCACTCGACATTTTGGCCAGGATGCGAGTGGGTGCAATGCCGAATGAGGCAGTCAAACCAACCTCGGATTCGATTGACTCTTGCAACGTACGACACAACGCATAGGCAGCGTCCCAATCACCGTCGACCGCTTTGGTAACATCGAGGTAGGCCTCATCGATGCCTGCTTTTTCAAAATGTTCTGCTGGCTTGCGTAAAACGGCCATAACCTTGCGTGAAGCACGGCTGTAAAGCCCACGGGTGCCGTTGATGTAGTGACCGGGGCCAAATGGTGCACCAGGGCAACGGCGCCAAGCCTCGCCAATCGGCATTGCTGAGCGTATGCCATAGGTTCGAGCTGCATAATTGCACGTGGAAACAATGCCCCGACCTCGCCCTCCTTTGGGATCTGAACCAATAATCAAGGGGCGTTCAGGGTCCAAATCGCGATGAAGGATTTCCACTGAAGCAAAAAATGCATCCAAGTCACAGTGAATCAGGATCCGCTCTTGCTCGTTTGCGGGTGGTGCTTGCTCCCCCGACATACAATCCAATTTCTGTCCACGGTGCTTCAAGTTGATGATGCTGGCAAACGACTTTCACTTTCATTTGAAGGGTCTGACAAAGGAAGGTAGGCCGACTTCACAACCTTCCGAGGTATGTCCATCCAACGAGCGGTTCAACGCTCAATCAAGACCCTCGACCTTGCCCTTATTGCACCTCAAAGAGGCGAAGTGTACCATCTACGTGGCCAGGGGTACGCCGGAAAAAGCATGAGGAAATACGCTGAATCATGGACAGCAACAGCATTGAGGGCTGGACAAAATGTTCACTGGATTGATGGGGCTTCACGAATCAACCCTGCCAGAATATTAGATCATTTTCCTCCAACCGAGCCCGCAGCGCACGAACACCTGCATCGCTTATTCATTGGACGAGGCTTTACGGTTCACCAATTGGCCTCCTTAATCGAACGTTTGGCAAGAGAAGTATCGATAACAGACGCACCGTTGGTGATTGTTGATGCACCCATTGCCATGCACCTTGACAAGCAAGTTGGCGATCATGAAGCACGATGCTTGATGCGTCGATTGATGTTTGAAGTGAAGTCGATTGCTCAAAATCAAAACGTGGCTGTGCTTCTGATTACAAGCCACCAAGCCAAATCAAAACGCCATCAACAACTTTTGACAATGGTTGAGCGCCAATCTTCCCGCCAATTGGTCGAGCGGCGTGAAAAGGGGGGCAAGAACGCCCGTCGATGGCTCACTCACAGCCCGAGTGGATTGAGTGGAACCTGGCCGAATCCATTCGGTCCGATGACCCTTACCCGCACCATTGAACGATTGGAAACGATCAACCAACAGGAGTCTTCCCCTCTTTGTGAGCTGGATGGGCAGTGCTCACGGTGAAACGGCTCAGGTTCGTTTCCGACGGTGCGGCTGCGAAGGCATTTTTCCTCATAGGTAATTCTGCAGCGTAATTCTCCGATGACCAATCGTAATTTCTTCCTCATCCCATCCAAAAGGTGCTAAAATGGCCCAAATGGCGCGCAAAGCCAACGCTCTGTAATGTTCGACATTGGCACGCTCCGAGCGCACGGTTTTGTGGAGAAGTTCTTCCAACAGAATTACCCGTTCATGTTGAACCGTTCCGGTTGAAGCAATCACAGCAAAGCGCACCTTACCGCCCGGTGGGATGGTGACGCCATGGAGTCGCCCACGCAACAATGCAGCATGCGCTAAAGTAGCCACATCGAATTCGCTCAAATCGCGATTGATTCGGCGGGCTACAACAAGGTCCTCTAAGGGCACTTTGTGTTGCTCCAATCGGTGAATCTGTTCCTCCAAGATCATGATGATAGCGCGCTGAGCGTCTAGGCCGGGAACTCCGACTTCGTCGCAGGAATGGTTCACAAGGGCCTGAAGCGCAGAGCGCTGCAAATCAGCAACCCATTTGCAGGTGGAATGCTGCCGTTCTTCAATGCCTCGAACCTTCAAACCGTGTTGTCCAAAAGCCCAGTATTTGGTGAGTGAACCTGCACCGTGAACTCGGCTTGGAACGAAGCCAATAAAACGGTAAATGTCTTCGTACTCGAGAGGAATCCCTACATGCTCTGTGACTCGTTGAGCAAAAGCATGAGCGTCCTTGACACGTTGGTCTGGTGTTCGTTGTCGCCGATCTTGAATCCATACGCAATCGACGATGGCGTGGAGCACTTCCCACCCGTCTTCTTCGGCCATGCTGATCGTATCGAGGAGAATATCACGGGCCCATGCACAAATCGCTTCATGGGCTTCAATGCGTCCAAATCGGGCGTTCTTGTACCCTGTGTAACCAAAGCAAGTTACCAGCAACCATTTGAGTGCATTTTGTTGCTGATCAAACGCGTCTCCTTTGCGTACAATCTGGCCTTTCAATTGCCGCCGCCGTTCGATCAGTGGCGCTACAATCCGGCCGAGAAAGCCGTGCACACGGCCACATGTGTGTGAAGTTAAACCCGGCACTGGCAACGCGTGGGCTGAAGGAATGGGGAACAAACCTGCTCCGAAATGACGTCGAGCATGCCGTTCAGCGAAGACCCGTCCTGCTTCATCGGGAGGAAGGGGTACGAAGGCAGTGGATTCGGAAGTCGTTTTGGCTTGACAGCACGGGCAATTGAGCGTTTCAGTTGAGATGTTGCGTGTGGCAATGATGCTCGGAAAGAGGCTTGCAAAATCCAGTTCGATGACATGGCTGTACACGCCAGGCTTGCTGTCAAGGTACAACCCGCCACGATCTGCGTGCAGCAGCGCCCACGCAGTTTTCGTGTCTTCAGGGCGGTTTTTCTTCCACGGCACCAGCACCCCGTCTTCCATCGCAGTGCGCATTTGAATCGCACTGATGACGGAACCCGGTGAAAGCCGAGAGATGTCTTGAGGGGATTGCTGAGAATGCTTGGCCAGTTCAAACAAGCCCAAAAGCCCCCCTTCCCGGACAATGAAACTTCCATTCCGGTCGATGTGAAGGCGCCCATAAAGCGGAATGTACCCGTCCTTGTGTAGCGTTTCACCGTAAGAATGGATGGTGCGTGCTGAAGTTCTGGCCTGCAATGGACGCCCATCTCGACTCAAGGATACAGTGATGTTTGATGCTTCAGCCATACGGATAAGCGCAGGGAAATGCAGGCCGTCTCCCCCGTGGGTGATCACCACATCGGGATCTAATTCAGCCATGAGGTGTTCCAATTGATGTAAGAAAGTACGAGCGTCCTCACCCAATGGACCTTGAATGGTATGCAGCGGTGGTTGGTCGAGGTCATAGGTTCCAGCCGGCGTGCACCCTCGAAGTTGAACAGATTTGATCCGAGCTGCATCTGTGTGAAAGCCATCGTTGGTATGATAATCGACAGCCATGTGCACCACCACCAATTTGGGCGGTTCTAAACACGCAGTCGCGTCGAAAGATGACCCATTCCAGTGCACCTGTTGAAAGGGAGTCACGTTAAATTCCACTAAAAAACGCTGTGCCAAATGAGCATCTACGGAGTATAAAGTGTAGTGGTCATAGCGGCCTCGTGCTTCGATGTGAGCGGCAAGTTTACGCACGCTCCAGCTGTTGTGAACATCGATTTCCAAAACCTCATCCACTTCGGAAACATCCAGTGAAAGACGGGAGCGATGCATTCGCATCAAGCCAACACCAAACCGATCTCGGATTTCTGGCTGTTCCAACCACGCCCACAAGTGCATCAAGCGTTGCTTCGTGGCATGGACATGAAGTGAAGGCGACCATGGGATGTTGACCTTCCTTGCTCTTTGTGATTGATCAACCAGCCACACATCCATTGACGCACCGTTTTTTGCGGCTTGAACATCAAGAATCAACCCGTTCATCGCTCACCACCCCAGCGTTCTCAAGAACCTGTAGACGACGTTCCAGTTTCGAATTCTGCACCATCACTTCGATCAACATGGACAGCAACATCGGCTTCCACACATCATGCGATGGCAACATGCCTCCCGCCGTTCGACGATGGCGCACGCCTTTCGCAAGTGTGTCCAACAAGTCTTTTTCAGTCGAGGGTAAGGCTCGGCGGAACGCTTCCAACAATTTGAGTTCGTCTTCAATTCGTGTGCGCCATGTTGGTACGGTTCGTCCCATGCCATAGGTTTTGAACGGCGATTGACCATCTTGCGGGAGACCCGAAGTGGTTCAAGTGAAAGTGAATCACTTCAAGAGATGAGCGTTGACGGTGGTTTCGCAAACACCGCCATTGAGCACAGTCATGATGGCATGAGCGATGTCTCGACCAACCCTTGCTTGCGCTTCCATGGTCGCTGCCCCAATGTGTGGGGTACCGTGGAAGTGTTCATGCTGAAGAAGCGACGAATCAGAAGGAACCGGCTCGATCTCAAACACATCCAAAGCCGCTGATGCGACTTGACCTGATTGGAGAGCGTCCAACAGAGCGGTTTCATCAATGATCCCACCTCGGGCGCAGTTGACAATGTGGTTGCCGCAGTTGATCCCGTCGTTTGAACGGCCAGGCATAAGGGCCATGCGTTCAGCGTTGACCAAATGGTGTGTCTCATCGTTGAGGTTGCAATGGATCGAAATATGCGTGCAGTTCGAAAACAAAGTTTCGACTTTTTTGTGCAAGGTGGTGTTCTGTGCTTTAGCCACCTTCGGCGGCAAATAAGGATCGAAGGTGTGAACGGTCATGCCGAGCGCTTGGGCAATGGCCCCGACCCCTTGTGCGATGCGTCCGAACCCGATGAGGCCGAGGTTTTTTCCGGCCAATTCAGTCCCTTTCATGATTTTCTTCTCCCACTTCCCGTTGCGTAAACCACGGTCTGCGCGGGGAATGTGGCGAAGGGAAGCAAGCAGATGACCAATGGTCAGTTCGACAACAGATTGGGTTGAGGCTCGAGGGGCGTTTACAACTGGAATCCCCGCAGTGGCTGCAGCTCCGATATCGATGTTATCCACGCCGACTCCAGCCCGACCGATGACCGCTAAACGGTCGCCTGAAGCAGCGATGGTGGCAGCGGGAAGTTTGGTTGCACTTCGAACGACAATTGCATCGAAATCCTTCAAGGCTCCGTTGGAAAGAAGTTCGGGTTCAATGAATCCCAAGACCACCTCATGACCGGCTTGTTTGAGCAATTCCACTGCATCATTAGCCATCCCGTCGGTCACTGCAATTCTTGCCATGCTCTGCATGGGTTGGACGAGGGTCATGAATCTTAGGCTTGGCACCGGATGCCTCCCAATGATTGAAACCGTTCCTCTCGTTGGGCACATTTGAGGGTAGCATGGCTGAAGTGGATGTCAATGCCCTTTTGTGGGCGCTTGGTTTGCTTTCCATCCCGCTTATCCTCGCTTTGCCAATGCGAATTGCATGGCGAGTGTTTACGGGTGCTGGCCATGAAGAATCACAGTATCGGAACACGGTACTGCAAATCATCGATGCCGGGCGTCAGGTGGCACCGTTCCGGGCTACACTCGATGATGTAGCAAGAAGCCTCCACATTCAGCCCAGCCAGCAACGCGTCATTGAAGCGGATTTATTTCATCCATTGACATTGTCCCATTTCTTGCTGCTTCCAACCATCCTCATTTTCCCGCTTGCAGCCATCATGGCTTTGCCGGTAATTTTGCTTGGCCTACCGGTTTTGATTCTTATTGAAACATTGATGATTCGACAGCGCCTCCTCGTAAGGGGATTGACAACCATCGAGAAGATCATGCACTGGCAAATCATTCACATCCCAAAACCTCACAGAGGCGTGACCACGACAAGCACAAAACTCAACGAATTTTCGCATCACGTCATCCACTTTAATCACGTACCACAAGGTGCTTTCCTCGGTCTTTTTGCATGGCTCATTGTTCATTGGACGTTCAACTCCGATTCTTGGGGGATTGAACTTGCCTTTTCCACTGGGTTGTACATCATTCTGCTCGGAGCATTGAGCGTGATGAACACCGCCTTTGAATCAGACTTGGTGTTTGTTGACCCCGCAAAAGGTCGACTGGTGCCGGTTGATCAATGGCTTGAAAGCATCTTAAAGCCGCTTGTTGGGATTGGATTGGTGTTCCTTATTGGGCGAAACTTACTGGACGAATCCCGTTCAGGGAACGCCGTTCTCTTTGCGACCTCTATCTTGATGATTCTCTACGGCGCTGCCGTGGTGGGTATCGCCTTCCGCTGGGGGTATTCGTTATGGCGGGGAACCCGAGTCAAGGATAATTTCGAAAAGCAAATCATCGAGGCATTGAATCCACTGTCGTACGACTTAACGAGGACCAAAGGGCGCATCGAATTCCACGTCCGCATGGAAATGAAGGAACGACTGGACAGCCTCAATGAAGCACCACCAGATCAACTCACGTTCGCCGACCTGCAAGCATTGCCGGCTTCTGAACACAAAGGGACAATCCCAGAGAACCCATTGTGAACTCAATCTTCAAGTTCAGCGTCAACAGCATCCATGCTGAGCAACATCGGTTCATCTTCACGGCTGTTGCGAACAACATAGCCGACGCCGAGTGCACAAAGCATGACGAAGAGTGCAAACAGCGTCGAAGCACCCTTGTATTGAGAAAAGACATCACCAAGCGCTCCAAAGAAGGAACTTGGTTCTTCTTCGACCATCGCTTTCGGCAAAATTTGTTCCATGAGGGCTGACTGGTTGTAGACTTCTCGAGTGAACGTCAATTGCCCCATGAAAGCGTCATCCCAAGCATCGGATTGGGTGGTTGGATCCAAATCTGAATAGAAATCTGGCCGTTGGGGGATGGTGATGTCCACTGGTGTGGCCAAATCGAGGGTGAGAACAACATCCACTGTGTAAGGGATGCTGGCCTCGAAGAACTCAGGATCTTCAAAGACACCAAGGAAGGCCATTGCTTGGCCGGTTACGTCAAAGTGTGCCCAAGCGTTCCAATGGGACGAATCAACATCAAGATCGTAAATCCAGGTGTCTGAAACGCGGGTCCCTTCACCTTGTGCATCGTTGGAACCGTCTTCACCAAGGTCAATTTCCATCTGAAGGTTTCCGACTTGCGCAGTTTCCACATCCACTTCTGTGGGTGCGAACTGTACGTTCATGTTGTAAGTTCCATTTGGAATCCAAACATAGTGAGAGTCTTCGGTGTAATAGACTGCACCGCTTGCGCCGTTGTTGAAATGGTTCCAGTCGCCTTTCCATGCGTGGCGAACTCGGTCAGTGTCAACCACAATTGACTCTTCTGTTCGCAATGCATCGTAAATTTCAAACGCGTCCCATACGTTGTATTCAGGATGGTCGATGATGCCATCGTCGTTCTGGTCTCGCATTAACTGCAAGGTGCGAGCAAGCGCCACTGCAGCGTCCACATCGGTGAGTCCGTGACCCACACGCCAGTCGTGGCAGCGCCCGGTAGCGGAGCGGTAACATTCGGTCGGAATGTCATTGCAAGCATCATCGTCGTTTCCAGCCTCGCATGAGTTTTGCATGCCTTCGTAGGTAGCGGTTAATTCGAGGATGAGTTCTATTTCATGCACTCTGGAGTAATTTGCTTCATTCCAATCATCAAATTGACCGTATGCAGCTGCACCTTCCCCACCAACCAAAGCGTCGCCCTCATCGTGATCTTCACGGTGATAGTCGGCAACGGTCAATGATGGGGCTGCGTTGAGCAACAAGCCAGCCATACCTCCAACGTGAGGTGTTGCCATGCTGGTACCAGAGATGGCCATGTAGTAGAGGTCACCTTGTAATTTCGTTGATGCATCGATGGCGGTGCCACGAGGGGCTGTGGCCCAAATGTCTCGACCAGGGGCACCAACATCTGGCCATGTGTGCATTTGATTCATGCAGCCACGGCTGGAAAAGGAAGTGACTGCAGTTCCATCGTGCGTGAGGGCAGCCACAGAAATGGCAGAGGGTGTGTTGGCGTAGACGTTGGTTTTCAGCCCACTTGCGCATTCCCCACCGTTGCCTCCTGAATTGGAAGCAGCGAAGATGACGGCAACTCCGTTTTCATAAGTCAGCATCTCTGTGAGTTGGGCTACAGCGCCGTTTGGATCGTAGTCGCCATCGGTCCCCCAGGAATTGGAAACGACTCGAATATGGTATTCATTCTGACCAGGCATGGAATGCTGATAGGTCCATTCAAGGCCCTGCTCTGCTGCGAAAATCGAGGCACCGTCACCGGTTCCAAGTGCCACCAGTTGGCCACCCTTCGCCACACCAGCACGACGGCCTGCAGAGGCATCACCGTTTCCAGCGATCGTACCGCCGACGTGGGTTCCGTGTCCTGAAGATGTGTCTGAGTTGCGGGTTTCTGTCCATACCCCGTCCCACTTGGCGGAATACAGCGTCTTATCGCCGGTCCAGGGAGCGAGGTAATCATAGTCGGGGTGACCTGCGTCAACGCCAGTGTCCAAATCCACAATGGCCGTACCGTCTCCGTCCCATTCCGTGAACGCCATATCCGTTTCAAAAGCCACGGTTCCATCGGTGTTGATGATTGCACGGTGCCATGAAGTGGTGGCGTTGACGACCTGTGTCGTTTCATGCATCATGATGCCGGGAGCGGGCTCACCGCCCCATTCAGATGGAAGGTAAAAGAATTCCAATTCTCGATTCAGTTCGAGGTATTCAGTGCGCGACCATTCACTGATGACCCGTACATCCGTCGCGGATGCCTCGATGAGTCCGCCGTCGATCAGGGGTGCATCCCCAAGGATGGACGCTCCGTGGTCTTCGAGCCAATTTCGATCTTCAACAGTGACTTCGCTGTTCAGCTGGAAGATGACAGAAAGAGTTGCATCGAATTCCGAAGCCTCGAGGGCTTCTTCAAGAAACACATCCATTTTTTCAGCATCCCCTGCAGGATTCAATGAGGACATTAGAGGGGCTGCAGAGGCCCCGACCAACAGCAATTGCAGGCTGAAAACGATGAGTAACCCGCGTGCAGAGGAGGAGCGCATGGCTGGTGGCTAACATCGCCCTTCAAAGGCATTCGCATTTCTTGCGCAGACAAATTCCGGCCTTCGAGGGTTCCATGGGCTTATTCATCAAGCCAAGGAATATGTTCCGGGATTTCAGCAAATAGGTTCGCAGGAACCGCTGTTTTAATTTTAGAAACGGAACCGAGTCCTGCACTGACTTCAATTTGCCAAGCCTCGTATTCCTCATAGGTCGACATGTTGAGCACAGGGTTGTTGCTGCGGTTCCATTCTAAGGATTGCATTTCTGTGCCTGGAGGATCATGGCCCGTGCACACGACGAGGTGCCCTTCGAGGCGATCGAGAACGTTCAGTGCTGCCCAATGGACGTGGATACGACCGCTCGGCAAATCATCTCTGCCAACACCCCCCTCACCAGTGAACAAAAAATCACCCGTCATGACATGAGTGTCGGTTTCGATCAGCATGCTGTCGTTGGTATGGCCCGGCGCATGGTGGAACCTAAATCGAACCCCATCCATTTGGATAACCTCCCTGTCATCGACGTATGTTGTAACGCCGAGGCATGCTGTGGAGTGCCACATGACGTATTCACATCCAAGCCGTTCTTTGAGGGTAAAACAGGCCGTGATGTGGTCGGCGTGGGTGTGGGTTGCCATTGCATAAGCAAGCGTTAGGCCGCGAGATTCCAAAACTTCCAGGTAGTGTTCAATAAAATCGAAAACAGGATCGATGAGGGTCGCTTTTTTCGAGCCTTCATCCCACACAAGGTACGTCTTGGCCCAACCAGCCGTGTTCAATTGAGCAAAGCCCATATCACTGCGAAAAAGTAGCACTACTTGAAGGAGCGTGAATTGATTCAACTCAGATGCCTATGCTAAAACGGATACGAGCATTCATGTGGCATGGAAGAGACCCACGCCGTATGCATCCAGTCGAAGTTGTTCATCTTGAACACGATGGCAGGGTTTTGTTGGTCGATGAAACAGGGAAAGGACCTTGCCTTCCAAAACCCGGAAGAGTCACTTTGGAAGGCACCATTCGGTTACCGACTGTTGACGAAGTGTTGGCGATGGGCATCCCTTGGGACCAAGTCGGACGAGCGCAATTCGACCTCTCTGGACAACTCGTCACCGTTCTCAAGGGGTATCCAAACATCGCTTGGCCACGGCACTGGGCGCTCAAGGACGACCTCATCAGCGATAATTCGGTTCATCCAGTTGCGAGGGAAGCCATTTACCGCTCTGTTCATCGCCTTGTGTCCAAGGTTATGATCTGCAACGATGCTAATCAAGTGCTTATGGGAAGGGTCGAACGGGGTCATTTCCGTGGATATTGGACCCTACCAGGTGGGTACATGGACCACAACGAACACCCAAAGACAGGTTGCGTGCGTGAGACCAAAGAAGAACTGGGTCTGGACATCGAACTCACCGATGACCAACCGGTGGTCACACAAAGTGTGTTCACTGAAGAAGGCATTTCCTTCGTTTCTTTCACCTATCGAGCCGTTTGGAACGGTGATTTGGATACCCTAACTGTTCAAACTGAGGAAATCGCTGAGGTCCAATGGTTTGATCTAAATGAAGCAAGGACGATTGCGGTCTCTCACTTCGACCGAGAAGCACTGCAGTCAATTTAATTTGAAATTCCAACCGAGGTGCGCGCTGCATCGAGTGCTGCATCCAAACCATCAGCGTTTGAACCACCGCCTTGGGCTAAGGTCGGGCGGCCACCGCCACCGCCGTTGATGTGGGGTGCGATTTCCCTCAAGAGCACAACTGCGTCATAGCGTTCTGAAGCAACGGTGTTTTCCGTTACAGCAATCATCAATTTGCCACCACCTTCCCTTGAGCCGAGGACGGCAAGGGTTGGTTGTTGACGGTCAAGGGTTAATTCCTTGAGCATTTTTGTCATCTTTTTCAAATTACCATGAGCTTCCATGATCACGATTCGAACGCCGTCTATTTCTTGCGAATCTGATCCGCCACCCGTGGTTCTCAAGCGAACAATCTCTGCTTCAAGTTGTTCGATGCGTTTTCTCTGTTCCTTCCATTCGTTGTAGAACCGTTCAGAAGTGCGTGGAAGATCTGCGCTTGGTATGCCATACAATTCACATGCTTCACGAAGCAATGCGTCTTGTTGCCGTGCATAATTTAGAGCCGCCTGCCCTGCAACAATGTGCAACCGTTCAACACCGTCCTGAACAGCAGCCGAACGAACGATACGAATGGAGCCAATTTGTCCAGGTTCATCGTGATGTGTACCACCGCATGCTTGAATATCATGATCTGCAATTCGCAAGATTCGGATTGAACTTCCCTTGGGCGCTCCACCTTGATACAAATCAAAACCGTACTTTTTGTCAGCGTCTTTGCGATTCAATTCAGTTTTCTCCGTACGCTGCACTTGACCAAGAACCTCATTCGCCAATGCTTCGATGGCATCGAGATCGTCGCGGGTCAGTCGGTGGAAATGGGTGATGTCCAATCGGGCCATATCGACTGATTTATTGGCACCTGCTTGGTAGATATGAGGCCCAAGAACACGGCGTGCTGCACCACCAACAATGTGGACAGCGGTGTGATGGTCCATCAATTGCTTCCGCCTTTTCCAGTCAAGGCTACCGTGGACAAGATCACCCTTGTCAAAGGGACCGTCGGTGAGGTGCAAGACATGAGGCCCTACCTTTCGCGTGTCTAAAACCGTGCAGTGTATGGAATCGGTCGACAACACTCCATGGTCGCCTTCCTGACCCCCACCTTCCGGGTAGAAGCAGGTTTTGTCCATGACAATGGCGTGGGTCGCACCGTCTGGCACATCTTCGCCAATAAGGGGAAGGCACGCCAAAACCGAAGCATCGAATTGCTGTTGTTGGACATCGTCGTAATACAAAGCCTGAGTTGCAGGAACCGTTAGTTGCTCTGCAACGAGTGGTTGCACTTCCACCGCTTGAGCGGCTTGTTTTGCCAGCGTAGCATGCCGTTCTGCCATCTCGGCGGCAAAGCCGGTTCGAACTGAAACTGATGACCACCCTGCGCGACGAGCAAGGCTGACCGCCATGTCTGGCGCTAATCCGTGGGAATCGTTCATGTTGAACAGGATTTCATCGGGAATACGGACTGCGTCTTTTGGAAGTGATTTTAATTGGGTGTTGATGACGTTGCCACCTTTGCGCAGCATTTCCCCATAGCGCGCTTCTTCGAGTTCTAAAATACCAAGCAAACCATCGTGTGTTTGCTTCATTGTAGCCCCACCAAGGTTGACTTCAATGTGGTGCATGGCTAATTCTGCAAGTGAAACTGTGATGTTCAGTTCGTCGCGTAAACGGAGCGTGCGGCGTGCGAGCATACGAGCAAGATAGCCGGCCTTAGCGTTTGATGGAACCAGCCCGTCACCGAGCATGTTGCAGAGGGCGTGGAGGTGATCTGGAATGGCGTAAATCTTCGCAAGCGGTTCGGTTATGGCCGAAAATTGTTCACCCGTCACATCAATACCGCGCTCCGACAACCTTCGTAGGAAGGTCGAGCGAAGTTCCTCGGCATCGACCCCGGGTTCAATGTTCATGATGCCGTTCAATCGACTCATTTCTCCAAGCAGGGCATCGAGGTCTAGCGTTGGCCATTGTGAAGAGATCGAACTGAAATTTGAGAGTTCTTTCAACCACGAGGTTGACTCAGGGTAAATCGATTCGTAAATCGTCGGGGTGCCAGCAGCTGCCCAACAGAACCGTTCCAAACCATATCCAGTGTCAATGATTTGAAGCGGCATTTCTCTGTAGCGGTCTCCTTTGAGCTCCACATCGCCATCAGGGTGTTCTTCCATGTTCATGAACACAAGCGTTGCCAATTCCAAACCGCCAACGATGACTTCCACAGCGGCCCCGGCATTGCCACCGCCGCACCAGGGGTTCTCGACGTAGGTGATTTCATCGGGATTGATTCCAAGTGCATCGGTCATGAGGTCATGGCAAAAGCGAACACACTCTTCCATCCAGTAGAACATTCGGCCTTCATCAGGACGATTGAACACGTGATGGGCCATCATCTCAAAGGTGGTCAAATGCCGCCCAGAGCGGCCCACAGCATCGACGTCTGTCAGGCGAATGCAAGGTTGTGAAATCGTCAAAGGGTTGGCGGGAGGTTCAACCTCCCCTGAGGTGACGTGAGGTTGAAAATCAGCAATCGAAGCGATGGTCAAGTGAATGTCATCCCGCCAGCGTGCAAGAACCGGGTAAGGAGCAACCCTTGTGTGGTCTTGGGCTTCGAAGAAGTTCAAAAAAGTCTCTCGCATGGCGTCTTTCAACGCTTTTCCTCGCATTGGATAGCCTTGAATCAGAGGAGCGCCAATGAATGTGTACTCATCTTCAGTCGTATCTCCGCATGTGGTTCTTGTTTGATCGGTGGTCCAGAACCAAAGGTCAGTGATGCGGCATTGCTTACGAACGAACCCGTTCTCATGGAACACAGCCAAATCAATTGGTGGCATACTCATAACAACACACCCGGAGAGGAACGAGTGTTCCTGTGACGCCTCCCCCTTGAAACCTGTGCTGTGGATTCATACAAATGACTTGAACAACGCTCAAAGGTAATTCACCCGAGGCCGGACTATGGGCGAAGATTGGCGCAATCACCTCGTTGACGAGGGTGACGGCACCATGCGCATCAAGGCCCACGGCCGTATGAAGGTCGACGCACGCCTTGTGACCGATAGGGCTCACTTGGACAAACACGCCGATGATCGTGGACCGGAGCAACTTGTCAATGCTGCTGCTTTGCCTGGTATTGTTGGCGAAGCATGGGCCATGGCAGACTGGCATTACGGCTACGGATTGCCAATAGGCGGCGTGATTGCAACCGATACTGAAGCGGGCGAACTGGGTGGAGCAATATCCCCTGGAGGCGTTGGTTTTGACATCAACTGCGGCGTGCGAATGTTGGCATTGGATGCGACTGAATCAGACATCCCTAATCTCAAGAAGTTAGCAGGGCGTCTCGCTGGACGAATTCCTGCTGGAGCGTCTGGCAAGGGCGGCCTTGATATCAACGCACAGCAATTGGATGATTTGATCAATGGTGGCGCTCATGCTGCAGCCGAACTGGGTTTTGGTTACCATGAGGACTTGCCTCACATTGAATCAAACGGTCGCCTCACAACAGAACACGCATCTATTTCTCAAAGAGCGAGGGAACGAGGGTTGAGAGCGCTTGGGACGCTTGGCAGTGGGAATCACTTCCTCGAATTGCAAACGGTTGGAAAAACAGTCGACGCAAACACCGCTGAAGCGTGGGGCCTCTACGAAGGTCAACTCGTTGCCATGATTCACTCTGGCTCAAGGGGCCTCGGCCATCAGGTCTGCAGCGACCATGTTCGTGCCCTCGAAGGCCGGTACAAATCGAGAGGTTCAACGTGGGTCGAAGAGGAATGGGGCTATACCCTCACCGATCGACAACTGGCGTCAGCCCCTTTCCACAGCAAAGAAGGACAAGCCTACTATGATGCAATGAACGCAGCCGCCAATTTTGCCTTTGCCAATCGAAGTGCGCTCGCCCATCGTCTTCGCGAAGTGTTACGGCTCGAACTTGGCGTTGATGGCGAAGCGCGTCTCCTCTACGATGTTGCTCATAACATTGCTAAAGTCGAAAATCACACGATTCATGGCGCTGATTGCACGTGTCTTGTTCACAGAAAAGGAGCAACTCGAGCCTTTGGTGGCGACCATCAAGACATCGGTAAGGCCTACAGGAGCAGTGGCCAACCAGTTTTGGTTCCGGGTGACATGGGGACAGGATCGTGGTTGATGGCAGGACCACAGGCTGGAACAAACAGAGCCTTCGGGTCTTCGTGCCATGGAGCAGGTCGGGCGCTTTCACGGACACAGGCAAAGAAAACCATTGACGGTAAAAACCTCAAGCGCACGCTCGAGTCACAAGGGATTCGTATTCACGCATCTACGCCAAATGTGTTAGCTGAAGAAGCACCTGATGCGTACAAAGACGTAGACGAAGTTATCGCATTAACAGACGCAGCTGGATTAGCAAGGCCTGTGGCTCGATTGAGCCCACTGGCCGTGATCAAAGGCTGACCTTACATGCAGTAATTATTCGCTGGTTGACCGGGAATGGTCGGTGCAGCACCGCTGTGCACACCGTCCGGTTCCTCGCAAATCACGCTTAACAACGTGTTCACGAGGTCTTTCAATTCATCTACCTGGCTCTGGAGATCTCGCACCCTTTGGCGCATCTCCGTTTTTGTTTCAAGCTCCCGCTGCATATTCAATCCCATCCAGAGAAGTTGCCTTCTCCAAGAAAACATGAGTAAAAATCGCCTTATAGCCTTTGAGGCAAACACTACGGCGACATGATGCATTTTGAGATGGTGCATGCGACGCGAAGCGGTTATATTGGTCCGGTAAGTCGCTTCGACTACTGCCACCGTGGCTTAGCGGTATAGCACCTCATTGGTAATGAGGAGGTCGCGAGTTCAATTCTCGCCGGTGGCTCCACCAATCGCACTCATGGACATGGCCATGAGCCCAATGATGAATTCACTTCTCCCAAGCACGCGTGGACCCCTTTAGCGAAAAAGCGCCGGGAGGGAGATTTGAATCCGACATGCTTCACAATCAGCATTCTTCAGCGAAGCATTAGGCGAAAAGCTCTCCTTTCGGCCCGTTAAATTTAGTCTTCACTGATCGAAAGAGGCGCCGAGAGAGAGATTTGAACTCCCGAATCCAAAGGAAACACGATTTCCAGTCGCGCGCAATACCAGGCTATGCGATCTCGGCTTGTAAACCGGCGACTGGCCTCCTGCGTTTAATGCTCACTGCGCAATTCCTAGGTTGATCGGAAACTGAACGGGCAAAAGAACTCATATGGTGACCCCATGGGCGAGGCATGAGCGAGGAGGGAAGTCCTGACGCCATGATTGTGAGTTCACCGACCTCACAAGATGGCGGTCACGACGAGATGCCGTTTCGCTTAAGGGATTTTGACCCATTTTTTTCGTTTGCGAACCTTCACCCAATCGCTAAACCTCTAGACACCCTCCAGTGCGAAGTGAAATTCCAAACTCGCCTAGCGCTTCATGAATGGGAGCGTAGGCATTGGGTCACCATAGCCCTTGGAGCGGTCGCGTTTCTGCTCGGCGCCCTTTCGCCGGAAATCATGAACGGAGGCGACCCGATGGCGATTGGTACTGAAGGGATTCAGTCGGTTTCAAGCATCGTGTTCCTTCAGATGCTCGTGTCTCTGGTTCTTTGGGCCTGGTTTGCTATGCAAATTTGGAGCATGTTCCCGATCATGCGCACGCACGCTATTTCCCTCCTTGTGTTTTGGAATCTATTCGTCTTGTCGCAAGTCCTTTACCACCAAACGAACCCGGATTTCCCCCGGAATTTAGTCTTGGCAGATACCATGTTCGGTACGTTAATCGTTCTTGTTGTTCTCTTTTTCATCTACTTCTTTTGGAAAGCAGTGACCGAAACACGGGACCTCCACATAGAAGAATATCATCTTCATGAAGATGTGCGATTAATGGAAATGGAGATGGCCGAACACTCCCTTCGTGCATGGGGCTTCATGCTGGTGGCTTGGACGTCAACAACCATTTTCTCAGCATGGGCAGGCACTCATTTCATCGCCGATCGTGCAGGCACAGGCATCACCCCTCTCTTGCTCCACATTGGTTCGGGTCTGGTGTCCATACCCGTTTTCATGCTGATAATTTGGTACCCTCAACGTATGTTAGGGCAGGACACAGTGGTTCGAACCCGTGCAGCAATTGCAGCTGAAGCCGAATTGGCAGGGGACGGCGATGACCGATCACAACGTGTTGGATCGTTGTGCCCGGAATGTGAAGAAGGGGTGCCAATCACACGAAGCGCAACGGGCGCCATTGAATTGCCTTGCCAAACAGAGGGATGCTCAAAGACATCCACGGTTGGTAAAGCCTGCAAAAGTTGCAAAGCCGCTGCTCCAACCCGCTATGATTGCCCTTCGTGTGGCATCAATGCACCCATATTGGACTTTTTATCGGACGTGGAGGTGTGGTGATGGATTTACAAAAGCTTCGCAATGATTTCCCGACCCTTCGCCAAGAAGACGCTCCAGCCTATCTCGACAACGCTTGCGTTACGCTAAGACCCGACAGCGTTGTTCAAGCGATTCATGAGTATTACACAACTGGACCCGGTTGCGGTGGTCGTTCAGTTCACAGGTATGGAACCAAAATATCTCGACAATCTTCTGCTTCGAGGCACAAATTGGCCAAATTCATCAATGCGGAAAACAGCAAAGAAGTTGTTTTTACTCGAAACGCAACTCAGTCCCTCAATCAAGTGGCGCATGGGCTGTCGTGGAACAAAGGCGACATCGTGCTCACTTCTGATCGAGAACACAACTCCAATTTGATCCCATGGCTCCAATTGGAACAGGAGCAAGGCATCGACCACCGGGTTGTCGCTTCTCGACCAGACAACACGTTTGATTTGGAAGCCTTTGAGGCAGCGTGTGGTGAAGCCGGCAAGGATTTGAAACTTGTATCGATGAGCCACATCGGGAACCTCGATGGCGTTGCACTTCCGGTCAAAGAAATTGCTAAAATCACCCACGACCACGGCGCTCTCATCTGCATCGATGGCGCTCAATCTACGCCCCATATGAACGTCGATGTGCAAAATTTGGACATCGATTTTCTAGCCTTTTCCATTCACAAAATGCTTGGCCCTTCTGGGATGGGCGGGCTGTGGGGGAAGTACGAACTTCTCGATGGCCTACGCACCATACAAGCCGGTGGTCAAACCGTTCGGAATTCGAGTTATGACGCCTTTGAATGGGCCGCACCCCCGGCGCGGTTTGAAGGCGGACTCGGGCACTTTGCCGGCATGGTCGCAACTGGAGCAGCGGTCGATTACCTCTCTGCCCTTGACATGGATGCCGTCCAAGAACACGAAATCAAACTGAATCGGATCATGAGTAAAACCGTAAGTGGAATCAATGGCGTGGATATTATTGGCCCTGCTGATGCATCTCAACGAAGCGGAATTTGTTCCATCCTGATGCATGATTTACCCGCTCACGACATTGCTCTTCTGCTCGATGAAGCAGCGGGCGTCATGGTAAGAAGCGGGCAACATTGTGTCCATTCTTGGTTCAATGAAAGAGGGCATCAAAATGGTTCCCTACGCGCTTCTGCGTACTTCTACAACACTGAAGAAGAAGTCAAGCTCTTTGCCGATACATTTGAAGAAGCAGTTCAAGCCTTTAGTTGATTATTATGGATGATGGATTTACCTGGGATGACGCCGAAGCATCGGTTTTGGAACCTGTGCACTCAGAAGTACCACCCCTTCAAGGAATACCAGGAAACTCAATTCACGGGGATTCATCCACCTTCGCAGACGAGCGTAAAATTGACTCAACAAGTCAACACCTCGACCAAGACATCCAATTTGCCAAACGCATCGTAAGTTTTAGCTTGGCACTTGTGATGATTGCAAGTCTTGCTTATGTTGGTTTTGTCCTGTTTGATGGTGGTGAACTCACAGGATACCGCCCCGGTGATGCGGCATTGGAATCTCAAGAAATTTACGAAGACATGATTCAAGCCGATAAGGTAAGCCTGAGTGGAAAAGGAGTCACGGTTTGTATTGTGGATTCAGGGTTGAACGCCAACCATCAAGATTTAGAAAATTTACGCGTGACAAAATGGAAGGATTTTGTAGGCACTTCCACCAAACCATACGATGACCACGGGCACGGAACAAGCATGGCAGGAATCTTAGTCGCAGATGGGTGGATGAAAGGCATCGCCCCGGACGTCAACCTCTTGGTCGCCAAAGCCTTGGCTGAAAATGGGTCAGGTGATGATACGGTTGTTGCTGAAGCGATTGATTGGTGCGCTGAACAAGGCGCTCACATCATTTCATTGTCCCTCGGCGGCGCACCGGGAATCTTGCCGTTCAACTTCGGTGGAGGCCGTTCTTCGGCTCAAGCAGCGGAAGAAGCCGCTGAATCAGGAATTTTTGTAATTGCTGCAGCCGGCAACGATGGTGGGGAGGGTGATGACGGAGATGTTGCCACGCCCTGCAGTGAGACCGCTGTCATATGTGTCGGAGGCGTCACGCAGTCTGGAACACACTGGGAAGGCTCCTCCATAGGTGACAACAACGGAAGATTGTGGCCACTGCCAATCCTTGCTCCAAGGTCGGACCCCCACAAAAAACCTGAAATTGTTGCACCAGCACAAGGTGTTGCAGTGATCAACAAGGAGGGAACATGGTCGCTTAGCGATGGGACAAGTGCCGCTACAGTCTACGTGACTGGTGCCATTGCCTTGCTTTTGCAAAGCAACCCTGAACTCGCTGCCAACGGTTCACAAGGCAGCATCGCCAGCATTAATCAAGTCAAGGAATGGATCGAGCAAACCTCCCTCAAAAAGGCGAACCAAGACGGTCATGACAACGAATACGGGTACGGCCTGTTGCAAATTCAAGATTTGATTGAGGCCGCTAACCCAGAACCTGAATGATTCAGCGTTGAATCATAGCGACGAGGGTGCCACCAAACAATGGCATGAATCCGACATGGTGAGTTTCATTGCACGACTGAATCAATTTGATCCATTCATTAAAGCCTTCAACCAAAGCCATTCCGTGTTCATCATCCGCATCAACATCCCCAACCGGCATGTCGGGTTCCAGAGTGAAGAGAACGCCACCTGGCGCTAAGAATGGCAGCATCATCTCGACGTTTTTTGCCCGTACAGCTGAAACACCGTCAACGATGATGGCATCGGCCTCGGCCTGAATCGGTGCTTCACCTACTTCTAAACCGGTTGAAGAAGCAGCCTGCCAGGCCAATGTTTCTCCGACCAGAGCATCGAGGACGCCGACTACGATTTTCGTGTAAGATTCAGCCTTGAATCGGGTCATAAGCCGGTGGATAATCACGGCGAATTTCGCACCATTCTCGATGATGTCATATCGTTCTGGGGTGAATTCATCAACTGTGAATAAATCATAAATCCAAGCGGATCGATGGCCGATGCCGCCTCCAACCTCGATGATTCGGTTCGGCTTGAGGCGGCCAAGAGCGTCCCTCAAGCGGCGGTGAGCAGAAATGGACCATGTTGATAGGCCCATGTGCTGAAGTTGTGCACCAATGTTCCCTGCAATTTCAGGTTCGTTTCTGTTTCGCAATGGGTCCGCTGTGAGCAGTTGAGCAAGGACGGCTTCCTTGTCAACCACGGGTGTCGGACCTTCGGCACTTGCCATGATTACGCCTCTCACGGCACCCCCTTGAAGCCTCGCATTCAACCAAGTGGAGGCCGGTGACTTCAAACGAGAGTGATTCCGCGCAAGGCATGGGGAAGCAACATGGATGAACCTGAAGCAATGGATGATTTTTATGAAGAAGAGGAAATCTTCTTGGAAAACGCCGTCCACTGCCCCGTTTGCGACGATTTAACCGGCCACGAGATCCTCACAGAGAAGAAAAAAGGCACCGGTATGGACTATTTGCTCAAGTGCATTGACTGCAGCAAGGTCCACACGGTACACCTTCGACCCCCACCGCTTGTGGAAATCCCGTTCATATTGACTGAAGGCCCTTCGTCAAGCACCTCGAAACTCGAACTTGATGCCGATGAAATGATTGAACTCGAAGATGTGTTCAAAGACGGAGACAAACTCTGGAAAATCAACCAAATCGAACTTAAGAATGGCAAAAAAGCAAAACGAGCAGAAGCGACTCTCATCGCACGGGCATCTGCGCTCCGCTCTGACATGGTTCGCGTCAAACTCACAATGACCCGGGGTGAGGACTCAGAAGCAGATGTGTTGGTTGTCCCTGAAGAGACCAAATACACCGCCAGTCACCTTATTGACCTCGATGGGAAAACATGGAGAATTCGAGCCATCCACACCGGCCGTGGCCGAACACTTCGAGGCACCGTTGACGCCCCTGATATCAAGCGCATGTACCTGCATGAGCCACCAAATCCAGAGCACTTTGAACCCCGAACCCCTCGGGAACGTCGCCAAGCATGGAAAGAAGGACGGTTGGGATTCAATCCAAATCCAGTTCTACCGAAAGAAATCATCAAAAAAGGCGTCAAGCCGGACAACAAGCGGAAGAAAAAGGCTCGGCGTTGATCATGGACGGTTGGTCCATGGCATGATGAAAGCCTTGGCCACTTGAGCCCCTACTGTTGGGTTTTCCTTCAAACGACGAATGCTGTATTCATACCATTTCTCGCCGTACGGAATGTACACCCGAGTCCGATGGCCTGCAGCAGCGAGTTTACGCCGAAGCGGTCCCCGCACACCGAGCAGCATTTGGAATTCATACCCCGGTCCTTTGAAGGAACGAGCGGGACCAGCGTTCGAGCGAGGATCCTCGATGCCAGGGCCCATCCCATGAGCCTCCAGCGCTGCCTTGGCGTGATTGATAACTGGAAGGTCATGGCTGGCAATGGAGCAGTAAGAACCAGCTGCGAGCATTCGATCAATGCAAGCATTGGTTGAATCCACAATGTCTTGGTAACCTGTGTAGGAAATTGCCTCTGGTTCCAAATAAATCCCTTTGCAGATTCTGTAGTCGGCAGAAGGTCCCAATTTTACTTCCAAGTCGTTGATGTCATCAAGCGTTCGGAAAAGACGGCCTTGGAGAACGGTTCCGACGTTTTCAAGCCCCTTTTTATGAAGGTCGATTACAATCTGTATGGTGTCGGTTGTGACGCGATGATCTTCCATGTCCAAACGGACGAACATGTCCTGTTCATGAGCCATTTGAACCAACTTTTCGATGTTCTTCATGGCTGCTTTTTTATCCACAAGCAACCCAAATGCAGTCGGTTTGATTGACAAGTTCGCATCGAGTTTATTCAGCGAAAGGGCCTCTACCACCCTCACATACTCATCAAAGAAGTATTGCGCTTGGTCCATTGTGGTGATCTCTTCACCCAAAACATCGACAGTGAAGCAAGCGCCTTCATCGCTCAAACGCTGCATAACTCGCACTGCATCGTCGAGGGTTGGACCAGCAACATAGCGGCGTGAAACCCAGCCGACAAACCATTTCGGCATCCGCACTGTGGCTGCGACCACGGTACGAGAAAACAGTCCAACCATGACTTCACCCAACACTCCCTCAGCAGAGGGGATTCTTAGGGCTTGTTGCTCAGAGGACTGAGTCAGGCTGAGCGTTGGACGAGATCCAGAACGCCTTGCCGCTTCAACAACGGAGCACCGAGGTCTTCAAGATGCGAGCGAATGGCTTGCCTTTGCCATCCTTTGAACGCTTTTTTATCCATCGAGAAGACAACGTTTCCGTTTGGGAATGCCAGTTGAGTGGAACGGTATGCTGCGGTGATGGATTGCTGCCAAAGCCCCGTGGCCAACTGACCGTCCTCGGGTTGCCCGTCAAACGGAAGCGCATAGGTCGCAAGCATGTGGCCAAGCCAAATCCCAGATTCGGCTGCTGTCAAGTTCCCACGTGGTGCATAATGGCCACCTCCGAGCGTAATTAAAACCGGTTCATCGGCGTTCAATGCAGCGTCCCAAGCCCCTAACCCAGCGCTTCCGTCCAAACCAAGCCCTTGATGGATGAGCTGGCCAAGAAGTTGGGCTGCGCCGAGGTGGCCCCAAGTGGCCGAGGTGGAACCGACTTCGATGAACAGGCAAGGGACTTCCAGCCAAGGGCCGTGGTGTGTCACCTCGAGTGAAATATCGAAATGTTCTCCGAGATCGGTCTCCTTGGACCTCGTTAAGAGGGAACGCCACCATGCTGCGAGGCGCGTTGATGGCGGGGGCGCATCGCCTGCTTTGCCCCCGTATGGAGGCACTTCTTCAGCACCGAGTTGCATAACACCAATCGGATGAAGCGTCAAGCATGCTCGCCCACTTTTTGCTGCGTGCCTTGATGGGAACACGACTTCCGCCACACGCTCACCTGTTGCAGAATACCATCGTTTATCGATGTCATCTTCCCATAGGACGCCGTCTGGGAAAACCCACATCCGAACATTTTGGCAAGCATAGGATGGAAAGCCTTCGACCTTCTTTATCGAATTCCAATCGGCGAGGGTGCGGACCACATCTGCCTGGTTGACAGAGGCGATGTCACCACCGCTCACGACGATGAGGATGATGCCCTTCGCTACCATGCTTGAAGGAGGTTCACTCCGCTTTTTTAGTGTGTGGCGTGGGAGGATTGACAAAGCACGCCCCTAAGGGTGCATCATGACGGTCTCACTACCGACGAAGGTTCCGTTCCACCCACTCACCATTGAACGGCACAGCCAAGGCTACTTAGCCGTAGGAATCGATGGAGAGTTTCTCCAACTCGATGAGGATTTAGAACCAATTGGTGAAGTCCGCAAACCATTCCCCATGAGCGTGCGTCAGACCTGCCTCGCAGATGGGGTTTTTGTTGGAACTTGGATTGACCATGAATTGCTGATGGCACGCATGGCAGCCTTTGATTGCACCAAACCTATGCTTGATGGTCCTGAAAAAGGGGACTTGCGAACCCGAACAACAATCGAGGCTGCTCAACATCCACAAGGCTCAATCTGGTCGCATGTGTTGGACGCCGAACCATTGGCACTGTGCGGTCACAAGGAGGGATTCGCTTTTGTGCTTTACAAGAAGGGGATTTATGCCATGGGAAACGACGCTGGAGAACATTGGAGGGTTGAACTTCCAAATTGGCCTGAATTGAAGAAATTGCCTCGCGCCAACGAAGTCATTGCTGCGAGGTTTGATCGAACGCTGCTCAAGGTGTGGTCCCGTGGAGGAGGAACCAAATCCTATGACGCCAAAAACGGTGATCTCGTATCGACTGGTGTGTTTCAATACGATGGAGTCCTTACGAATGTGTACCACGAAGCTGGCCAAGAACTGATGGTTTACGATAATGGATCGATCGTTTGGCTCTGTGATGACTTGAAGATCGCAGAAGGGATTCTTGCTGGCCCGGTCCAACATGCTCGCTGGGACGTTGAAGAGGCGGCTTGGAGAATGGCTGGATGGAGGGAAGAAATCCACCTCTCCGAAAGCGGGTTTAAGCGGGCCAAAATGGATGAAATCCCAGTGCACGTGATCTGCATGAACAACACCACTTACATTTTGCTTAACAACGGCGAATGGATGGTATCAAACTTCTGAACCAACCCCAATGACGGCTTGTCAGTGAAGAGAGCAAAACGCTCGTTTGAGCATCACTCGTTGGTCACGGTGTGGCCACAGCGGCCACATGACTTGCGATCCTTGTGAACGCCGAGGAAAACTCCAGGGCCGCATTCAGGACAGAACTCTGCGTTGCGGGTCAAGGTACCATCTTCACCGACGGTGTACTTGGACCACTTTGCACCAGATTTAGGACCGTCGCCCATCACTCGTCACCTCCTTCGGAGGATTCTTCAGCTTCTGGGGCCTTAGCGGTCCAGAATTGTTCATGTCGCTTGTGAATGTATTCAGGTTCGACGTTCATTGATTCAACATCACCGTAAATGAATGCGGTTCCCGTGGTCAGAGGCTGGCCAAAGCGAGTGTTGCAATCTTTGACAACGATGCAATCAGGATTGGATCCCGGTTCAAGGGTTCGAACAAGGTCCATGACTTCCTTTCTTGATGGTGTGGCCTTGCCGATGTGTTGCCAGCGGAAAGTGATTTCCACACGGTTGAGTAGTTTGTTTTCGATTCTGTTGGTTTTTTCCATGCTGTTCATCTCCTTATCGGTTGCTTACTTTGAGTGCGTACTTCCCGGGTTGTTCGACTTCTAATTTCTTAGCGATGTCGGAACGGTGAGGGTTGATGATGATGACGTAGCCTTGGTGATCTGTTGAAACTTGAGCCGAGGGGTGGCGAGGGCATTGTTCGATACCATCGTCCAAAACAAGGTGGCATTCTGCGCATGCAAAGGGATTCTTGACCATACTTGTTCACCTCATTCGTTGTCTTCGTCGAGCCATTCGTGGCAGCCGAGACCTGGTTGCTTGCTCGTCAAACCAATCTTGGAGCGGCGAGGGTCAGAGGTGTCTGGTGAGAGTGAAACAATTCGTGCACGCACTGAGTTTCCGACACCAATGCGTCGGCCGCTTTGACGACCTTCAATCCAGCCCATACCGACGTTGGCGTCAACGTGGTCTTCCATGATTTGTGACTTGTGAAGAAGAGCTTCCATAGGTCCGATACGAACGAATGCTCCGAATTCGTTGACTTCAGAAACTGCGCCTTCGACGACTTCGTAATCTTCCATGCAGAACAAAACTGCATCGAAACGAACTCGCTGGTAAATTGCGCCATCGCCGTGAATAATTCGTCCACGGCCGAGGGGCTCGTGGTTTGTCGTCAGCAAGATGAATCTGTTTTCTTCATCGAAGCGCCCTTCGAAGGCTGTCATTGACAAACGGTCGATGTGGTCGTTCAGCGATGCGCCTTTGCGCATGTACTCCGCGGGGATACGGATTGTGTCTTCCCTTGTTACAATTTTGTACATCGTGTTCACCTCTGCAGTCAACAACTCAGAAACGATGTGTGAAGGGGAGTGGGAAACCCATTCCGTCCTTCACCGGCATCCGCCTCTGGAGAGAAGTCGACCGTAGTCATTCTCGCCACCGACGACCTCTATTTAATGCACTCGCCTCAAGCAGGGGCCACTGGATGGTTAAGAAAGAGCAATGTGGTGCGTTTTGGGTGGTTCCGTGAACCCTTAGAATGGCATGTTTTGGAACCATACCGCCATAACCCATAACAACCCCCGGAACCTGCTTTGCAATCATGACCGGTAAAACGCAAGACAGCGGAGGCAAATCTGCCTCTGCATTGTTGCCGGTTTTGATGTTCCTTTTGGCATCCATATCGCCGATGATGGCGCACCACATTGGCGAACCACTTCTCACAGACGAACCCAACCTACAGTGGAGCGATTCAGGAGATCCATGGACTGGCTTAGAACAACCGTGGGGCCAATTTGGACGCGCACCAACCCACAACGCAACAATGCCACTCCACGGGCCGGATGGGGGTCCAGGTGAAGGCGAGGTGACCGAGGGCGCCATGCTTGGTACCATCGATAAGCCCGGTGTGAATTGGGCTGCTTTAGATGACAGCGACGGCGCCGATGCCTACGGTTCAATCATCGCTGACTTTTCCAACAGCATCACGGCACCTCCTGCAGCGCTTGAACGGTGCGCTGACGAAGATTTGTTTGCGGTGCTTGTCCACAGCGACACGACCGATACATACCTCAGCCTCGTAGCCGGTGACGATGCAAAAATAGCATGGCAGGTCAACATTGGCGAAACCAGAGATGTTCGATCGACCCCAAGCATCGTTGACGTGGACCAAGATGGGCGCCAAGAAATTGTTCTGGTGTATGACACACAGAACGCACTGAACATCGAAATCTGGTCACCTGAACTTTCCTGCAGCGAATCGGGCTGGGACAAATCCGGGCATGAAAACGAACAACTTTGGAGCTACACCGATGTTGATTATCGCATTGGTATCGCCAGCCCTCATACACCAACCGCTCAAAGCAATCATTTGTCCGTCACCCAACCTTTGATCGCTGACCTTTCGCTGGATGGCTCACCAGAATTGGTGCTTGCTGTCGTGGATGAAACCTCAAGCGACCCAACGGTTTTGGCATTCAGCCTCACCACCAGTGCACCATCACAAGCTGATTGGGAAGTGGCATTGGACCGTGGAACACACCCCTCATCTCCAGCATGGGCTGCGCTCGATGCAAGCACAACTGCCATTGTCCTGACCACGATTGATTCCAATGGAGGTTCAATGTGGATTTGGCGAATTGATGGCGCCTCTGGCTCGCTTGATTGGGAACGCGTTGCCGTTCAAGGGACCGATGTGGATGACGATGCACCACGCCTTCGCTTACCCGGTCCCGTCATTGCGCAACTCGATGATGATGAAGCTCCTGAGATGATCCTCACCGTCCCAACCGACGCCAACGGGCGCACTTCGGGCCTTGGTGCACGGTACATTGGTATGGAAATGACTTCGACGAGTGAAATTTTCAATTTCCGAGCACCTAACGGTTACGCCGATGCCGAACCACTGGTCATCGATACCACCGGCGATGGCTTGGATGACAGGTTGTGCTGGGTCACATGGTACTCGGATTCCCAATTCTCCTTCGACCGCAAAGGCATGGCCGGATGCCACGACATCAGCGATGACACACCCTTCAAAGAATGGTCACGCGATCTGCAACGTGGCAACGGAAACGACAACGACGAAATCGCAGTTGCTTCTCCAATTTGGTTGGACATCGACGGCAGCGGTGCACCAGAACTCATCGTTCCATTCGGCATGCGTTTGTGGGCGTTCGACGGTGCCACGGGCGCTTCTGCAGACATCAACAACGCATGGTCTTCAGCTCTCGCAATGCCTCACCGAGTGTGGGCGAGCCCCGCTGCGGCAGACATGGACGGGGATGGAACAATCGATCTTTTGATTGGTGATACGCTTGTGTCCCAATTGTCCACAGACTTAGCACCGCTCGCTGATGGCCGAGGCATCAGCTTCAATCCAGCCAGCCCAGACCCTGGCGTTCAGGTCACAGTCACGGGGCAATTCTCTAACATTGGAACCATGGACAATGAGGACAACGTCGATGCAGTTTTGTTGATGAACGGGAATGAGATTGCAAGGGAGCGGTTTTCCGACGTCGAACCTGTTTCCCCCAGTGGCGAAGGTGGACCGCTCACCTTTAGCGCAACGTTCATCGCCGAACTTGGAGAGCACGAATTTGAAATGGTTCTGGACGTAAATAACAACCTCACTGAAGCACGGAAGGATAACAACAACGCCACCGCATCGCTCACGATTGTCAACCCCCACGTCGCTCGCATTGACCCGCCTTTGGACCCGATTCGGACCCCTCCCGGCGCAACAGAAACCGTGGCATTAAGCCTCGTAGCAACGGGGTCTCGCACCGCTGATTGGACCCTTACCATCAACGACGAATCGCTTCCTGAAGGATGGTCCTTCACCCCAATCGCCGGCACAAATCTAGGATTGTCGTTGGCACCGAATGCACCGGTAAGCCTCTCCTTCGATGTTGCCATTCCAACCAACGCTTTGGGGGATGAAAACTCCTATGTCGACCTGACCCTCAGTCTTGATGAAGATGCTGAAATTTCCTCAACATTGCGCCTTCCTTTGGAAGTGCTTCGAACACGAGGTTTGTCCGTTGTTGGACCCTCCGGCTTAGGCGAGTCATTGGGCATAGGTCGGCCGAACCATGACGCGAGCGCCTGGCTCGTGGTCGAGAACCTAGGCAATGCACAAGAAAGCACCACATCGATCGATTGGACCGCTCCCTCATGGGGTGGAACCCCTGCACTTTACACGGCTGACGGAACCGAGGTGTTCTCACTGACGCTTGGACCGAACCAAGACACAGAATTGTTCGCGACGCTCCCTGTCCCAGCAAACGCTGCCCTTGGTACCACAAGCACCAGCATGCTCACCATCTGCATTGGCAGCGGTGAAGAGACACTTTGCCAAGATCTCGAAGTCACCTTCCTGGCGAGTGAACTGCAAACCACACCATCGCATACACGCACCCTCCCAAACAGCACGCTCAGTTGGTCCTTCGATGCAAACCTCCCATCCAACGGTGTTCTGTCGTGGAACATGGCAGGCGCTCAAATGGTTCACACCGACTGGGAGTGGAGCGCAACGGGGGATTTAGCAGTCAACGGTACCACCCTCGAACTTTCAGGAACACCAGACACAACAGCTTCCGGTATGCTCCACCTCAACCTGCCCGTTAATGCAGTCCCACAACGTCATGTGTTTTCGGTTGAAGAATCAACCGAGGCCAACCACCAACTCAACTTCTCGCTTCATGTGTTGCAAATCTTCCGTTCTGCAGCCACCATCCTCGAGCCGATTGCGGCAGAGCCCGGGAATGCGGTATCCCTTACAGTCAATGAAACGGAATCGATCCTCCTGCGACTTGAAAACCCGGGGAACGGTGAAGACACATTCATACTATCCGGTGTTTCAGTGAAGGGTGCGTCGATGACAATGGACCCAGAGGTGGAATTTACAATTTACAACCCAATGCGAACCCTTGGACCCTTGGCGTCGACAATTGCCACCGTTGATGTGGTGTTGGCAGAGGACACACCGGCCTTGGTGCCATTCGAACTTGTCTTCACATGGACGTCGCAGGGTACGAGCAATGTGGCATCCACAGCAACGCTCCTCGTCCGAGCTGAACCAGACCACCAATGGTCAATTGACGGTATTTTTACCCCTACGAACGAGATCTTACCGCAGGAAGAGGTCACCATTAATTTCAACATCACAAACATCGGGAATACACCCGATGTGCTCACCGTCATACCGACCTTTGATGTTGAACATGCAGGAAATGACAGTTCTGTTTGGTCCAGTGACTCGGTCACCACCCAAACCGTGGAGGTGAACGGAACGCGAAGCATCAGCATGACGTTCACCGTTCCAAATGATGCATGGTACACAACAGAGGCGGTATTGAAACTGAATCTCTATTCGGGTTCCATCTCAGTCAACAATGCAACGATTGAATTCACGGTTGGGCATGCTTCAGCATGGCGGTTCAACCTCTCTGAAACCTCCCTCACCATAGCCCCCGGCGGAGAAAACCTCACGCTGAAAGTCGATCAACTTGGCAACCATCCAGAAGCTCCTTGGTTCACCAAAGCAGGCCAGGGATGGGCGATCGCACTGCCGAGCAACGGGGCTGTTGTCAATCCAAGTGAATCATCATCCGTAACGGTCTTTGTGACCCCGCCCGAATCAGCACTTGCAGGTGAAGTAGGGGTTCTGCGAATCAGAATTTCAGACGCAAATGGTGCGGGGCAAATTGTCCAAGAAATACCGGTCCGAGTCGGAGAAGAAGCCAACATTAGCGTGAATCACAGAGGCACGTGGAAAGTAAACGAAGATGGAGGCATGCCGACAGCATGGATTGAAAACCACGGTAACGATGTCGCAGTGATGCAAATCGCAGTGGCTGGTTTACCAAGCGGCTGGGTATTGAACGGGTCGAGCCAAGTGGTGGTCGCTCCGGGCCAAATGCTTGGGATTCCATGGATGTTAACGCCCGACGCTGCGTGGAACGAACAGCGATTCATGGTTACGCTCGATGTAACACACCCGACCCTCGGGCTCATTTCCCACGACATCGAGGTTGAACAAGGGACGCATACATTCCACAGCACACCGGTCCACCACGCTCGTTCGGGCTCCGTGATGACCATCGAATTTGGTCAGCCAGTCGATGGAGGGTTGACGAGCACAGATAACGTGGAATTCCTTGAACGGTCAATCGAAGTCACCATTGGCTCGGTGACCAACGAATTGCTGCTGGCATCGAACGTGGATGAAACAAACAGAATGTCGATTTATATTTCAGGCTATGACCTCCCCTCCGTCAGCGTGAACTGCGACCTCACTCCACAATCATTTGCTGCCCTTGGTCGGGTTGAATTGGACGGTAAGGTGGGCGATTGTAGTGTCATTGCATCGGATGCTGAAGAGCTTCGAGCCACCCTGGTCCTCGTCACTGATCAAGGCGAAACTGTCCAGTTGCGCAATAGCCAAATTGTACTCTCACCAGGTGCAAACGCCACCTATGAGGTGAACGTAACGGGTTGGAAACCATCGGTAGGCCAACGAACAGTTTCCGTCATGGTTGTGGACTCGTATGGAAGAATCCTCGAAGAGCACTCGATTGAAACGGTATCCCGTGCCTCAGGATGGAATGTAGGCATCTTCTCGTTCAAGGCTGATGAGGATTTGACCGTCAGTGTCCAGCGAACGGGTTGGACCGTCCTCGAAGACGTGAATTGCCACGTTTCCGTGAGAAGCGTCGACAGCGGATGGAGCACAGTGAGGGTGATTGATATCGCAGGCAGTGATTTCCCACCTGTTGTGACCATCCCAGCTCCAGACGGCATGAAGCAGGATGAGGAACTCGAAGCAACCCTTCGTTGCGATGCCCCATACGACATCGATGATGATGCAACAGACGACATAAAAACGGCCTTCTACAACGCTCCAGAACAACCATTGGTCGAAGGCAGTGAAATTATTGTCAGCCTTGGTGTGGCGTTCATTCTCTTGGTGGTGGCTTTCCTGGCAGGTGCGACACGCACAGGACCAAGCAACAAAATGTCCAAACCGGTTCAAACAAAATCTGAACCTAGACCTCAAGATGGTAAGGAGATTCAGCAAGAACCCTCGGTCGAAGAGGAAGTGGATGAGTTTTCGTTTGTCCCTGTTGACGAAGCACCAGAAATAGGCACCGAAACCGTCGACACAACGCACGCCTTAGTGGAAGCCATTGAAGTCATTGAGATGCCAGAAGAGGAAGACGCTTCACCGTCTGGCCGATTGGCATCAATGAGAGACGAACTTACAGACGATGGGCCGTCGCCCGAAGGACGACAAGATCGATTGCGTCAATTCTTCGGCGACGAGTGAAGCCTACCAACGCAAGCCCTTATGATGGACTGGTGGAAGCCGCAGGTATGGACCTCGATGGCTTGGACGGAGCAACAAGCCCATTCATCACACTCGATGCCTGCGATGGCGACTTGGTTGGGTTCTTGTTCCCCGCACTTGAGGCAAGTTATGCCGGTGATTCAAAGCCGTGGACTGACGCGTTGAAAGCGCACCCTCGGGTTGAGAAGAGGTTGCTGGAGCAAGGCATTGAAAGTCCAACAGACCGTTCAAGCATCGCATGGGACGACCCTACTCTTCTTTTCACCTCCACAGTGGCGTTGACTTCCGAAGGAAGAGCGGTCCCCCTTGGTGATGGCAAAGCGAGAGAGCGAATTGGTAGATTTCCACACGGCGACGGATCCCCGATCACCTACATGATTGAATTTATGAGACCCAATAACAGAGGTGCGGCCATCACTCACCGAATGGGGTTGGAGGAAATCTTAGCCCTCTTAACCCAACTCAACAGTGGCTTGAGTGACCAACACGTAGGCCACCACCGTTACAATCAAGGAAAGGCAGGTTTGGATATTCGAGGCTACTTGACTGCAGACCAGGTTGCATCCCTGCGTCTAGGTTTGGCAGGTCGTGGATGGAGCGTCACAGCCGATGAGCCAATTGATGGTGGAATGCGAGATGCAAGCAAGAATTTGATTGCGGTGCTTCGAGCGGCTGAGCGGAGAAACGTAGGCGTCTTCCTGCGTTCTCATTCATAGTCAGAACTTCATCGAAGTGAGTCGCTCGTACATGGAAGCGTACAAAGCAGCTGTTGAATCGATAACCGATTGAGGCAAAGCAGGAATTGCAGGGTCTTCAGCACCGCTGTCTCTTGCCGCCTTGAGGTTGACTTGGTGGCCAGCCTCGATGTAATGAGTGCGGACCGATTCTTTCGACAGTTCGATGCACTCTCCGTTGGCGTATGCCTCAGCATCCCACCATCGGTCCTCGTCCAGTGTTCCAAAAGTGTCAACGAGGACAATCTTGCGACCCGGTCCGAGTGCGAATTCCTTCTTTCCATCGACGTGAATAAGACCGTTCTTGGCTGCTTCTCGCTCGATCAGTGCGTCAATGCGGAGCACAGCGTCGAAAATAGCATTGAGTTCTTCCTCAGTGATGTTGGAGATTTCAAGTGCTTCTTCGTTGGTGATGTTGCGGTCGTAGGCTTCAAATTTGGTTGTGACCTCAAGGAAGGGCTTAGCGAGTTGTGCTCCATATTCACAGTCTTCGGCAACACCGAGTTGTTCTGCGGTCAATTCACCCCGTTGGAACCTGCGCCAGGCCGATCCGGACAGGTAATGTCGACAAATGATTTCCAACGGCACGAAAACCCATTCCATGTCACGAGGAATCATGCCTGGTTCCTTGATGATTTCCACCTTGCGTACAAGGCAGCGATCAGCGCCATTGACTTCGACAAGATGAGTCCCACAAATGCCTTCTTCTTCGATCAGCTTGAACCAATGAGCAGTGGTTCGGTTGAGGGATTCACCCTTCCGAGGGATAAGGGATGGTATGATTTGATCAAACACTGAAATCTGATTGGTGAATCGGAATTCGAGGATGTCTGGGTCGTTGGTCGACCAAACTTGCTTCACTTTGCCTTGATAGAGCATCTCTGCCATGTTCCATGACC
>TARA_B110000467_G_scaffold40715_1_pt1 | contig 87098 bp, 55 predicted proteins | sample TARA_B110000467 | Tara Oceans TARA_B110000467 (sample SAMEA4398341) | marine metagenome | biome: Polar Biome; feature: [MES] marine water layer (ENVO:01000295) within the mesopelagic zone...; material: water (ENVO:00002006), including particulate matter (ENVO:01000060) such as...... | reverse complement strand
TTAATTCTAAAGAAATAACACCGTAATAAAATACACTTTATAAGACATCAGCAGAGACAATGCTAAGGACTAGAAATTTATATTTTAAAGTGATTACTCTATATTTACTTAGCAAGCTAACTAATGATAAACTAGTTAGCTTGCTAAGTAAGTAGAGACTACTATGATAAAACAGCCGCCTTTTTATGAAACACTCGATTTAACTTTATGTGGCAATATGGGTCGTGTGCATAGGTTATGTCGAGAAGTTGTCACTATTGCTGTTGAACCGTTAGGGTTAACACAGTGTCGTTGGACAACATTAGTACATATAAATGTGCTCAAAGAAGGGACAACACAACTTGAATTAGCGCATAGTTTAGCTATTGAGATGCCCTCGCTGACACGGACACTTAAACAACTTGAAGAGTCGTTATTGATTGTGCGTAAAGTCGATCAGAAAGATAAACGCAGTAAAAGAATATATTTTACTGCGCAAGGCAGGAATGTACTGATCACCTTGCAAGAGAAAATAGCCAATATAAAAGATCAGCTTTATAACGGTTTGAACCATGAGCAACTTGATATGATGGCCTATGGTTTAGTTAAAATTGAAGAAAACGCAAAAACTTATATTAAACAATCTACTAATCACGGAAATATTCATGACACCTGATCAAAAATTTGCTCGTTATGTAAAATGTTCATTAGTCGGATTTATTTTAATCTTCATCTATTATGTTATTGCGGATATTTGGTTTCCGGTTACACCACAAGCGCGGGTTTATCATTCCGTTGTGCAAATAGCACCTCAAATTGGTGGCAGAGTAACTAATGTAGTTGTGAGTAATAATCAAGCAGTAGAAGCAGATGATTTATTATTTGAAATCGATAATAGCAGTTATTTACTTGTGTATGAACAAGCTAAACTTGCCTATGATGATGCTAAATTACTCAATCAGCGTCTTGATACTAATATTAAAGTGCTTGAGGCACAAATTAGTGCTGCTAAAGCAAAACAACATGAACAAAAGCTATTAAAGAATAGAGGTGAAAAATTATATAAACAAAACTCTATTTCTGAACAAAACCTTGAAAGCATTAGGGCAAACTTTGAAGCAAGTGAGTCAAGTGTAACGGCTTTTGAGGCGCAGCTATCTGCAGCTATTTTAGATCGAGGAGATTCAGGTGATAATAATTTAGCGTTGCATCATGCCGCTAATCAATTAGCGAAAGCTGAGCTTAATTTGTCATACACAAAAGTGCGAGCACTCAGTGGTGGTGTCGTTGCTAACTTACAATTACTTGACGGTGCTTATGCCTCTACTGGCACGCCTCTATTGGCAATAGTGGCTAATAAAGCTGATTTAGTTGCTGATTTTCGTGAAAAATCACTACTAAATATGAGAATAGGAAGTTTAGCAAAAGTTGTATTCGATAGCCGTCCAGGTGAAGTATATGATGCTAAAATTGTTAGCTTTGAAGCGGGTGTGAGTGATGGGCAATTAAGCGCGAATGGCTTACTGAGTACTACCGAGACAAGTAATCGTTGGGTACGAGATGCTCAGCGTCAACGCATTCATTTGCAGTTATCAACGAATGAGACATTACTTGCTAATATGCCGAGTGGCGCAAGAGCAACGGTACAATTGTTGCCAGATTCATGGTTTGGTCAGTGGTTAGGCTCAATGCAAATACGTTTTATTAGTTGGTTACACTACATTTATTAGTAGAGCATTATATGAATAAAGTCATTAGCCAACCGACACAGCTTGATGCCAATGGATTACGCCAAGCCTTGCGTATTGCTGGGGGTTGTACCGTTGGGTTCGCACTAAGTAAATTAATGAACTGGCCGAATGGGATATTTTTTACTGTTTATCCTATGTTGATATTGGGGTTGGTGCCGATTATTAATACATCAGTCATAAGGCAGTTTATTGCCAGTGCTGCATTTAGTGCATGTATAGTGTTAGTGATGCAGGGGGCGTTTTCGCACTTACCTGTTTTAATGACAATGCTTGTTTTTATTACCTTTTGTTTTTTGTTTTATCAAATGAGTACTTCAGGTGCTTTTTTGTTTGGTGCTTTAGGCGCTGTGAGCTTATCAATTCAATTACATTTTGCTAGTTATATTGTTGATAATGCAAGTATATACCCATTAATATTAAGTAATGCTGTTGCGATCATAATGACGATAATTATTGCAATATTGATGCATGGTCTGTTTCCTGATGTAACAGCTCGAGCTGCTCGATTGATGCCTGAAAAAGCTAAAGAAAGCATACGTCATGAAGTGCTTTTATGTGCGAGTGTTGCGACACTGTCTTTTGTGTTTTTTCAAACACTAGATTTACAAGATTCAATTTCTGCTCAGGCCGCATCTATTTTAATCTTATTTTCTTTATGTTGGAAAGCTGCCGGGATAGCAAGTTGGCAACGCATAATAGGTACACTTATCGGTTGTAGCGCCGCCTTAGTTGCACAGTTATTGTTATACACGCATAGTGACTTTTTGTTATTTCCTGTTGTTATACTCTGGATTTTGTCGTTGATATTTAGTCGATTTCATATTCTAGGTGGTGGGGCGCCAGGAGTTGGTTTTGGGGTTTTAACCACTTTTGGTATTTTATTTGGTCAATCTTTAGGACCAGGACAAGATCTAATCTTCAGCGCACTCTATCGCTTTAGTTCGGTTTGTTTAGCTGTAATAGCAAGTTTAAGCGCGGTGTATATTATTCATCGTATTCTGAATCGTTTTAGCGTTACACGCCATCACACTTATGACTAGCCGATGTAGCTCTTCGAGTGAGTGTTACATTCATGATTATAGTGCTGATTATAATAACTCCTTGCGTTTACTTACAGCCTGTATACAATAACAGTAATACTGTTTAAAAATACAGGTTTGCTGATAAGCTAGCCTAAGGATTAACTATGCGCCCTTTAACACCTAGACAACAGCAGATTTTTGATCTCATTAGAGACAAAATTTCTGATACCGGTATGCCACCAACACGTGCCGAAATTGCTAATTTTTTTGGTTTTAAATCGGCAAATGCAGCAGAAGAACATTTAAAAGCATTAGCTAAGAAAGGTTATATTGAAATGTTACCAGGCACATCGCGTGGCATTCGTTTAGCTGAAGAGTTTATCATTGAAGACGGTTTGCCATTAATTGGCCGAGTGGCAGCTGGAGAGCCTATTTTAGCTCAAGAGCATGTGGAGCAACATTACAAAATTGACGGTAGTTTATTTCATCCTGCTGCTGATTATTTATTACGTGTTCATGGCGAAAGTATGAAGAATATCGGTATTATGGATGGCGATTTACTTGCGGTTCATCAAACTAATGACGTAAAAAATGGCCAGGTTATTGTTGCTCGTGTTGAAGACGATGTTACGGTGAAACGTTTTAAGCGTGAAGGTAATGTGGTTTATTTACATGCTGAAAATGAAGATTTCGCGCCAATTAAAGTTGATTTAACTTCGCAGAATTTCAATGTTGAAGGTGTTGCGGTTGGCGTTATCCGCGCAGCTGATTGGATGTGATAACTTTCAGACACTTTTACTGTTGTATCATCGAATGATGTTGTGGATTTAATCAATTACCTTGTTTAGATCTGCAGTCATTTATATATCTCCCTCCCCTATTTACACTTTAGGTCTACACACGCGATATAAAAGTAATTTATTCGTTGTTAGTTCAAGCTATTTACCTTTCAAATTTGGGCTTTTCTTACTTCTACTCGTTATTATGTATCTAAGGTTTATTTATGTAGAGTAATTTTCTTTGTCATCAATTTATACTGACAGTTGACTTTTTTTTGTACAGTCACTTTCAGTGCTGATTATTTATTATTCTGCATGATATTTGCGTGCTGAATGAAAAATGAACATTGAAGCTATGCCAGTATAAATGCAGTTTTCACCTTGTTTTAGGGTTATTACTCTATTGTATTTATTAGTTTTTATTTTTCTTTCTTATGAAATTATAAATTGACCCAGATCAAGTTTTGAGTAATTCTAGTCTAGAAAACGTACAAAAATAACAAGAGGACGTAATTGATTGTTGTTTGAAAATTCGTCACTTAAATAATAATAAATGTATGCGCGAGATAACCATATTCATTGTTTTTAATGATTATATTGTGTTATTTAGCCTCAAAGGGTGAAGGAGATGTCGAGTGAAAAGACGTAACCTAGGTTTACTGTTGCTAGGGAGTTTATTGTCTAGTTCAGTTTGGGCAGATATGTCACTGAACTTGACCAAAGGTGTTACAGAAGTTAGTCGAGACGTATATGATTTGCATATGTTGGTACTCTATATCTGTACTGCCATTGGTGTTGTAGTATTTGGCGCTATGTTTTGGTCTATGGTGTTTCACCGTAAATCAAAAGGGGCGAAGCCAGCTACCTTCCATGAAAGCACAAAAGTTGAAATTCTATGGACGGCTATCCCAGTCGTTATTCTTATTGCCATGGCAGTTCCTGCCACAATTACGCTCATTGATATGGAAAATAATGATGATGCTGACATTACTGTGCAAGTTACTGGCTCGCAGTGGAAGTGGCACTATAAGTACTTTGATCAAGATATTGAGTTTTACTCAGTACTGTCTACTCCACGTGAGCAATACGAAAACCAAGATGGTACCTCGGCCGAAAAAGGTGAACACTACCTGCTAGAAGTTGATCGTCCTTTAGTTATTCCAATCAATAAAAAAGTTCGTTTTGTTATTACTTCGGATGATGTTATCCATGCTTGGTGGGTACCTGCATTCGCGGTAAAACAAGATGCGAACCCTGGTTTTATTAACGAAGCTTGGACTAAGGTTGATAAACCGGGTACCTATCGTGGCCAATGTGCTGAGCTTTGTGGTAAAGATCATGGCTTTATGCCGATTGTTGTTGAAGTGAAAACTGAAGCCGACTATGCCATTTGGCTTGATGAGCAAAAGCAACTACAAGCTAACGCTGCAGCAGCTGAAGCGGCATCATTAAATGCGTCTGTTCCTATGGACGAGCTAATGCAGCTAGGTGAAACAACATATATCGCCTATTGTGCGGCATGTCATCAAGTGAGTGGACAAGGTTTACCACCGGCATTCCCAGCACTTAAAGGTAGTGCAATTGCCACTACTGGCCCAGCAAGCGAACATATCAACGTTGTCTTTAATGGTCGAGCAGGCACGGGTATGCAAGGTTATGGCAAACAATTAAGCTTAAAAGAAATTGCTGCAGTTGTAACTTACGAGCGTAATGCTTGGGGTAATAATACCGGTGATGCGGTGCAAGCCGCGGATGTAAAAGCTGCTTCCGGCGCTGCTGTTGCAAATGTCACTGATACAGTTACGCAAGTGGCTGTTGATGCTAAAGAGCAAGTTGTTGCTAAAGTAGCTGAAGAGATCCCTGCTGAAGATTTATCTAAGGTCTATAGCCAAGATGAATTAATGACTATGGGTGAAAAAGTTTATATGACTGCTTGTGTGGCTTGTCATCAAGCGAATGGTGCAGGGATGGCGCCGGTATTTCCTGCTCTTAAAGGTAGTGCAATTGCCACTGGTAATATAGCAGTGCATATGGATATGGTGCTTAATGGCAGCAAGAAAAATCCAGCGATGGCAGCGTTTGCTAGCCAATTAACTAAAACGCAAATTGCTGCAGTTATCACTTTTGAGCGAAATGCTTGGGGTAACAACACCGGTGATTTAGTCCAGCCAGCAGATGTTGCTGCCAGTGCGAAGTAGGGAGGCGTTATAATGACTACAGATGTAATTAATGATCAATCCGAGCATGACTCACATGACGGTGATCACCACGATCATAAAATGACTGGCCTGAAACGCTGGTTATATACCACTAACCATAAAGACATCGGCTCGATGTATTTATGGTTCTCATTTATCATGTTTTTGACTGGCGGTGTTATGGCGCTAGTTATCCGAGCTGAGTTATTTCAGCCGGGACTTCAGATAGTTGAGCCTGACTTTTTTAACCAAATGACCACAGTGCATGGTTTGATCATGGTGTTTGGCGCGATAATGCCAGCCTTTACGGGTTTGGCTAACTGGATGCTACCTATGATGGTAGGTGCACCTGATATGGCATTACCACGGTTGAATAACTGGAGCTTTTGGATCCTGCCCTTTGCTTTTGCGATATTATTATCAACTTTCTTTTTAGATAGCGGTGCGCCAAATTTTGGTTGGACCTTCTACGCACCTCTATCAACAACTTACAGTAATGGTAGTACCGCATTTTTTGTTTTTGCAGTGCATATCATGGGTATATCGTCGATTATGGGGGCTATTAATATTGTCGTCACCATCATGAATATGCGCGCGCCGGGTATGACTTACATGAAAATGCCATTGTTTGTTTGGACATTTTTTATTACAGCTTATTTGTTAATCGCGGTGATGCCGGTGCTCGCAGGTACTGTTACTATGGTGTTAACCGATACTTACTTTGGTACAAGCTTCTTTGATGCCGCCGGTGGTGGCGACCCAGTAATGTTTCAACATATTTTCTGGTTCTTCGGTCATCCTGAGGTGTACATCATGATCTTGCCGGCTTTTGGTATTGTTTCTACTACCATTCCCGCATTTTCACGTAAAAAGCTCTTTGGTTATAGCTCAATGGTCTACGCGACAGCATCAATTGCATTTTTGTCGTTCATTGTTTGGGCGCATCACATGTTTACCACAGGGATGCCGTTATTTGGTGAGCTGTTCTTCATGTATTGCACCATGTTAATTGCCGTACCTACTGGCGTGAAAGTGTTTAACTGGGCGGCAACGATGTGGCGTGGCTCGATTAGTTTTGAAACCCCGATGTTGTTCTCTATTGCCTTCGTAATTTTGTTCACTATTGGTGGCTTTTCTGGCTTGATGCTAGCGATGACCCCCGTGGATTTTCAATATCATGATACTTACTTCGTTGTGGCTCATTTTCACTATGTATTAGTGACAGGGGCGTTATTTTCCATTTTTGCAGGTGCTTATTACTGGTTACCAAAATGGACTGGCCACATGTACAACGACACCTTAAGTAAGTGGCATTTTTGGTGTTCTTTAGTGTCGGTAAACTTATTATTCTTTCCGATGCACTTTTTAGGCTTAGCGGGTATGCCTCGTCGTATTCCCGATTATGCTTTGCAATTTGCAGACTTTAATAAGTGGGTCAGTATTGGTGGTTTCGCCTTTGGACTTTCGCAATTAATCTTCTTGGTGTTAGTGATCAAGTGTATTAGAGGTGGCGAAAAAGCACCAGCGAAACCTTGGGATGGCGCTGAAGGTTTGGAATGGACAGTGCCTAGCCCTGCGCCATACCATACCTTTACTACACCACCAAAAATCGATTAACTGGGGGCAGAATGATTAACAGCGAATCGCAAAATAAGTTGTCAAAGCAAGCGCAAGTAGACGCTAAAGACGCATCAGTGAAAAAAACAGTTAAAAAGCTGATGTTGATTGTGTTTGCTATGTTTGGTTTTGGTTTTGCGATGGTGCCGTTATATGACGTATTTTGTGATATCACCGGATTAAACGGTAAAACGTCTAACGTGGCTGCAAGTTATAAAGCCGCAAGCATAGATACCGAACGTACGATTACTGTACAGTTTTTGACCCGAACCGCCAAGGGCATTCCTTGGCGATTTGAGCCAATGATTAATGAAGTAAAAGTACATCCTGGTGAGAGAAAAATCGTTAAGTTTTATGCCAAAAATGAGTCTGTAAGCGATATTGTCGGCCAAGCAGTGCCGTCAGTATCACCGGGAAGGGCGGCAATTTACTTTCAAAAGATAGAATGCTTTTGTTTTAATAATCAGCCGTTAAAAGCCAGCGAAGACGTTGAAATGGGATTACAGTTTTATATCGATTTAGACTTACCTGACGACGTTAGTACTATCACGCTTTCTTACACCTTATACGATATTACAAGCTCAGTTGATTCTTAAGTGCTTGGCACTTAAATGAGGGGAACAACAATGACAACAAAAGAATACGAAAGTTATTACGTACCAGCGCAAAGCAAATGGCCAATTATAGGCGCGATAGCGTTATTTTTAATTGCTGTCGGTGCCGGTAATTATGTTTCAAATCTTAATAATCCTGAAAGTAGCGGTGGCGGTTGGATTTTACTCGCCGGTATCGCACTGATTATTTATATGGTATTTGGCTGGTTTAACAATGTTATTACAGAGTCAATGTCAGGAAAATATAGCCATCAAATGGACAATTCATTTCGACAAGGGATGAGTTGGTTCATTTTTTCAGAAGTGATGTTTTTTGCCGCTTTTTTTGGTGCTTTGCTTTACGCTCGTACCTTTTCAGTCCCTTGGCTTGGTGGTGCGGGTAATAATGCGGCAACCGCGGCCATTTTATGGCCAGAGTTTACCGCAACTTGGCCACTAGTTAAGACCCCTGACGGAACAGAAACAACGGCGATGGGTTGGTATGGTTTACCATTAATTAACACGATTTTACTGTTGACTTCCTCGATCACTGCCCACTTTGCTCATGTGTCATTAGAGCAAGAAAAACGCGGCTTATTAAAATTTTGGTTAGGCTTAACTGTGTTGTTAGGTGGTATATTCTTATATTGCCAAGGTTTAGAGTACGCGCACGGTTATGCCGAAGAAATGAGACTGTACTTAAATAGCGGTATCTACGGCAATACCTTTTATCTGCTAACCGGCTTTCATGGTATGCATGTCACCTTAGGCACTATTATGCTGTTAGTGATGCTAATTCGCGTGTTTAAAGGTCACTTTACGCCGAAAAATCACTTCGCCTTTCAAGCAGCAAGTTGGTATTGGCACTTTGTGGATGTGGTTTGGGTATTACTGTTTGTTTTTGTTTATATCATTTAACCCGTTATAACGATGAAGTGCTTAGCTGCTTACCGAGTTGAGCACTTTTTTGTTATGTCATTTTATGAATAGTTAATATGGGCGTGGGTTAGGTGTAATAAGCCCAGTGAAAATACCCACTAACAGTAATAATATGATCACGACGGATGTTACTACCCGTCGGCCGATGAACTTAGTCATAGGTGGCTTCTCAGGATCGTTTTTATTCATGGCGAATAATGCTTTAAATAGGTTATAAACCATAAGCATTAATAAGCCGATAATCATAATTTTAATTAACACAGCATTCTCTCTTTTATAGTTTGTTTTTTGTTCTTGAACATGCGGTAGTCTATGAATTTTGTATCACCTCAGCACAAGTTAAAACAACTAAACTGGCCAATGGTTTTATTTACCATGCTAGTATTTTCGTTATTAATCAAGCTTGGATTTTGGCAAAGTGAGCGAGCACTTGAAAAAGAGCAACGTCAACTACGCATCAGTGAATTAAGCCAACAACAAGCTTTATCGTTAACGCAAGTGTTAGCACTTAACGGTTTGCAAGATGGTATTAATGACTTGCCGATTAAACTTGATGGGGTATTTATTGAAGATAAAGTTTTTTTACTTGATAACCAACCTGATCATGGCCGCTTGGGTTATCGTGTCTATCAAGTCATCACAAGTCAAGGTTATGCCGTTTTAGTTAACTTAGGTTGGGTACAAGGCTCAATAGACCGTAATGTTTTGCCAACAATAACAGCAATTACAGGCCAACATGTTATAACTGGCCATGTTCGAGAAGTTGAAGTAGGTATTCAATTGCAAGCACAAAATTTAGTTAATCCGACATGGCCATTAAGAGTACAACAAATTGAATTAGATAAATTTTCACCCTTAATTGGTAAGAAACTATTGCCCTTTGTGGTTTACTTAGATAAAAAAGAGACTATTGGTTATAAAAAGAACTGGCAAGCCATCGTAATGCCACCAGAAAAGCATCGGGCTTATGCTTTTCAGTGGTTTAGTTTGGCGTTAGCGTGGATAAGCTTAATGATCTGGGCTGCGATAAAAATGAGTAAAAGTCAGAGTACTATTTAAAAATAATCAAAGTATAAGAAAAGTACCGAAATCGAATAATAAGAATAAAAGGCTGAGTTGTATGAATTCTTCAGAAGTAAATAAATCACGCCGTAGTATGTTGATCCTTTTGGCTGTGTTTGTTATTCCCGTGGTATTGGCTAAATTAGCTTTAAATCAACAGTGGTTTAATTATGGGGTGACTAATCAAGGACAATTACTCGAAAATGAATTAACCCTCGCCAAGCTTGGGCTCAATCTTACAGATTTTGATCATCACTGGTTGTTGCTATACACCTTACCTGCAAGTTGCGATCAACAATGTGAAAAAACGCTGGTGAGTGTTAATAATACTTATATCGCGTTAGGAAAAGAAATGCCACGTGTTATGCCTGTGGCACTAACGCAACAGAATTTAACTGATGAACAGGCAAGTAAAATTCAACTGAAAAAATGGCATGTTCAAGCTATGCCTGCTTTGGCAAAAAGTACGATTACGCAATCGCAAGTACTGATTGTTGATCCCTTAGGCAATGTCATCCTTAGTCACTTACCTCCTAAAAATGTTGAACAATTACCCCAGTTTGGTAAAGCAATCTTGGCTGACTTTAAGAAATTACTTAAATATTCAAGGATTGGCTAAATGAGAACACAAAGCTCCTCAGATATTAGAAAACTGGTTTTTGTTAGCATTTTATTAGCCATTGTTGTGGTGAGTTTAGGTGCATATACACGACTAACTCATGCTGGTTTGGGCTGCCCAGATTGGCCCGGTTGTTATGGTTTATTAAAGGTTCCCGCTACGACTGAGCAAATTGTTGCTGCTGAACAAGCGTTTCCAGAACGTCCAGTTGAGGTACATAAAGCATGGAATGAAATGATCCATCGTTATTTTGCTGGCTCATTAGGGCTACTGATCTTGATCATAGCTTTGATGTCTTTAAAGCGACGAGCACAAGGTGGGCCTGTTGGTTTACCTATTCTAATTTTGCTGGTGGTGATATTCCAAGCGGCGCTGGGTATGTGGACGGTTACTATGAAACTAATGCCTGTAGTGGTGATGGGGCATTTATTAGGCGGTTTTACGACTTTATGCTTATTGTTTTTATTATATCTACGTTTGCATGGTTATCGAGTGCCCGGTGGAGATTTTGCCCTAAAAAAATATGCAAAATTTGGACTTATTGGTATTTTTATTTTAGTCGGGCAAATTGGTTTAGGCGGTTGGACTGCGGCGAATTACGCGGCATTAACATGTACTGAGTTGCCTATATGCCAAGCTGGCTGGGCAGAACAAGTAAACTTTGAACATGCCTTTGATTTAATACCACCAGAAAAAGACAGTTATGAGTTTGGCCATCTCGATCATGCTTCACGCCTAACTATTCATGTCATGCATCGCTTTGGCGCTATCGTCACCACACTATATTTGTTGTGGCTAGTTATTCGTGTTTATCGCAAAGCACAATCGCCATTTTTCAGAAATGCCGCGCTGAGTTTAGGCTTTATTCTCAGCGTGCAAGTTGGCTTAGGGATCAGTAATGTCTGGTTTTCGTTACCCTTGAGTGTAGCTGTAAGCCACAACGTTGTGGCAGCTATGTTAATGATGTCATTAATTACCATGACATACAGTTTAAAACGTAAAATTTAGGGGCATATTATGGGGCAAACTAACACAATAGCAGCAAGTCATAGCGCACCTAGTACAGCAACTTGGCGTGATTATTATGAAATAACTAAACCTCGCGTTGTAGCATTACTCGTACTCACTGCTTTAGTGGGTATGTGTCTATCAGTACCAGGGGTTATTCCTTGGCAAGTATTAGTGCCATCAATGATAGGTATAGGCTTTTTGTCTTCGGCAGCTGCTGCGATAAATCATATTGTGGATGAACGCATTGACAGTGTGATGGGGCGAACACATAACAGACCTTTGCCTAATGGTAGACTTACTGCACGCAGTGCCTCAATGTTTGCTATAGCGCTAGCGGTAACAGGCTTTGTAATTCTATATAGCTTTGTTAACCCACTAACCGCTTGGTTAACTTTTTCAGGCTTAGTCGGTTATAGCTTTGTTTATACTATGTATTTAAAGCGTGCTACGCCGCAGAATATTACCATTGGTGGTTTAGCTGGCGCGATTCCACCATTATTGGGTTGGACGGCAATGACTAATGAAATTCATGCTAATGCCTTGTTATTAGTGCTAATAATATTTACTTGGACTCCGCCACACTTTTGGGCTTTGGCGATTCATCGTAAAGATGATTATGCGAAAGTAAATATCCCCATGCTACCGGTAACTCACGGGGTTAATTTTACTAAAACGCAAATATTACTGTATACGGTTTTGTTATTTGTCGTTGGTTTGCTGCCTTACTTAGTCGGCATGAGTAATTGGTTGTATTTAATTGGTACCGTGGTGTTAAACTCAGTGTTTTTTGCTTATGCTTGGAAATTAAAATTTAATGCTGATGAGAGTACTGCGATGGATACCTTTAAGTTTTCTATTGTGCATTTAATGGCGTTATTTATTATTCTGCTACTTGATCATTACTTATTACCGGTGACCGGCTAATGAATAAAATTGTTACCTTAATTGTCGCTGTTGGTGCGCTAGTGGCGGGTGTTATGTTATTTGGCCAACTTAATAAAAAGGCCAATGTTGAATTCGCTTTGCATTATCAACAAGCGCGTGACGTTAAGCCTTTCGAATTAACTGACCATCTTGGTAACACCTTTAACAATGCCTCGTTAAAAGAACATTGGAGTTGGATGTTCTTCGGCTACACATCATGTCCGGACGTATGCCCAACCACCTTGCAAGAAATGAATTTTATTTATGATGAGCTAAAAGCCATCGCAAATAATAGTCAAGTATTGCTAGTTTCTGTTGATCCTAAACGTGATACGCAAGAAAAGCTTGCTAGTTATATTGGTTATTTTAATCCTGAATTCAAAGCTTTGCATGGCGATCACGGTACACTATTTCCATTCGCTCGTAATTTAGGTTTAATGTATGCCATTACTGAGTCGAATGGTGATGATCACGGACAAACAGTAAGCAACTATCTCGTTGATCACAGTGCGTCTTTGGTGTTGATTAACCCGGCGGGTAAGGTCGAAGCTATTTTCAAACCTAAACAGGCTCTGGGCGAAGTCCCCGTGATTGAAGGCGATAAACTGGTCAGTGACTTTGCTAAAATAGTTGCTTTGTATTGAGCTAGTGAAAGGCTGAATCCGAATGGATAGCTGTCATACTAGAGCGCAAAGGCTTTCTCACTTATAGCATTATAGTGGGTACCATTGACGGTTTTCTTTTAGAATAAACCAAGGTTTAGAAAACCAATAGTAACGTCCAGGCTCGCTAATACTCGGTGCTGTACAATTGCAGCGCACACGTCCTGTGGGTAAAGGCGCACTATAATTGATGGTAAACATTTCCTCACCTTGCCATTGAATTTTTTGACGGCCCAAACCTGAAATATAGCAATGTAACTGTTCTGGGTTGAAGTCATCTACTTCGATAGTAAAGCTAACAGATGTAGACTCTCCCTGTTGAAAAATAGTTTGTTGATTTTCACCGGCAAGATGAATATTAAAAGCTAAAGCGTTAAGTTTATCGCGTAAGCTTGATAATTGATCATAAGGTTGAGATGCAGGAAAACGTGGGATACTGGTGATATCTGTTGCTAATCCGACTGCGCCTGATTGCTGTGAAAAAGCGACAAAGTCATTACTTTTTATCCACTGCTGGATCTCAGGACTATATTCACCATATGGGTAAGCAAAATAGCGCCAACTTTGTCCGGTTTTTTCAGCAATTAACTGTTCTGCGTTTAATAGCGATTCGGTATTTTGGGCTAGCCAGGCTTGCTGACTGACACCTTCAGGAACCCGTGTTAGTGAATCGTGAGTCATACCATGGTTAGCGATAATTACGCCATCGTCAGCCATGGCTTTTAGTTGCTGCCATGATAAATAGTGACTTGAATTACGCTCAACAATACTGGGGTTGATAAAAATGGTGAATGGAAATTCGTGTTTATCTAAAATCGGTTTACCATGAGTTAGAATATCTAAATAAGCATCATCAAAGGTGATCACCACTGACTTATCTGGTAGTGGCTTTTGCTGCTTAATTGAAGTCATTAACGTCGATAATGCAATGACTTTAAAGTTATTGTCCTCAAGGTATTGCATATGCAGTGAAAATTGCTCAGGAGAAATACTGGTACTCGCAGGCGTAGTAGCGCTGACATGATGATATTGTAAAATGACAGTGGCAAAACTGGTCATGTGAAGACAATAGCACAGTGCTGCCAACAAGCGGTATTTCATGGTAATCTTCCTAAAATGTTTATAAGGTTTTTAAGCTCCTGCTTAAAATAGCTTTTTTTACACTATTTATACAGTCCATTTGCCAACAAAGGTCGGCTTTTTTTGAAATTCAATGATATAGAGCGTCATAAGCAGCTATTTATTCTTGCCCTGCCAATGATTTTATCAAATATTACCGCGCCATTATTAGGCTTAGTCGACACTGCGGTTATCGGCCATCTGGAATATTCTTATTATTTAGGCGGCAGCACAGTCGGCGCTATGCTCATCACCGCCATTACTTGGTTGTGTGGTTTTTTACGCATGTCGACCACAGGGTTATCAGCACAAGCCTTAGGCAAAAATGATAACGAATTAAACAGTTTAATTTTATTACGCGGTATTATTGTTGCTTTTGCCATTGGTTTGACGGTTATTGCGCTGCAAGTATTTTATTTAGACTTTGCCTTATCTTTAGCTGGTGGTTCGCAGCAAGTACAGTTTTATGCGCGTGAGTATAGTGCAATTCGCATTTGGGGCTTACCGGCTGCGTTAGCGAACTTAGTTATTTTAGGATGGTTACTGGGTAATCATAAAGCAAAAATTGTGCTGTGGTTAATTGTTGCTACTAATTTGATTAACTTGTTATTGGACTTATTGTTTGTTATCGGTTTTGACTGGCAGGTTAAAGGTGTAGCTACGGCAACATTAATCGCAGAATATAGTGGTTTATTGATCGGCTTAGGGTTAGTTTTTACTCATTTTAAGCAGAAAATTGTTGGCTTGTTTACCTCAAGTAAACACTTGATTGAGCTGATTTTTGAAAAGTCAGCTTTGTTAAGTTACTTCAAACTTAATCGAGATATTTTAATTCGCACCTTATGTTTAGAGATATGTTTTATCTTTATGACTTTTCAAGGTGCGCGCTTAGGTGATGATGTCGTTGCTGCTAATGCCATCTTAATGAATTTCTTACTGCTGATATCTTTTGGTCTAGATGGTATTGCTAATGCAGCTGAAGTCATGGTTGGCAAGGCTAAAGGTCAAGGGAAGCAGAAAAATATTTTTGCTAGTGTTAATATCGCACTTTTTTGGACCGGCATCTTTGCGATCATTTATAGTTTACTGTTTTATCTTGGTGGGCAATATTTCATTTCAACCATATCGAGTATTCCTGAAGTTGTTGAATATGCGCAGCAACATATGTTTTGGATCATTGCGTTGCCACTGCTCGCCTGTTGGTGTTATTTATATGATGGTGTTTATGTTGGTTTGATGCAAGCAGCAGTAATGAGAAATAGTATGCTTATTGCGACATTTGGCTGCTTCTTTCCTGTCTGGTGGCTGTTAAAAGACTATGGTAACCATGGTTTATGGGCGGCATTTTCGGTGTTTATGTTGGCGCGTGGAGTAACGTTAGCGTGGCATTATCAGCGGAACAGGCTCTCGTTTTAATCTTTTGTACGATTAACGATATGATATAAGCGATTGGCAAACATACCAATGTAACCGTAAATGGCAAGTAGACAGCCACAAGCTAAAATAATTAAGCCGATTATTTGCCAGATATGGCTTTGATATAGCCCGAGCAAGATAAAACAAGCTCCTAAAACAAAAAGACCAAGTCCACAGAGAAAACGCTGCATGCTACGCTGTGGATTTTGGCCTATTTTTTCTAACAATGACATAGTGACACTAAAGCAATAATTAGTAGTATGAATGCTCACCACGTTGGTGTTCAGTCATATCTTTAACACCTTTAATTTCATCACCCATCATGTCAATTAATTGCTTTTCAATACCGTCTTTAACCGTTACATCAATTTGCGCACAACCGTTACAGCCACCACCAAATTGTAATACAGCATAACCGTCTTCGGTGATTTCCATTAAGGTACATTCACCGCCATGGCCGGCGAGTTGCGGATTTACTTCTGCTTTCAAGAAGTAATCTACCCGTTCAAATAATGGTGCATCATCAGCTACTTTACGTAATTTAGCGTTTGGCGCTTTTAAAGTTAACTGTGAACCCATTTGATCGGTAGTAAAATCAATTTCCGCGTCTTCTAAAAATAATTTACTGTCAGCGTCTATGTAGGCAGAAAAATGTTCATACTTTAGTTCAATATCGTCAGCTTCTACAGCATCAGCCGGACAGTAAGATACACCGCATTCTGCGCTTGCTGTTCCAGGATTAACAACAAACACTCGGATACTGGTACCATCAGCTTGCTGAGAAAGTAGTTTTACAAAATGTTCTTGTGCAGTTTCTGAAATGTTAATATTCATACTATTTTACTCTTCACTACTGGGGTTGAATGTTCAATACCCGACTATTTTACTCAAGTATGGACATTTTACTCTGCTCTGTCATTTCACGCTAGTCCTAGATAGCATAATTTAGATACTGATAATATGGAAACGAAAAAAAATAGAAAATATAGTTAATTATCACGAGATAACTAGTTCATATGACATTATTTTGTTATTTTATCCGACAATTAAATAAGGAAAATTTTATGTTGTTATCGTTATGCCGAATTGTAATATTATTTTTAATCAGTGCTTCGTTTAGCGCCTTTAGTGCTGATGTAAGTACTTACTTGCCTGAAGGTGCCTCATATAACAACAATATACCAACACCGGAATCTACATTGGGCTTTGGGATTGGTGAACGCCATCCCCGTCATGATCAGGTGCTAAATTATTTAACACAAGTAGCAGATTTGTCCTCTCGGGTGAAAATTGAAGAAATTGGCCGTACAACTGAATTTCGCTCGCAAGTTTTACTGACAATTTCTAGCCCTGATAATTTAGCTAATATTGAACAAATTTTAGCTCGACGTTCAGACATAACGGCATCAGCTAACGATCCTGTTGTTGTTTGGTTAGGCTACAGTGTTCATGGTGATGAAATTAGTGGTACCAATGCGGCTATGGTGGTGGCTTATCACTTAGCGGCATCACAAGACAAAGCGGTTGCTGAAATGCTTGATGATACGATTATCGTGATAGAGCCAAGCATTAACCCTGATGGCATGGATAGGTTTGTCAATTGGGTAACTACCCATCGTGGCATAACTCCTAATGCTGATCCAAATCACATTGAACATCATCAAGAATGGCGTACTGGCCGTACTAATCATTTTGGTTTCGATCTAAATCGTGATTGGTTGTTATTATCGCAAAAGGAAAGCCAAAATCGCCTACCTTATTTTCATCAATATCAACCAAATGTTCTAGGTGATTTTCACGAAATGGGTGCTCACGGCAGTTACTTTTTTCAACCTGGCATTCCAACACGAACACATCCTTTAACGCTAGCAAAAAATACTGAATTAACACAGCTATTAGCGACGTATCATGCCAAAGCGCTAGATGCGAAAGATCGTTTATATTACAGCGAAGAAAGTTTTGATGACTTTTACTACGGTAAAGGTTCAACTTATCCAGATATTAACGGCGGTATTGGCGTGCTATTTGAGCAAGCAAGCAGCCGAGGTTTTCAACAAAATAGTGTTAATGGTTTATTAACTTTTGAATATGGCATACAAAATCATGTCTTAACGTCACTATCAACAATTGAAGGTGCTTGGAAAAATCAAGAGCAGTTTAAAGCATACCGAAAAGACTTTTACAAAATTGCCCAACAACAAGCCAGTGATGAAAATTTTAATGGCTATATTTTCACTGAAAGCAAAGATAATTACCGCTTACAGAGTTTTTTAAGTAAGTTGCAACAACATCAAATTAAGGTTTATGGACTAACACAAGACTATAAAATTCATGAGCGTATTTATCCCGCAAAGCATAGTTATTACATCCCGCTAGCTCAACCTCAGTATCGAGTCATTAAAGCGCTTTTTACTCAACAAAAAAACTTTCAAGATAATACTTTTTATGATGTCTCAGGTTGGACATTACCGTTAGCCATGAACATTGATTTTGCCCAAGTTGGCCGAACTTGGGGCTTGAAAACGTCGGAAACACCTTGGCAACCTATGACTGAAAAAGTGGCTGACGTTGTTGATTCTGCTTATGCTTATGTATTTGAATGGCATGAATTTTTAGCGCCTAAACTGTTACACAAAATTACTAATGCAAAGCTGAAAGCAAAAGTTGCCACTAAAACCTTTTCAGCCGTTGTCGATGGTGTTGTGAAAACCTTTGAACAGGGCAGCATTATTGTGCCAGCGGGCAACCAAACGGTAAATAATTGGCAAAGGGTGCTGAAAAATTTTGCTGCTACCAGTCAAATTCCGTTATTGGCCTTAGAAACCGGATTAACTGTCAAAGGCATCGATATGGGTAGTAGTTCTTTTCGTCCGGTGATCACGCCAAAAGTTTTGATGATCGGTGGTAAGGGAGTCTCGCAATATGAAGCTGGCGAAGTACTTTATTATTTGGATAATTTATTGGAAATACCGGTTACTGTAGTCGAAATGCAACGTTTAGCCGCGGTTAATTTAGCCGATTATAGCCACATCATTATGGTGGACGGTAAGTATTCAATGTTAAATAGCAGAGCCGTGAGTAAGCTTAAATCATGGTTAGTTAATGGTGGCGTGTTGTTTGGTCAAAAACGTGCAGCACGTTGGTTGTCGGCAGAAGAGTTGTTAAAAATTGATTTTGTTACTAAAGATCATATTGACCAATTATTTGATACTGAAAAACTCAGCTACGGTGACAAAGAAGTTTTAGCGGGTAGAAAACGTATCGCTGGCGCTATTTTTCAAGCAGAATTAGATACCAGTCATCCTTTGGCTTATGGTTATCAAAACAATGAACTGCCGGTATTTAGAAATAGTACGGTGATTATGGAACAAACCATTTTACCATTTGTTAGTGTGGCGAAATATAGTAAATTGCCATTACTCAGCGGCTATGCGGATCAAAATTTAGTTAATCGACTAGCCAACAATCCGACACTGGTGGCCCACAATGTTGGCAAAGGTCGAGTTATTGCTAGTACGGATGATTTAGCTTTTCGTGGCTACTTTTTGGGTAGTATGAAAATTATCGCTAACAGTCTGTTTTTTTCTAAAGCCTTTAGTACTAGCTTAGCGGAATAAAAATCAGCTTAATTGGGCAGAGCTAAACAAAGACTAAGGAGGGTAATATTTTGCACTCCTTTTCTTTTCAGTAGTCGACAAATCTCATTTGCTGTTGTGCCTGTGGTCACCACATCGTCAATTAAAATAACTTGCTTGGGCAGCGACAATTGTGGATTAAATTGGATGCTAAAAGCATGTTTTAAGTTTTTTCTACGTTCAATTCCTGACTTACCAACCTGGTTTTCAGTCAGCTTCTCACGAATAATAATATTGGTTTGATAATCATAGCTAAAATGCTGCGCAAACTTTTGGGCAATAAGGTGAGCTTGATTAAAACCGCGTTCTTGCCATTTCTTCAAATGTAACGGCACCGATAAAATCATTATATTGTTAGATATAATATTAGCTTTTCCAGCTTCAAGATATTGACGCCAATGGATAATTAGCAAGTAACTTAGCAGCGCTGCGAATTCTGTTTTATATTGATATTTTAACTGACCAATCCAAGCGTCAAATGGCCAGACATAAGGCGCTATTGCTAATAGGTGATCAAAATGTCTTATGGGGATTATCTTGGCAATAGCGGGCCATAATAATAAATCATATGGTACAAGCTGATGATTAAAATAGGGTAAATCAGCCTGACAATATTGACACAATAGCGGATGCTGTTGACAAGGATTACCACATAAGCAACAACAGCTAATATGCAGCCTTAATTTACTTATATTCTTGTATAATGACTGGCGTAAATAACTCATTATTTCATTACGGTTCTTGTTGCCAAATTCCATTTTCAACATCCTTTCGTTAAACTATGCCTTCACTAAATATTGAGCACTGTACGGATGACTGAAAGCATGGCAGAAAGATTGAAAATTGCGAGCCAAGGGCAAGGCCTTCCGCTCGTATTTATTCACGGTTGGGGTTTAAATTCAGCGGTTTGGCAACCATGTTTAGCACAATTGCAAGTTGATTTTGAGGTCATCACCATTGATTTGCCTGGCTTTGCAACCAACAGTGGATTTCAAGTGGCTGAGTACAGCTTGGTCAATTTAGCAAAAAAAGTTCAACAAGCCGTTGCCAAACCAGCCGTTTATATTGGCTGGTCTTTAGGTGGCTTAGTGGCTAGTCAAATCACTATTAATTACCCAGAGCAGGTCTTAGGGTTGATCACGGTTGCTAGCTCACCACAATTTGTTGAGGAAGATAATTGGCCCGGCATTAAAAAAGCTGTTTTAGCGATGTTTCATCAACAACTGGCGCAAGATACCACGAAAACCATCAGTAATTTTTTGAAGATACAAGCGATGGGCAGCCCAAATGTTCGTCAAGACATCAAGAAAATTCGTGATTTAGTTATGCAACATGAACAACCTAGCCAGCAAATTTTAGATGATTCGCTAGCGTTATTAACAAGTTCAAATTTGTCTAATGCCTTAAGTGATATTCACCAACCATTTCTCAGACTTTATGGCAAGCTTGATGGTTTAGTTCCCAAGCAGGTTATTCCATTGATTGATGATCTTGTGCCCAATAGTGACTGTCATATATTTGCACAAGCCTCGCATGCACCATTTATATCTCATCAGGAGGAGTTTTTGTTGATAGTGAAAAGCTGGTTACTGAGGCATTTTAATAAAGACTAATGGTTTACTTTTCTATCGTTTTGGTTAATAATTAAACAGGTTATTATCAGTTATGTATAGTTGTTGTTTAATTGCGTCATTGGCAATTAATAAGTGTATTTAGGAGGATTTTATGGAAATTCAATCAGCTTTCAATGCTGGCGTACAAGGTTTTCAAAAAGCAACCGATGATGCTAACCAAGCTGCTGCGAGTATAGCGTCAAATATTACGATTAGCCCTGAAGATTTTGGTGTCGGGCAAGAAAATAATGCTAACGCTACTGAGCAAAACCAAACCAATGGTGAACTGTCAGATTTAAACCAATCTATTGTTGATTCTCGTGTTGCCGAATTTCAAGCTAAAGCCTCTGCAGAAGTGATAGAAGCAGCTGATGATAATTTAGGCACCTTATTGGATGTACGCGTTTAATAATCATGAATATTAATTCGCAAGGCTATAACTTACCCATACCAACTGCAGTAAATCTGCAGACGGATAGCTTGCGTCGTGATAATCAGCAACGAGAAATCATTACTAAACCTGAAGCCTCAAACCAATCAGCTGCTGAAAAAGGTGTAGCCTCTGATAAAGAGCGTGGACGCACTCCAGCCCAAAATAACGAGCAAGTAGACTTTGCTAGTCTGCGTAAGCAAGCAGAACTTGCTAATGATGTTATTGGTGATAATTCCGAGCGTTCGGCGCAAGATTCTCCACAAGACAATGACAAAGAAGATAATGAGCAAAGTAGTAACTCCAAAGGAGAGCTAACTGAAGAGCAAGGGTCACAAGAGGGTTCTGAGAAATCTAAGGAAGCTTTATTTGCCGAGCAACAAGAGGTTAAAAGCTTAAAACTACGAGATCAAGAGGTTCGCTCACACGAATTAGCTCATGCTGCCGTCGGGGGGGCTTATACTGGTGCACCTAACTATTCATTTGAAGTAGGTCCTGACGGTAATAAGTATGCGATTGGCGGTGAAGTTTCGGTTGATTTGGCCCCTGTTGATGGTAATCCTAGTGCTACTATTGCCAAAATGCAGAAGGTTCACGCGGCAGCATTAGCACCAGCGAATCCATCAATTCAAGACACTCGCGTTGCTGCATCTGCTGCTAAATTGATTGCACAAGCTCAATCAGAATTATCGGCAATCTCGCTAGAAGACCCAAACGCAAAACAAGATTTTGTTGGTTTAATCAGGCCTAATGATGTTTTATCTCAAGAAGGTCAAAGTGCTAACGATGCTAGTAATGAATTTGATCAATTTATTGGCCAAACATTATCTGCACAAGAACAAGTAGCGCCAAGTAGATCTTTAGAAGTGGATGAAAGAGCGGGACGCATTAATCAATTTTATGCAAACATTAATCAAGCGTACGAAAAGCCAGCAAGCTATCAATTTGAATTAACCGCTTAGCAAAATTGATAAGATACAAATAAAAAGCCTGCAGTTTTGCAGGCTTTTTACGTTTACAGCTTGTAACAAAGCGAGTAAAAGTGCTAAATACCGTAATCTTCGCGATATTTTTTAATGCTAGCTAAACTGTCTGCCATATCAGGCTTTTCTTCTAAATAACTAATTAAGTCAGCTAAGGTAACGATCGATATTACTTTGGTATTAAAATCGCGTTCAACTTCTTGAATGGCAGAAAGCTCAGCTCGGCCTTTCTCTTGTCTGTCTAAAGCGATGAGTACCCCTGACAATTCTGCGCCATGGGCTTTAATAATTTCCATCGATTCACGAATAGCGGTGCCCGCTGTGATCACGTCATCAACTAGCATCACTTTACCTTCAAGCGCGGAGCCAACTAAACTACCACCTTCACCGTGAGTTTTTGCTTCTTTACGGTTGAAACAATAAGGCATATCAATATCGTAACTGTCAGCAAGTGCTACCGCCGTTGTTGTTGCAATCGGTATGCCTTTGTAAGCAGGGCCAAATAACAAGTTATAGTCAATTTTTGAGTCTTGCAAAGCTGCTGCATAAAAACGACCTAAGCGTGCTAAATCACCACCAGTATTAAATAAACCGGCATTAAAAAAGTAAGGACTGGTACGGCCCGATTTTAAAGTGAACTCACCAAAACGCAGTACTTGTTTCGATAAGGCAAATTCGATAAATTCGCGTTGATAATCTTTCATCATTGGCTCCTATCAGTGGCTTAGTTTAAAGCAGTTTTTTGAATATCAAATAGCTCGTTAATGCTATTTTTAGCTAAGGTAAGCATTTCTTGCATCTCGTCAAAGCTGAACGGCTCTTCTTCGGCGGTGCCTTGTACTTCAATTAATTTACCCGTTTCGGTCATTACAACATTCATATCAGTATCGGCTGCAGAATCTTCAAGATAATCCAAGTCAGAAACTGCTTCACCTTTATACATACCAACAGAAACAGCAGCAATCATGTGTTTAAGTGGGTTGTTATTAATAATACCTTTCGCACGCATATGGTTTAATGCATCAACCAAAGCCACACATGCACCGGTAATTGACGCGGTACGCGTGCCGCCATCAGCTTGAATTACATCACAATCAACAGTAATAGTATTTTCACCCAATGCCACTAAATCAACAGCTGCACGCAACGAACGAGCAATTAAGCGAGAAATTTCTAACGTACGACCACTTTGCTTACCGTTAGCCGCTTCACGACGCATACGAGTATGAGTAGAACGAGGTAACATACCGTATTCAGCAGTGATCCAGCCTTTGCCTTGGCCTTTTAGAAAACGTGGTACGCCAGTTTCAACTGTAGCAGTACAAATAACTTTAGTATCCCCAAACTCAATAAGCACAGAGCCTTCTGCATGAGCTGTGAATTGACGAGTAATGGTTACCGGACGAATTTGTCCTAAAGTTCTGCCGCTTGGACGCATGTTGAAATTCCTATCATAGTATAATTGCTGCGCATTATAATCGTTCGCATAACAATTTGACATAATGACGTAGCAACTATTTTGAAATATAGTTAATTAATCTAAGGTCATTCTATTAAGTCATTATTATGCGTTGGCTCCAAATGTCAGCACAATAGAGAGAATTTATGAAATTTCAGCTGTTTATCATTTTGCTTATCGTGAGTTTATTTATCACTAGCCAAACAATCGCAAAAGAAGTGATTAGTCAGTCAGTAAAAGCGTTGCCGTTATACAGTAAAGTTTATGATGACAAGCGTGATCCATTTAAAGATGCGCAAGCAGCAATTAAGCTGGCGCAAGCAAGTGGGAGAAATGTATTGATTGAAATAGGTGGAACTTGGTGTACTTGGTGTCACAAAATGGATGCATTTTTAGCTGATAACCCTGCAATTAATCAACAGTTACATGACAATTATGTTCTGCTTAAAGTTAGTGTCAGTGACAGTAACGAAAATGAAGCCTTTATGAAGTCATTACCACCAGTACAAGGTTACCCGCATATGTATGTGTCAACTAATACTGGTCAAATGTTATTGTCCAAAGATACTGCCGAGTTATTGGATAATTTAGAATATTCAGCAGAATATTGGTCAGCATTTTTAAGCAAATGGCAGGCAGAAAACAATAAGGAAAATAGTGATGTCTCAAACGCAAAAGGCTAGAGCTGTAGTAAGAAAAAAACGCGTCAGTAAGCCATTGTCGCAGGTGCTATCGTTTTTTGATAAAAACTTTAGTACGCCACAATGGTTACAAAAAAAGCTGTCACGTCGTAACGCACTAAAATCTGCGGCGGGAGCGACTATGGTGGCCGCAATGCCTATGCGTAGTTGGTCAGCCAGTATGAGCAATAAGCTTGATGGTGCACTGAAAACCGATCCCTGGTTAACCTTAGATGCTGTACTGGCACACTTGCTACCTGAATCAGCAACCGGTCCGAGCGCGCAAGAAATTCAAGCAACACAATATTTATACAACGTGGTTTTTCAACAGCCGACAGAAGAAGCTGAAATTGAATTTATCTATAAAGGCGTTGGCTGGCTTAATGGCTTCAGTAACAGCCAATTGCAGAAGAACTTCATTGCCTTAACTTTTGACGAAAAAGAAAATATTTTACGTGCGATCAGTAAATCAACCGCCGGTGAAAACTGGTTAAGTAATTTGGTTGGTTATCTTTTTGAGGCCATGCTTTCCCCGCCGAGTTATGGCGGTAACCCTAATGGCATAGGTTGGCACTGGTTAGAACATCAAGCGGGTTTTCCTTTACCGCAAGCCGGAAAACGCTATTACGAACTACCTGGCAAACAACCTATTGTGTTAAGCAGGACGGCGACATTCGCAAAGCAAACAACAACGCAAGTTGTTAGCCATCAACAATATACCCGTAAGCAAGTAGGGGCTCGAAAAGCATGAAATATGATATTTGTATCGTAGGTAGTGGTGCGGGTGCATCACCAGTCGCTTATACCTTAGCGAAAGCCGGCGCAAAAGTTCTTGTGTTAGAAAAAGGTGCTTGGCTGACAGAAAAAGAATTTTATAAAGATGAGCTAGCCATCAGCTTGCGCGATGCTTACAACCCTAAGCTTGAAGACGAACAGCATGTTATCGAAGAAGAATATGAAACCGATGACGGCGAAAGCTTTTGGCAAGGCGAAGCTACCAGTGAATCAGGCTGGAGCTTCTGGAATGGTACGGTTGTTGGTGGTTCATCAAATTTTATGAGCGGTTATTTTCATCGCTTGAAGCCTATCGACTTTCGTTTGAAAACAGAATTTGGTGCCATTGATGGCGCTAATGTTGAAGATTGGCCGATTAGTTATGATGAACTTGAACCTTATTACGCACAGGTTGAAAAAGTTGTCGGTGTTTCAGGTCGCGTGTCTGAACATCCACACCAAGAGCCGCGTTCCACAGACTTTCCGTTTCCACCGGTAGCAGAACATGGTATATCGTCGTGGATCGATGAAAGTGCTGAAAAAATTGGTTACCACGCCGTACCCGTACCACGCGCCATATTGTCACAACCGGCAATGGGCCGAAATAGCTGTGAATATTCAGGTTATTGCAGTAGTTATGGCTGTTCATCAGGCGCTAAAGGTAGCGGCAGGGCTGCGTTGCTTAATCACGCGGTAGCAACCGGTAATTGTACGATTACGCCGCATGCAAAAGTTTATAAAATTGCCACTGACAGTAAAGGCGAAATATCAGGTGTGCATTATTATGACCAAGCTGGGCGTGAGCACATTGCTCAAGCCAAATACTATGTTGTAGCTTGCCAAGCGGTAGAAACTTCTCGATTATTGCTGGCATCAAAAGGGGAGAAATTTCCAAATGGTATTGCGAATAGCTCTGGTCAAGTGGGTAAAAATTTAATTTTTAGCGGTGGTGGTACTGGCCGTGGTGATTTCTTTTATAAAGACTTAACCAAAGCCAAGCAAGCGCAACTTAAGCAAGTTGGGCCGTTTATTAATCGTGCTTTACAAGACTGGTATCAGATTGATGATAAAGCATTTAATGGCTTTAACCGTAATGGTAAAGCGAAAGGCGGCACGGTAGATTTTTTGTTTTATCAAAACCCAATCTCGCGTGCGCAAAGCACAAAATGGCAATACGATGAAAGCCAAGACAGTGAAAAATTACTGTGGGGCGAAGAACTTAAACAAAGCATGAAAACAGAATTTACCACCTATAAAACCTTACGTTTTGAAGTATTTAATGATTGGTTACCAACCGATAATTGTTTTGTCGCTTTAGATGATGACATTACCGACAAATGGGGTGACCCAGTGGCTAAAATACGCATTGGCGCACACAACCACGATTTAGATGTTGGTGAATATTTGGCTGAAAAAGCAGAGAAACTACTATTAGAAATGGGTGCGACTAACGTTTCATCATCGATAAGCAGCGCACCGGCGGCAAACTTAATGGCGGGCGGTTGTCGATTCGGTGACGATCCTAAAACAACGGTATTGAATAAAAACTGTCAGGCGCATGACGTTGATAACCTCTTTGTTACTGATGCCTCATTTATGCCAACAGGTGGTAGCGTGCCTTATACGTTTACCATTTATGCCAACTCATTCCGAGTCGCTGATCATATAAAACAACGTTGGCAGAAAAGTATCAGCTAACGTAGACAATATTGGCTAAGCTATAAATATATGCCCCAGCTCTGATTGCAGTAGATACCTGATCTCAGCTAGGGCATAATCTCAGTTATAGACCATATTTGATAGTTAGGAAATTCAATGATCCATAGTATGACAGCGTTCGCTCGCCATGAAATTAAAGGTGAGTGGGGCAACGCAGTGTGGGAAATTCGCAGCGTTAATCAACGTTTCCTCGAAACTTATTTTCGTTTACCTGAGCAATTTAGAAGCATAGAGCCCGTGTTGCGTGAGCGTTTTCGCAAGCAATTAAATCGCGGGAAAGTTGAATGTAATTTACGCTTTAATGCTAATCCGGGTGAAAAAAGCAATTTATCGATGAATACAACGCTTGCAGATAATTTGCTTAAACATGCTAATTGGATCAATGAGCAAACGTTGAATAGTCAAATTAACCCACTAGAAATCATGCGCTGGCCAGGTGTGATGGAAGCCGAAGAATCAGACATGAATGCAATTCAAGCTGAAATTCTTGCCGGTTTTGACCAAGCATTAGAAGACTTCATCGTTGCCCGCGCAGATGAAGGTGCCAATATGAAGGCGCTTATCGAGCAACGTTTAGATGGTATTATCGAACAAGCCAATATTGTTAAAGGCCACATGCCTGAAATTATTCAATGGCAACGCAAACGTATTACTGACAAATTTGCTGATGCTAACATTGAGCTAGAATCTTCACGTGTTGAGCAAGAGCTGGTATTGCTAGCGCAAAAGATGGATGTTGATGAAGAAATTGACCGTCTATTTAGTCACGTGAAAGAAACTCGCAGCATACTGAAAAAAGGAGGTGCGCAAGGTCGTCGCTTGGACTTTATGATGCAAGAGTTCAACCGCGAAGCGAACACCTTAGGCTCGAAGTCGATTAACGCCGACATCACCAATTCAGCGGTTGAATTAAAGGTGTTAATTGAGCAAATGCGTGAGCAGATCCAGAATATAGAATAGATATTATCTCTTGGTTTTAACTGATATTTTGGCTAAAAGACATGATAATTAAGTGTTTTTAGCCAGAATATATAAGAAAGCTTTTATAAATATATGTTTTCTTAGCTGATTTTTTATTGAAAGTGGTGACCGAAGTGGTGACTTTTTTCAATTCCCTCTCTCACTTACTCACCACCTTTTGTGATGACTAAGTGAGAAAAATATGACAATTTCTGATACTACAAGCCAAGTTGAAAAACTCGTTCAAATTGGCAATCCTACCTTTGAAAGCTTTTATCCAAGTTTATATCTCGATGTAAAATCTCCAGGCAAAGCTAGTTGGATATTACGATATCAACTACATGGAAAAAGGCGCCAGTTTAAAATTGGTGGTTATGGTAAAGACCATGAAGAACTTTTAGGCTTAGAAGATGCAATAAAGATTGCGATTGATTGCCGAAAAAAGCTCAATGATGGTATTGATCCAAAACTTGATATTGACAGACAGAAGCAACCGAAGCTTATTACCTTCGATGATTGTGCCAATAAATACCTAATAAAGAAACGCACAAAAATAAAAACGGCGTATATTTATGAACGCATCTATAACAATGAAATAAAAAAACACTTAGGCAATATACGAATTGATCGTATTCATAGTTACGACATAGATAATGTCATTCAGCGAGTACTTGATACAGGTCGTCCTGCTGTTGCCAATCAGGTTCTACTTTTTATTAAACGCGTATATCGACTAGCTACAAAATATAAAGTAGTTGCGTGTAATATCGCGCAAGAATTTTCGCAAACAGAAGATGCTGGAGGTGCAGATCGCAAACGTCAACGATATCTAGAAGAGGAAGAAATAGAACAAGCTTTTAAAGTATTTAGCGAGCACCCGCATAAAATACCGACAGCCTCATATATTGCTTTAGTACTACTATTAACATTAGGTAACAGAAAGATGGAATTACTCTCAGCTCAGTGGAATCAAGTAGACTTAAAAAGGCAGACGTTTAAGTTATTTGCCAATACTACAAAAACAGAAGCGGCGCTTGTGATACCAATCCCTGATCTCGTTTTGCCACTATTTTATGACTTAAAAATCCTTAGCGGTAATTCTGAGTATTTATTTCCTAAAAGAAAATCAAGCAAGCAGCCCCACATCTCAGCGGATACTTTGAATGACGCAGTCGCTAGCCTCTTTGGTATTGCATATGGGAATCGTAAACCCGGTCCCAATTTCTTAGGAGAAGCTGGCGTTGAACATTTTACTATTCATGATCTCCGTCGAACATTTCGAACACTATTGTCAAAGTTGGGAACAAGAAAAGATGTAGCTGAAAAATGTATGAATCATAGTTTAAAAGGGGTTGAAAAAACGTATGATTGCTATGGATTTTATCCTGAACGTGTTGAAGCACTTAATAATTTGGCTGAACTAATTATGTCATTAGTTAATTATAAAATGAGTGCAACATCACATGTAAGGTTAGTAACCTCAGGATAGAAAATTGATGAGCATGGAATGCTCATAGGAATTAAACCAGTGGCCCTCAGTTAACGCAATCTTTAGACAGAAGTGGCTCTAATCGAGCCACTTTCACTTTCTATGTCAGTTCAAAACTCTTTTCTTAGCAACGTTAGTTTGGTGATTTCAAGATTGTGATGACGAAATGTGTGCTTTGCTATGCATCTTTAATGGGTAAACTGTTTTGAGCTACATACAACAATTTTCCTACAAAAATTCAATAGTAAGTGTTACTGGTTTCTTATAAGTATTTTTGAAATACTGATTTAAAACAATAAAAAAACTTTAATCGAAGATTTTTTCGACAGAATATGCTTCTGCTACCAATTCTATGTATAGTTGTTAGCTATAACGACATCTAATAAAGGGAATTATATGAAATTTGTTCTAGTTACCGATTCACAATCGGCATCAGTAGTGAGAAAAAAATTAGCTTCAATAGGTGTTGTTAATACAAAAGTAGGTACGTTTACCTCTTTGATTGAGGTTTTATCTGAACTTTGGTTAATTCCAGATATTGAAGACGATTTTGAAAAAAAACTATCAACTAAGACTTTAGAAGCAAATAGTGCTTTCTGGTCTGATAGTATCATGGTTGACAGAATTGCTAGCTTGTCTTCTGTTGAGTCAAGTTTAAGACTAATCCTATCTGCATTACCTCTTAATCAATCGCTAGAGTTATTGAAAGATAGCTCATCTAGAGTTGCTCGATATTATAATGACTTAGTAAAACTATTCGATTCTACGGAACATTGTCGCCCACGTATTCAATTGTTAGCAGCAGCTTGGATAGAGGTGGCTGACTTACAGCCAATAGAATCATTAGAGTTAATATGTGCCCCGGAGCTGCTAAAACTAGAAGCCTGGGAAGCGCAGGTAGTTGAAAAACTATTAAGTTTACGCTCTGAGCAGGTAGATTCTACTTTAATTACTTCTACATTAACTGAAGTATACCAAGCAAACCCAGAAATAAATGAAGAACTCCGTTTCTTAAGCAATCATCTTTTTAAAGCATCTGACCTACATCACTCATCAACACCTAACAATATTCACTGGTTATCCTGTCGAGACAGCTTACAAGAGTCGGAGGTAGTTGTTGGTATGTTAAGGAGTGCAATAAATTCAGGTATCAATCCAAGTGAAATTGCAGTCATTATTCCTAGTCATTCTGAAATGGAGTCTACCTTACCTGCTTTGATGAATTATGCTGGTATATTAAGCTCAAATAAGCAAGTTGTTGATAGTGCTTATCAGTGGGAGTTACAGTTAGTAAAGGATTGCTTGATTTATTTTCAAGAGCTATCAGACCAAAGTGGTTCACATGCCCCAATGAGTTTGGCTGCTATTTTAACTAATCCATTAATGCCTTGGTCAAAATATACTGGTCAAAAGTACGCTGATTTTTGTTTTAAAGGAGACATTAAAAGCACTCTGATCAATATTGGAGTGCTCGAAGAAGACAACAAGTTATTAGAGATATTATGTTGTGATTCTGTTTCTAATTGGGATGTTTGGTTGGAACAAATAATAGATTGTTTGCGATTTCCTAAAGACGCAAGGTATGCTTCTAAAAAAGAGTGTATAGAGGTTATTGAAGAATTAAAGCTGTACCAATCACAGATACAGCAAATAGATTTACACCAGCAAATAACCCTACTAATTAATCAAATCCAACCCAAAGACTTATCTCGTGTGAATGCTTCTCTTGATGAAGTTCAAAATGGTATCTTAGTTTTGGACGAGTCAGAAGTTTTATTATCGCCTGTTAAACACCTTTTTATTCTTGGTTTTAATCAAGGATCTTATGAGGTTAACCCTTCAATTAAAGGTGTTTTTACGAAAAATAACTTGCAAAACTTGTCCATACTTACGGGGCTAGAATTTGATCGTACATTAGTTCAACAAAATCATATTCAAGCACTTTTGAGAAACAATCTATCTAAGGCTAGTCATTCGATTACACTGCTCTTGTCAGAGCAAAATTTTGATGGTTCTCCAACTCAACCCAGTGCAACATTGCTAGATATGGCTCTTTGCTTTCAACCTATAGAGAGTATTAAACCTGAGTTATTAATAGCAAAAATCAAAAGCAATGAGATCAACCTACCATTTTTTTCAACTGAAATAGCAACGGTCAAAGCTAAGCCAAAAGCAGCTATCGAGTTGAGTGATATTGAACTAGGGATTGATTTGATTGAAATTAATCAGGATAGAAATGGTAATCAGCGAACTGAATCTCCAAGCAGTCTAAACGATATGTTGGTTTCACCGTTAGCATGGTTTTTGAACAGACAAGGCTTAACCAGTAAAGGTTGGGATATTCAAGAGCTTAGTATATCCCTACAAGGAACTATTGCTCATAAAGTTTTTGAATTGCAATTTGATACTGAAAGTAAGTTAAATATTGAAAATTATGATGCTTTATTTAATGAAGCTATTTCCATAGAGGCTCCATTCCTACTTAAACCTTTTTGGCGTATAGAACGTTTACAATTACAAAGTGAAATTCAGAAATCTTTAATCCCTTTTGTTGAATGGTGTCAAAATCAAAAATGGAATATTAAGGAAACTGAACTAGAAATGCTTGGCTCTTTATGGGGGATACCGCTACGGGGATTTGCTGATTCAATTTTTGTGCATGATAAACAAACGTTAATTCTCGATTATAAGAAGTCTAAGTCAGATAAGCGATTAAAAATGTTAAATGAAGGATTCGATCTTCAGACCTACATTTACAGAGAATTATATCAGCAAATGACAAAAGTTAGCGGGATAAATGTAAATAGTGGCTATTACACACTTAATGACAAAAAACTGCTAGTTGATGGAGTTCCACATTCTAATAATGCTGATATAGACCTAGTCAGACCCCGAGTAAGCTTAGAGGAACAATCATCACTAGCTATTGAAAAGGTAGAAGAAAGAATTAGTGAATTACGAAAAGGGCAGATTAAGTTAAATTATGATGACGATAATAAAAAATGGAATGAGCTTGGTATAGCTGCTGAATATATATTTGAAAGGCATCCGTTAATTAAAGAATTCATGAAATCTGATGGAGAACAATAACATGGCAGTAAATGAACTTATAACTCCTTACCTAGATTTAAACTTAATTAAAGCTGGAGCTGGAGCAGGTAAAACATATCACATTCAAAAAACGTTAACTGATTGGATATGTCAGGGAAAAGTTAAAGCGGATCGTATATTGGCTGTTACTTTTACAAATGCCGCAGCAAATGAAATGCAGGAGCGCATTAGATTAGCTTTAATACAAAAAGGTTTGCATGAGGAGTCAAAATTACTTCAACAGTCATCTATATCAACAATTCATGGTTTTGGGTTGTCTCTAATTGAACGGTTTGCATTTGAAAAAGGAAGTTCACCTGAGCCTAAACAACTAACAGAAGCAGAGCAACGCATTCTAATTAGTAAAGCACTGAGTGATGTTGAAGACCTTGACCCTATCCTTAGACGATTACCATACTGGGATTATAAGCTCAAAAGAGGTAAGGACTTTATAAGTGCCTCTGAACAACTTAAAAATGATTTACTAGCTACAATATCGTCATTGTTAAATTTAGGTGGCAAAATTCATAGTAATAACTTTAGTTGCTTAATTGAGCAAGCTTTAGAATCTGTTCGTAATATTTATGGCAAAGGATTGTCAAAAGAAGACACGTTAAACACTTCTTTAATGAAGGCAGTACAAGTAATTCAGAATAAATATACGCTAGAACAGCTAATTGAAGAGTGGGGAAGTAACTCGCCTACACGAAGCTTCGTTGAAACAATTTTTGACGTTACTTCAGATAAAATTCAAGATGATTGGAAGCTATGGACTAAATTACAAAGCATAGAAACAGCACCAAAAATTTTTAATAAAAAAACGGGCGAACCGAAACATGAGGATACATCATTAGCTTTTGATGTATGGGCCGCAGCCGATAAATTAAAAGTACACCCTGGGCCATTGAATAAGGCTTTAGATAAAATAGCTATGCTTTTAAATAGCGCTAAACTAGCTCTTGGAGAATATCAAGAAGGTAAAAACTCATCAGGCTTAATAGATTTTAACGACATGGTGACACTTTCAGAACAGTTAATGAAGGAAGAACAATACTTATCAGAAATGAAGTCTCAGTATGACTGTTTGATCATTGATGAATTTCAAGATACCAACCCATTACAATTTGCTTTACTTTGGGCTTTTCAAAAAGTAGGGATTCCGACATTGATTGTGGGAGATGTTAAGCAATCAATAATGGGCTTTCAAGGAGCTGATAAGCGTTTATTTGAAAGCTTGCTTAAGCAAAACTCAGATTGTTCTAGTGAATTAACTAGTAACTGGCGTAGCACAAATGAAGTGATGGGATTTGTAAATAAGTTAGGCGACAAATTATTTAAGGAACAATACCAAGAGTTAACACCGCGAGCAGAAATCGATAGTGAACTTGATCCTGTTGTCATAGTGAACTTCAACCCTGAACTATGGGGAAGCAAGGCAAGTAAAAATAAACGAGGTTATAGCAGTGAAGGAGCTTTTGCCATTGTACCTGAGATAAAGGCACTACTTGATTCAGGTAAGAAAATAACTGATAAAGTTACCGGTTTAAAAAGAAAAATTAGACCGAATGATATTGCTGTATTAGGGAAAACTCATAACGATCTAAATCGCTTTGCATCAGCCTTGAGACAGGTTGGTATTCAACCACAGATAAAAGAGAGTGGATGGTTTGAATCTAACTCAATAAAGGAGTTGTTTTATGCATTAAGCTATATTGCAGACCCAAGAGATCAGCATGCATTACTATATTTGAAAGTACTCCGTGATCCAAACGCTCACCTGCAAGATATCTTTAGTGATTACTTAAAACAAGATAAACCTAGAGCGTTTGAGTTCATAGAGGTTGAAGCTCTAAATGAATTATCAAGACAATTAAAATTTAGCTCTATAAAGCACTTAGTGCAGCGGTGTATTGATGATTTAGGTTTGTGGGACAAATTTGCAGAAATAAATGAAGCTCAAAATAACCAACAACAACGTAGTAACTTACTTAAACTAATTCACCTCGTAGATGTATTTGAAAAGTCAGATTCGTCCTCACTTAAAGCCCAAGGAGTATACGGCAAAGGCTTATCGAGCTTTTTGATTTGGTTAAAGGTGAATCAAGAAGATTTTGACCAGCAACCTGATATTAATGGTGACAACCATAATGCTGTAGCGTTAAGCACTTGGTATGCTTCTAAAGGACTAGAGTGGCCGATTGTTGTTGTTTTGGGGTTAGAGAAGGAAGTTAATATCACGCTCCCTCATATTTCAGTCCAGTACAATTCAGAAAAAGATGTTGATGAAATGCTAGAAAATGCATTTACTCAAATAATTACTAGTTTCGATGACTCCGAAACAAAACAAAAGTTTATTGATAAGTTATTGCCGTTTGAGCAAGATACATTGAAGAATTTGACATATGTTGTCATGACAAGGGCAAGGGAGCAGTTAATCCTTCCTTGGTTTGAAACAGATAAACCAAATACGATGCAGAATTATGTTAACCGTATTAACCTAAATAAATACTCATATAAAACAGCACAATACTTCGATGATTCAAGTGCAAATGTTACTGAAAATGAGTCAATGAAGAAAGTAGGTAGAATAAACTTAATACCACAAAAAATACCTAGGCCTGTTCCTGCGAACATTTCCCCTACCGATTTAGCAAGTAATGTTATTCAAAATGATTTAGCCGATAAACTAGGTGAATTTGTATCTTTAGATTATGGAGCGATAGTTAATTTAGATTGCCTTGCTAATCACCAAGCGAATGAAGTTGGAAGTTGGATTCACCAATGTTACCAAGTACTCATTACCAGGCCAGAAATTAAAGAGCGCCTATTTGTTAAGTTACCTGTTATCAATGCTAATCAAGAGCTTAAAGATCAACTTATTGTACAAGTTGAAAAATTTAAAACTTGGCTCAATCAAAACTGGTCTGTATCTTCGTATAGAACAGAGTTAGCAATGCTATCGGTAATGGATAATGGAGCAACGCTGAGTGGAATACTTGATCTATTGGTTGAAACGAATGAAGGCTATTGGATTATAGATCATAAAACTGATGGTAAAAACGATGACAAACAGTTTAAGCATCACTTACCGCAATTACTTGCTTATGCAAAACATATAGTTTTGAACAAACCCGTTATTGGGGTAGCGGTAAATTGGGTGAGAGAAGGCCGATTAACAACCCTACATTTAGGAAAGAACAATTAATGGATAACGTTTTTGAGTTAAAAGGTAATACGATAATCGATCAAAATAGTCCATATATAAACAATATAGCATCATATGCTTTTATATAACCAAGGGATAACTATATTTGATGCGTCATATTTCGTTACTATAGAAGTATAAAACTCAATTGAGAAGCAGGCAGATAGGAAGTCGATACAAATTATTATGAGTGCAATTGGTTGGGTAGATTACTCATCGGCAGAGCGGGAGAGAGTGTCGCAAGTTTTGTCGATGTTAAAAGAAAAAGGCACGTTAGATGAACTTGGTATAGGGCAAATTCGCGATGCCTTTGCCGATGTATTATTCCCTGGATTTTCTACAATCCAAACAAGGGCAAAGTACTTTATTACTTTAAGCTATATATTTCAGGACTACCGAAATTTAGATGATAAGTTAAGAGTAAAAACTGATCTACATTCTTTTATTCGTGAAAAAGAAGACGCGTTGGCAGTTGCCTTGGTTAAGAATCATGAAGATGATGACCCATATGGCATCATAGGTAAAGAAAGCTTAGAAAAAGGCGTCGCTCGTAAACCTTCTTCAGTCTATTGGAATGGGTTAAGGCAGTTTGGCATTGTTCGAAAAAGGTTATCATTTAAAGAGTTTAGTAATTTATATCAGCATACAGTGAATCAAGGGCAGCACAAGCATCATGAAGAAGATGATGATAACAAAAGCTCTGTTGGTAGCTTATTGACCCAACCACCTAATTATCAATCAAACTGGTTAGAGCATATTCGTATTGAGTTGTCGACGCAAGAAGCTGAATATATTAAAGATAAGTTACGCATGTCTTCAGATGTAGCAGATAGCGTACCTGCCCAGATTATAAAACATGATTTGTTAACTCAGGTTGTAGATCTTGATAATGAGCTTGTTGACCCAAACTGGCGTATACAGCCGTTGTTTGAGTTTTTAAAATCAACCTCAGTCTCTGAAAAATGTAAAACCACACTCGCTTGCGCTTTAGACTTTAGCTCAGCTATGGAAGGGGCCCATATTCGATATAATTATTTAATCGCTAAGCATGCTAATAACAATGCCTTGCTGGCAGAGTGTGAACATGACTTTGAACAATGGTTGGCAGAGGTGAGGCAGCATCCCACATTGTTTGACCCAACAACACCGTCATTATGGTTTAACAGCGCTTTTGTTAATGGAAAACGAATTAAAACTAACACCCAATCATTTGTTGAAAAATGGCTAGCGCTAATGCGAGAAAAAGCATCTATTGTTGAATTAGATGCCTGTGTAGAGAAGCGAGCGAAAGCGAATAAAGGCGCTCGGTGTATGTTAAATAAAGGTTTGCCTGAATCGCAACGCTGGGTAGGTATGCGAAAGCTAGAGTATCGATGGCCAACTGCTGCCTTAATTCTTGCAGATATTAAGGATGGTTTAGATGCTAGCGCCGGATAAATGCCGCATAGATTATGGTGAGCAGTTAATTGCTCCAGAAGGATTTGAATTAAGCCAGGCAATAGCGACAACTTACAGTTTAGATTTAAATACATTATTAACTGTGCCTATTGCTATGTGTTTTGGTCAAACCTTAGAAGGCCCTATTGAGCAGCAACGCATTGCTTTGTTAGATGCCTTAGGGCAGTTAAAAAATAAGCTTACGGTGTTCTATCAGCAAGGAAATATTAAGATACCTGATAAATATAATAGTTTGTATGCGCTGTTAGAGCCTAGTTTGATACCTGTTGTGCCTGATGCTGGTGAGTTAAACTCTGCATTTTCTTCGTTTCACCCTAAAGTATGGTTACTTCGATTTATTGCCAAAAATAATGCTGATCGGGTGAAATATCGCCTTATTGTACTTTCGCGTAATCTAACATTCGATCGGAGTTGGGATTTGGCAACTGTGCTAGATGGTGATGTGCAAAAACCTAGAAGGTCCCATAATAAAGGACTAATAAGTTTTTTTAATGAGCTTGTTAGTGTGTCGAAAAAACAAGGACGTCAGCTGGCTATTGATGAAAAAGAGTTAATGCGTGTTCGTTGGGTGATGCCCGCTGGTGTTAATAGTGTTGAATTTTTATCTACACTTTTATCAATTAATAATATACGTCAAAAGCCTTTGTCATTATCTAAAGAGAATAACAAGCGTTTGTTAGTGATGTCGCCGTTTATACGTGGAGGTAAAAGTGTTGCCGCCTTAGATTGGTTAGCTAGCGATGTACCCAATAAAAAGTGTTATTTATTTAGCCGTGCAGAAGAGTTAAATATGGCAGGCGCAGAGGCGCTTAAAAAGTGGCACTGTTTTGCATTAAATGAGAAAGTGATTGATGGTGAAGAAATTGAAGAAATGGAGCAATCATTATTTAGTGAGAATGATTTAAACCTGCACGCAAAATTGATCGTAATGGATGAGCTTACTGATAATACCCATTGGCATTTGGGATCAGCTAATGCGACTGAAGCGGCTATTGGGAGTGTAAAATCACATCCTAGAAATAGTGAGTTTATGCTGAAAATGACCGGCGATAAGAAAGCACTAGGCATTAGTGTTTTACTTGAACAATTCACCAACGAGTTTAATAACGGCCTGTTTGTTAAACATGTTTTTTCTAATGAACAGGTTAATGATCCTGAAAGTGATATGGGCGCTTTACGTCACCTGTTATTTGAGTTGATTAATACATCTTGGCGTTTAGAGGCTGATTTAGCCGAGCATGATTTGTTCCAGTTAACTATGAGTACAAATGAGCTACCTGACATTAAACGGTTCGAGGTTGTAGTATCAACATTAGCCTTTGATCAATTCAAACCAATTTCAGAAGAAATATTATGGCAAAAGTTGAAGCTGACTCAAATCAGTGCGCTAATTAGGTTAGATATTAAAAAAGATGGTGAGGTTGTTGAGCGTATAGTGACCCAGCTGCCTCTTAAATTTAATTGTGCCGTAGATCGTAATAAAGCCATTGTGAATGACTTGGTGCAATCTCAATCTCAGTTTATCCATTACTTATCTATAATGCTTGATATTCAACCTAACAAAATGGGTATATATGACCCTAACCATTCAGCCGATGGCAGCTCTGAGGAAAGTAATATGTTTCGAGAGGAAAGCATTATCTTTGAAAAATTGATGAAGGTAGCGGCAAGCCATCCTGACTTATTAACACGTATTGATACCTTGCAAAAGCAGTTAGACGAAAAGGTTGTCCCTGAAGACTTTAAATCACTGTGGCGTATTTTTAGTCAGTTTGTTTCTCATGATTAAGGTAATATTAAGTGTTTGATGATATTAAACAGCAATTAGGCGCAGCTTTAAATGGCTTAAAAGCATTTCAACTAGCCACCGTTGAACGCTTGGTTGAACAATTTAATGATGTAGATCACAGTCAGCGTATGTTGGTGGCTGATGAAGTAGGTTTGGGTAAGACGGTTGTTGCAAAAGGTGTTATCGCACGCTTACTTGAAAAGCATTTGCAAAAATATGCTGATAAATGTAAGCCCTTTAGGGTTACTTATATTTGTTCCAACCTTGCATTGGCAAATGAGAACCGCCAAAAGTTGTCTTTGTTTGATGGAGAACAGTCAAAAAAGTGGGTCAAGCAACCAAGTTTTGGACGACTGGTTGAATTGGCCGTCGAGAAAAAACTAACGGATAAAGAACAGAAAGAACAGCTAGAGGCAGTTATTGAGGTATGTACATTAACGCCAACAACGTCATTTACGTTAACGGCAGGCTCAGGTAATTGTCATGAAAGAGCTATTGTTGCGGTGTTATTGTCGAAGCTTGTTTCTCTGTCTGAATATTCTGAAGCAATTACAGCTTTTCTCAAAACTGATCAAATCACGAGAGAAGGACGTTGGGAAAATGAAGTTAAATACATTGAAAATGAGTTTAATGTAAATATTAAGGTTTTAACTGCGTTAGATGAGTTGATGGGGCAGTCGTGCGTGTCAAATGAATTAAAAACGCATTATACCTCGTATTATCATGCTGCGAAGTCACTTGCTATTGCTTGGGATATTAATGGAAAAGAACCTGAAGAGCTTAAGCATCACTACTTCTTGTTTAGAGTTGAAATTCGAAAAATTACCGCGAGATGTTGTGCGGCGAGTCTTGAAGCGGATCTATTTATACTAGATGAATTTCAACGCTTTCAGGCTTTAACAGATACTAGCAGTGACTCAGAAGAGTCATTAATTGCTCAACAGGTTTTTCACTCTACCCATGATAGTGCTGGTGAAGCTAAAACGGCTAAAGTATTGATGTTATCGGCAACACCTTTTAAAGCTGTGACGATGTTAAACGAAGAAGATGAAGAAAATAGTCATCATCAGCAATTACAATATCTACTGAAGTTTATCTCTAAAGAGGATATGGATTTTATAGCTAAATATGAGTTCAGTAGAGATAGATTACATAGAGAAGTATTAACTTTAGCTGATTCAGATAACAGTCACTCTAGTATTAATGAGAATACCGCTCGTAATGTTGAAAGTTTATTGCAAACGTACATATGTAGAACTGAGCGAGGGCAAATCAATAATGAATTTGAGCAGCTAATTGATTCGAAAGAACTGATTTGTAGCGACACGTTAAGTATTGAAGAAGTTAAAGCTTTTAGGGCTATAGAAACGATAAGAGTAAGATTAACGGAATTGAGTAGAGGCCGTTTTGGGGCGCAACTAATTGATTTTACTAAGTCTGCACCTTGGTGTATGTCGTTTTTACAGGGTTACGCCTTCAAAAAGCAATTTTTAAATCATATTGATGACAGTGAAATACGTAATCTGTTTGATCGCAGAAGAAAATCAGATCAGCAATTTTCTTGGCTATCTCGTGCAGACATAAAGCGCTATAAACTAAATGTAGAGACGGACACGCCCAACGCTAAGGTAAGAAAAATAACAAAAACTGTTTTTGATGGCGGTGCTGAGAACTTATTATGGACTCCGCCTGCAAAGGCTTATTATCCTTTTGAAGGGGTATTTAAGGGCAGCGAAAACTTCAGTAAGACACTATTGTTTTCGTCTTGGACAGTAGTTCCGAGAGTATTAAGCAGTTTATGGTCGTACGAGTCAGAAAGGCGTACTTTTACCGGGAAGGGGAAAAAACCTCTTTACTATTCTGATACTAAGTCATCTCCTTTATTGCGATTCGAAGGTAAAACAACGCTCAACACATGGCATTTACTTTATCCTTGTCAACGGTTTCTCGATTTTGATTTAAATTCAATTTCATTCAATGAGTTGTTTGCTGAGGTCAAAGCTTACATTCAACCAATGCTGCAAGATTTGCGACCTTTCGAGAGTAACGGCACCAGTAATAGTGATTGGTATTTGTTAGCGCCGATCTTGTTGGATATCCAACAGGAACGGGCAGATCATGTTGAGCAATGGCTAGATATTATTGAAAACTCGGCGTCTGAATTATTTGATGGAGAAGAGAGACAAAAAGCCCGAAAAGGGCGATTGGCACATATTAGTAGACTTAGGGACTATATTGACCAAGGAGAGTTATTACAGCTAGGTCCCATACCAGCTGACTTAATCGAAGTGTTATCGTATTCATTGATAGCTAATCCAGCGCTTTGCGCTCAGCGGTCTATCAGCGGTTTATGGTTAAATGGAAATAACGAAAGAAATATTGCGGAATATACCTATCGTTTTGCTGAACTGACCACTAAATTCTTCAACCATGAATATGCTAAACCGATTGTTAATAGAAATATCCGAGTAGAATTACTCGTTGGCAATAATAAATCACCTGCTTGGTTTAAAGTTTTAACATACTGTTCGCACGGTAATTTTCAGTCGATGTTAGATGAGTTTTGTCACCTTTTGGCTACCTCTGGTCATAACCTTAACCTAGCATACGAAAAATTGTCGTCGTCTATGGGGATCCGTAGCGCGGGTGAACATGTTCAATTTAGGGAGGATGTACTTAAACCAAATAAAGAAAATTCACATATTCGTTGTCACTTTGCTGTATCTATGGGTACTCAAAAGATAAATGATGATAATGGCTTACAGCGAGTCGTTAATGTACGAGATGCCTTTAACTCACCTTTTAGGCCGTTCGTTCTTAGTTCAACATCGATTGGTCAAGAAGGGTTAGATTTTCATTGGTATTGTCGTCGAGTAGTTCATTGGAACTTACCAAATAACCCCATAGATATTGAACAAAGAGAAGGACGTGTTAATCGGTTTAAGTCTTATGTTGTTCGTAAACGACTTGCGGAAGTAACTCATGTAAAAAATAACTATGGAACAGATATTTGGGAAGATATTTTTGAACAAGCAATTGAGGAAGGTTCGAATAATCGGAGCGGATTGGAGCCGTTTTGGTTTTACTCAAGAGGTACTACAAAAATTGAACGTATTGTTCCTATGTACCCGATGAGCAAAGAAGTTAAAAAATACCAAGAAATATTGAAAATATTAGTGTTGTATAGGTTGGCATTTGGGCAACCGCGTCAAGAAGAGCTATTGGAAAATTTACTGCAACGTAATATCAATACACGGGATGAAGCCCGTATAAAAAGAATGATGATTAATCTATCGCCACTAACGTATTCCACAGTTGGTAACTCTTAACAGAAAATATCATAGATTATTGCTAATTTTTCATTGAAGCCTGTTGCCGGTTCTGTTCTTTCATTGGAAATAAATTAGTAGTATTCAGTTAACGCAATATTTGGGCAGAAATGGCTCTAATCGAGCCACTTTTATTTTCTATGTTGCTTGAAAGCCATACTATAAAATTATCAATACAGTTAACTTTTTGGTATTTCAAATTTTTGAGTGACCTTTTTTAAAAAAGTGTCATTACTGTAATACCTACTGGTTATGTTTGCTGTATAGGCAACTTCATTTTCACATATATCAAAAATCATAATGCGAATTTCTTTTTCAATATTTTCTTTTTTAGATGAAAGTAAATCAAATGCTTCTATAAGGCTATTGGTGTCATCAGCAATACCTGACTCGAATATTGGAACTAAGTCATATTCATATTCGATAAAATCGTAATCATTACTGTTCTCAGAGTCTGATTCACTACTGCCAAAAATTTCTTCACACATAAAAGGAGCTTCAAAAAGAACTTGCTTATTATCTTCAATATAATCAACAACCGCCGAATTTAAAGCACTATTCTTTAAATTAACCTTATCTAAATCATTAACATCCATTAAGAACCACCATTTTTAAATTAATTAATACCATTATAAATTATTAATATTTTAAGGTAACCAACATTGTTGCCCAAACAACTATCTTAGTAAATAAACAGTAATAGATAAGATAAGCTAACAAATAGGTATGCCGTTGTATTTCGAGTTAATTTGAATAAGCAATGTTAAATAAATTAAATGAAAAGGGATCTCCTTTATAAAATTTACAGAGCAAGAAGGATATCTGCATATCAGTAGTATGAAATTAAAGGAATAAAATTATCTATTAGTGCTTTTGTACAATAGTCAACTTATTGTATTTGAGTTAGAATAATCTCAATAACTAACAGTTATTTATGGAAATACTATATTAGTTAAATGGATTTATTACATATTAGTCAAAACAAAATCCCTTCAATTTATAGATATCACACTATTTCTCTGAATAGCTCTAACTTGCTTTCTGCTTTTAAGGGTACATATGCTATCACCAATATTGGAAACGTTGTTAAGAGGGGCTGATGCTACTTCTTTAACTGATTTTTTTCTATTTTCCTTAATTATATTATTCATATTATCTTTGATTTGGAAAAAACAAGATAAGCATCATGCTTTTACAAGCTACACCCCAACATTACTGACATCGCTCGGTATATTAGGTACTTTTACAGGTATAATTTCAGGGTTACTTGATTTCAACACTAATGATATAGATGCGAGTATAGGACCACTGCTTGCAGGTCTTAAAACCGCATTTATAACTAGTTTAGCTGGAATGCTTCTGTCTATTTTTTATAAAATAATTATATCAACAGGTGTGTTTAGTCGAGTAAATGAAGTCGGAGTAAATGAAGCAGAAATTGATATTGGTGATTTATATCAAGTGATGAAACAACAAGCTGATGGAATCGAGCAATTAAAAAAATCAATTAGTGAAAATGATGAAACAAGTCTGGTTGGTCAATTCAAATTACTTCGTTCAGATCTAAGCGATAATCACAAAACAATTAATCCGCATTTAACTAATTCGAGTGAATCTTTAACGGGCTTACTTGAACTGTCAAAGCAACATCAACAACATTTCAAAGATTTTGAAGATAGATTATGGATCAAGCTACAAGACTTCGCTGATATGTTGTCAAAATCAGCCACTGAGCAAGTAATTGAAGCATTAAAAGAAGTAATCCAAGACTTCAATAATCATTTAGTAGAACAGTTCGGAGAAAACTTTAAAGCCTTAAATGAAGCTGTTCTTAAGTTAGTGGTATGGCAAGACAATTATAAAGAACAGCTTTCCGATATGAAGGTTCAATATGAACATGGAGTTCAAGCAATTACTAAAACAGAAGAATCTGTTAATAACATAAGTAATGAAGCAAAAATAATTCCTGAAACAATGAATAACCTTAAAAGTGTAATGGAAATTAATCAGCACCAAATTACTGAATTGGATAGGCATCTAGATGCATTTAAGGATATTAGAGATAAAGCCGTAGAAGCTGTTCCTGAAATTAAAGGGCAAATTGAAATGGCCATTGCTGGTGCTAAAGAAGCAAATGATAAATTAGCTTCAGGTATTACTGAAAGTAGTGAACACATTAAAACAGTCATAGTTGAAAGTGCTGACAACTACCGCAATACAGTTGACCAAACGAGAGCTGCATTAACTGAATCGGCTCAAGCAACTGCGAACTCCAGTGAAGAAATAAAAGAAACTTTTTCAGTAGCCGTTCAGGATATAAATGCAAATATGAGAGAGTTAATTAGCGAACTTCAAAATGGAAGTAAATCAGTTACAGACAATTACAAAGAAGCAAGCAGTCAAATGATGTCTGATACTCAAGATGTTAGTAAAGCATTTTCCCAAGGAATGGACGAAATGCGACGAACTTTATCCTCAACAATTGAGGAGCAAGCTGTTGAACATCGTCGCCAAGCAGATAAGGTGTTCTCAGGATTAGAAAGAAGCATCGAAGAAGCGTTATCTCAAACGGGTGAGTCGGTACAAAAACAAGTAACTATGATTGATCAAACAATGGGCCAGGAAATTGAAAAAGTAATGCAGTCTATGGGAAGTGCTTTAGTGTCAATAAGTGGCAAGTTTACCGACGATTACTCTCGTTTAGTGCGCCAAATGTCAGATATTGTTAAGCAACAAGCGTAAGAGGTAGATTATGAGTAATATCTTTGACGCTAAACATGATGAACAAGAAGAATCTCATTGGCTATCAGTTTCAGATCTAATGGCAGGACTTATGATGGTATTTCTTTTTATCGCTATAGCGTTAATGAGGAATGCTTTTGCTGAAAGGGATAAAATTAAACAAGTTGCTGTCGCATATCAAGAAAATCAAGTGGCAATTTATGATGCATTAAAAGTTGAATTTGATAAAGACTTAGAGCAGTGGAATGCTGATATTGATGAAGACACTTTAACCTTTACATTTAAAGCCCCAGAGGTTTTATTTAAAAGTGGTGAATCTGCTATTAGTGAACAATATCAAGAACTTTTGAATGAATTCTTTCCTCGATATATGTCAGTTTTAAAGCCGTTTAAAAGTTCAATTAATGAAGTCAGAATTGAAGGACATACAAGTAGCGTTTGGAGCCTTACTTGTAATGAAGAGTGTGCTTATTTTAATAACATGAAGCTATCACAGGGCCGAACCAGAAGCGTACTTGAGTATGTATATTCACTAGACTCAAGTTATGATGACCGTGAGTGGGTTAAACAGCATATTGCCGCAGTTGGTTTATCCTCTTCAAAAATTATACATGATAAGAATGGTGCGGAAGATAAAGCAAAATCACGCCGTGTCAGCTTTCGAGTAATTACGAATTCTGATATTCAAATCAAACGAATATTGCAAGAATCATAATGAAATTAAACGTTGATTTAGCCCAGCTCTGGACAAAAGTAGATAAAATGGGTGCAGAACATATATCTATCGATATTGGTGATGTTTGGCACGATAGTGATTTTGAGTTTGATGATCAGCTTAGCTCGTCTGGTATTGAAATTGAACTAGATGACCTTGAGTCAGAAGAAGGCTTGCTCAGTGTAAGGGGCCGACAAGTTCTATTGTTTATACCTGATCATGGCTTTAAAGTTGAAAACGCTTTAATTGAAGCATCAGCAGGTAATAAGTTTCATGTAGCTGATTGTCGAACTTTGGATTCGATGAAAAGACAAAACCGCTTTAATCGTTATAAAGTGACGAATAATATGTCTGGTAAATTTGAAATATATGGAACATCTGAATTTAATGATGAAATCGAAGGTGAAGCTGAATTACATGTATGTAAAAACTGTATAAACCAATTAAATTATAAAGGTATCGCTAATGCTTCTGTGAATGAAAGAAATCAACTTGTTCAAAATTTTGATCTTGAAGAGTTCTTTACAACATATAGTTCACTTTTTAAACGATTACCTAAGCAGCAAGCTAAAGAAGCAAAAAAGGGTTATAGCAAAGATTGGGATAAAATTTCTGCAAGAGTTAGAGATTCAGTAAATTATGAATGTCAACATTGCGAAGTTAACCTCTTGAGTCATAAGCGCCTACTTCATGTACATCATAGAAGTGGAGAAAAATCAGATAATTCGATTAATAATTTAATTGCACTTTGTGCAGACTGTCACCGAAAAGAACCTTTCCATGGACATATGTTTGTAAAACATGAAGATACTCAAAAAATTAATCAATTACGAAACGAACAAGGCGTTTATGCAAACTGTGATTGGATAACCGTTAAGAAGAAAGCTGATCCTTCATTGAATGGTGTAATTGAACATTGCAAGATTAAAGGTTACACCGCTCCTAATGTTGCATATAAACTGAAAGACAGAAATGAATCGGTTGAATTAGAGCTTGCATGGCCTAAAAGAAAATTTGGTATAGTACTTAGTAATCCCATAAAAATTGATGGCTGGCATATATTGTCTTTAGCTGAAGCTCTTGAATTTTTTGGTAAACGGAAAAAAATTAAAAACTAACTATCATCTAAAATTAATTCCCAAAATAATTAACTCAAATAGGAAGTAAATTAATACTTCCTATCACCTCAAGCAGTTTTACCCCTGACCTTTCCCCATAAAAAATAGAATCTGAGTTTACAAAGTAAACAGGAAAAATAATTTGATTCTAAATAGAAAGTAAGTGCTTAATAAATATAGTATCAATATTTGACATGAAATTACTTTTTCTTATACATCAATAAGTTACTTGATCATCCTGTTGGATTTGATAAAATTATATATAAGATCTGTTGTGGGTGGCAGGGTATGTTAAAGAGTCACGATTTTTGCTTACGCAATAATAGTAACTCTTTAACTCTGTAAGCCGCTCACGCGACTATTCATGAGTTGCTCATGCAACTATATAAAAACAATAAAATAAGACGAAGTCTTATGGATAAAAGTAAGTTAAATTTAAGTGGAGAACTGATTTCGTCATAACAAAAAAGGTACCGTTATGACTAAAAAAAATACATATACAAGAAAACTCTCTGTTGTTACAAAAATGAACAAAGAAGAGTATAAACTCGTTCTTAATGCTTTTTACGATTCTGAATACAACACATTGGGCCATTATGTAAGAGATCTTATTCTAAAAGAGCTTGAAGATCATATTGGCGATCTCCCCTCCCTTCCCGTTATGGACGAAGTGGTAGCAAATGAACTAAGCGCGATACAGAAATCATTATCTAAGCTTTTAAGCCATCTAGAGCTAGCAATTATGGATGAAAACTTGCTTGTATCAAATCAGGATAAAGAAAAGCATATTGTTGAAGCAATGGAATATGTTTGTAACACCTCCGATAAGATCTCTGTTTGGCATAATTTTTTGAAAAAGGATTTTAGTGAATCAATTCAGCAAATTGCATATAGCACATTGACAGTCCATCAACTTAAAACCTTAGTAGGGAAAAAGGAACTAGAGTTTGAGGAGGCTTAGAGTGATCATCGAATATATAAAATCAAAAAAAAGAAATAATCAAGGTCGAATCGGAAGACTTATTAACTACATTTTTGGAAAAACAAAACACAATCGTAAATCAAGTAAGCATGATTTAACAGATGAAATTGTAGAATTCATTGGTTTTAGTAATAGCATACTTATGAATAATCCACTTCTAAGTTTTGAGAATGGAAGGCTAAAAAAACTTAATGGTAAAGAAGCTAACCTAGAGCCAATAATCGAACGTTTCATAAAAGCTGAGAATAGAAATAAACGAGTTAAACATCCCATAGAGCATATCATTGTTTCTTTACAAAAAGGTGAAAAACTAAATTCAATACAATGGCTTCATTTGGCTAAAGAATTGACTAATAAACTGGGTTTTAACGATCACCATTGGACAGCGGTTATACATAAAAGTACAAAAAATCAGCATTTACATCTGGCATGCTGTGCAGTGTCAAACTCACCACCTTACAGACGACTTGTGCTAAGTAATAGCTATAAAAAAACAGCTTTGATAAGGAATGAACTAGAAATAAAATTTGGCCTTAAGCACGATCATAATCCTTACACTGACGGCCATGGTAAACAGGTTAATAACGCGAAATATAAAACTAAAATTCAATCAGTTCGTACCGCAATAGATACTATCTTAAATAAAAATGAAAAAATTTCATTACCTGAATTTATTGATAAACTGGCTAAAAAAGGTATCGGCTGCTTTGCTCAAACACGAAGAGATACTGTCAGAGGTTTATCATTCAGCATTGGCAGTTTTAAAATAGCCGGATCGAAATTGGGCATAGGGTATAACTGGAAATCACTGCAAGAAAGAGGTGTTTTCTATGACTCCTCCCTCCATCAATTCAGTATTGAGCGAACAAATGATTTTGAAAAAGAATTGACGAAAGAAATCGATAAGTTTTCTTTACCAAAGCCAGTATATCCAATGCCCAATCATTTATTGATTAAAAATATTGGATTAAAGGTATCCCAATCAAAATTCCGTACTGCCCACTATAGTGAGAAGGGGAGTTCTGTATGGGGGATATGGATAAAAATTCCATTATCGTTCAGAGGTAAAACTAAAGAACAAATAGAAAGCGATATTAACTTTCAAAAAATTCTTAGAATTGTTTTAACAATATATTTTAATTGGTTACGCAGTAAAGAAGAACAAAAACGTTTGGCATGGGAACAATTAAAACCTTACTTGAAAAAATTAGATCCACCTACTGAATTGGTCAGTGAAAATACCCTTACCTATAAAGTACTTTAGTTTTACATAAAGCGATTATTTTGAATGTAATAATACAAAAACAAGTACTCGACTAAATCTAGTTAAAATTTAGTCGAGTTACATGATGTCGTAGACCTAATTCGAGATAAAAGCTGTTAATTGACCATGACATGAAATAGTTAAACTTCTCATAGCCCTAGTCATTGCAACATGTAGTAATGCTCTCTCAGATAATTCATGCTCTCTAAGCTCAACTGGATCATCTGATCTAAAGTTTTTAAGTGGAATCGTTTTATCATTACAACCAACAATAAAAACATTTTGAAACTCTAAACCCTTAACACGGTGCATTGTTGCTAACCGCACACCATCGTGTTGTCTATTATCCACACCATTAGCCATGACTTCATAAGTATTGATGCCACCTTTTTTCAGCTCTTGACCAAAGGAGTCTCTAATTGATTTTGTTCTTGCAACTAAACAGATATCTTGAAGCTTTGCTCCTGCGGCTTCTAGTTGTTCTATTCTTTCTATTACAGCATCGGCTTCATCGGTAAAATTGTCAGTAATAATAATTTCGGGTGCATCTCCATACATAAGAGAAATATATCCATTACTAGTATCTTCGCCGTTATCTAAATCATCGACAGGTATATTGTTTAGAACAGACACTGCTAACTTTTTAGTCTCTTCGGTTGTTCTATAATTCACACGGAGTTTTCTGCTACGACCAACAATATTAATACCACAACGCCCAAGAACTACTTTATTCCGATATATCCGTTGATGCCCATCTCCTACTATAAAAATATCATTTTTACCTTCAGGTACGATTCTACGTATTAGCTCATAAGCTTGGCTTCCCATATCTTGGCCTTCATCTATGATTACTGAGTCGTACATTGGTTTGATGTTTTTACTGTCAATTATGGCTATACAGTCTCTCATGGCATCAGGCATTTCTTTAATCTTGCTATGATTAAGCTGTAATAAATATTCCTCAAATACACTCCAAGCGAGAAGCCTTTCTTTTCTATTTAAACGAGTGCCTCTACCATTTCTTTTGGCCCTTATATATTGAGCCTTATCAGTGATGCTCTGCTCCTGGATTACTAACTTCCACTCTTCTTCATAGAAGTGATCTGAAAGGTCTAATTCAGGTGACTTATTATCAAGCGCCTTTTTCCAGCAATTAGTGCGTTTAGGGTTTGAATCATTTGGATAGACAATGTTGTAGTTGTAATTACTACGTTTTAAAAACTTATGAACCCACGAATCAATATTAATTGTTTCGATTGCAGACAGTTCATCATGACTACATACTTGCCCTAAATGTTCAGATATATCTGAGGCTAGGTTTTTAGTAAATGTAGTAAACAGAACTTTTTTATTACGTATTCCCTCTATACTACCTGCTAGCCATTTAGCTCTGTGTATTGCTGCTACGGTTTTCCCTGTACCAGCACCTCCTAATACCCTTATTGGGCCATTCCAGTCTCTTTCTACCAACTTTCTTTGAGATGGATGTAAAAATACCCGCCACTTCTCTAGTGGTGCATCAAGCATTCTTTCTAATGCTTCATCATCAACAACAACAAATCGCCTTTTGGAGCCTTCTCTTATTAAAGCTGCTGCAAAGTCATCAGTATCTACCTCATCAGCTAAACTGCTGTGATACTCCTCCAACACCTCTTCGTATGGAATTCCATCGGCTAGAAAATATAATGCCTCAAAAGCGTCGTTAGGAAGCTTATCACGATAAGCTTCAAATACTTTCAAATCAGTAATTGACGTAACTTGGTCAGAATATTCTTCAGGTAAACCAAGCTCTATAAGTTGACTAGAAGAGTACTTTTCAAAAAGAAGAGCCTGTACAGTTTCTTCTTTCTCTACTGGTTTTTGAGTAGGCTGAGTTTCTTGCTCACTTATTTCTGAGGCATATAACTGTATTGCTCCGGTCTTAGGGTGAATTTTACATTGATGACGCCTTGCCCAGGCATAAGCTTCATCATGATGATCGACCCATAATAAAATATAAACATTACCTTGCTGAGGCTTTAAAATTATACCTCTGTAAGCTTGATCTATTCTGACAGATCGCATATCACTATTTGCGGCATCATTAATTTTTTCGTAATTAATCCCTGAACTAAGAGGATCATTTCTAAACTTACTGACGAATTGATTTACTTTTTTTTGTTGTGCTCTAGGCAACTTTAGAATCGCAGTTAAAAAATCCTGTGATATCGCTACTTGAACTTCCATATTAAACTCCTAGCTTTTCTTTTAGTTTTTCAATTAGGACATCATTAATTGGCGCTACTAAACAGTACCAGTCAAGTTCCTTAAATTTATTTAAATCTTCAAATTCTTCCTCTGAAAACAGAGCAATTTTTTTATCTACCCACGCTAACTCTGTCATACCGATTACCTCATCTTTAACCACTAACTCATAGCCAACTTCGGGTATGGCACTATTTAATACTGTTAATAGCTCAAGATTTTCGTTAATAATCGTCTGCTCTAAAACAGCAGCCCAAGCATCTGGTATATCTACTCTTACTTCTTCTATTGGTGTTGATATTTCATCAATATCCATCTCAATCATGGTTTTTGAACAAAATGAAGAATCATTTAAGAATTGCAAAACATTGAATAGCTTCCAATACCCAATAAGTGCTTGTTTAAAATGTATATGCTCATGTTCAGTATCATCGATACAAATATGGACTTTTAACAATTTTGACAAAAAATTGCTGTCATCAATAGTTTGGTTAAATTTTGTCTGTGTAAATTCTTTAAGAGATAACGCTGTTGTTAATTCAACTAATTGCTCAGAACTTTCCAGACAATCCATTAATCCCCCAAACCAATAGTTTTCATCCTCTAAAAACTCTTTTATACGATATGAGGGGGCATTTTCTCGCAACTCAAACTCTAGTCTCTGTGCTATCTCTGGATTTCTTTTACTCATTCCTTTTATTGGATTTAACCAGCAAAAAGAATGAACCGATGCGGCTGATTTTAATTGATTAGTAAATTCGACAGGAGAAACAAGTAAATCTGAAAAGATGCTAAAACTATTGTGCTTATTAAGCGTTGCGCTCCACTGGTTATAGTTCTTTCCAGTAAGCTGTTTTTCAGAGCTACCAAACATTTCTCTAAGCTTACTATTCTGGAATATTTCAAAATAGTCTTTTAAATGAGCACTATCAAATTTCTCTAGGTCGTCCCAATATAATGTCCATACAATGAACTTACCTGACCCCTTAATAGCATTCCTTTTACGAGTGTCTTCACCTACTTTGTCATAATGAAATTCATAACCATCTAGAAAAACTGCTATAGGCTTTGTTATTTCTTGATCCTTGATTGGCCAAAATACAAAATCAGGCCTAGAAGCAACATCAATACCAGTAGATTTGTCTAAATCAACTTGAGGCTCTATTTTCCAAGCTTGAGTTATATTGTCATGATGACCAACAGTTAAAACATAACCATTTTTACCGTTCACCATGGAGTTACTAACCTTCCAAGGCCTACCCGTAGCTTTTAGTGTATCTATAAATTTATGCTCAAGTTCACTATCAAGTAAGGAGTTAGGGTTTACTGTTTTTAAAGTATCGACTTGAACGATTTCATTTCGCTGCTCTAATATTTTTTGGAACAATGACTTTGCCAAGTCGCGAGAAATCTTTGGCATTCTCTGGCGATCTCTATAGGCATAAATACATTTATAACAACCATCCTTACTAGGATCTTGATTACATGAACAGGAATCTAACTTATGAAAAGATTTTTCAATAAGGTTTAATAAGTTGGCAGGCGAATCCATTAATGATTTTAAATAACCAGTACCACCAGGAACCGTGTCATAGATAACTAAGTAATATCGTCTTCCTTCTCCCGCGTTAACTGGCTCACTATAAACAGTACTTTTTATGTGATCGATACTGCCTTTAAAATAAAGCTTTATTCCTAGTTGAATTGCAGCCGCAAAGGTAGCTTCATTAGCTGAATTAATCGAATAACTAGAAACAGGTAAAAGTATCCTAACAGCCTCCGAGGTTAACTCTCGGTATAGGTATAAACAGTCTATAAAGTTTTCATCATCTAAGGCGGTTTCAGGTTTTTTAGCATGAGCACAGGTTAAATCATGTTTGAAATTTCTATTTTTTTTAGTTTTAACCATTCCACACTTATTACATACTTTAAAGCCTGTACGGTTATCTTCATCACCTGCAATTGTACTTTGCTCTGATTGGTTATCAGGGACACCAAAGTTAATGTCTTTGATGGTTAACTTCTTAACAAAATCGAAACCAAATACAACTTCGTCACTATCAATTTTATAAGCTAATAGCACATCAGAATCATCATGACTAACTAACATTTGTCTTTTATAGAACTTAGGTTCTCGATTGTCTGAATCGTCACCAATTTTGGCATCTCTTTCATTCGTCCGAGCATAAACCTGACGAAGCTTTAACATCTGTGTTAACTGCCCATTATCATTCCAATTCACACTATCGCATTTTGGACAGGTTTTATATTTATCTCCCTCTGTCATGACGTTTTCGCTGTAGTTACAATTATTACAAACACGCCATGTTTCTACAGTAGATACGCTTAAATCTACTTGTTCTATTTCAACTTTGTTACCACCAGCATAAAAATGATTATCAGGCGCTAATTCTGACAACGCTGAAGCTGCTGGGCGCTCATAATCGTACGTATTTCTTTGGAATTTACTTCCATCTTCAGATGACTCAGCTTGTTCTTTTCTTCGCCATAGAATAGATCTAATCGTTACACCTTCTTCTGGAAACGCATAATTAGGAAGTAGACCTTCATCAGTGAAAAAGTTTAACGTTTGCTTACCATTCATTTGCCTGATTAAAGAACGAATAGCTGCTCGTTCATTATTTAATAGCTCTAGTTTTTCTTTATGATCTGACTCTTGAACTTCAAGTTTGTCTAATTTTCTCAGCTCAGAGTCTATAGTGGATACTCGTTTTTTAAGTCCGTTTCTGTCCTTCACTAACTGACTTATACGATTAATAATTCGACCACTTAAAGACATATGATCGTCATCATTACCTCTTAAGAAAATAGATAGAGATTCTTGAATGTCTGTATCCATTGAGTCAAAAAGCATTATAAATTGCTCTAGTAACTGACCTTGGTGTTTAGATATATAATCAAAAAACTTATATGGAAATTGGTGAGTGTGATTACCTTCAACAGAGTTAAGCAACTCTCTTACGCTAAGTGGAATTTCCTTCTCAGATACTCCCTGTTTTACCCATGAATCAAAACAAAAAGCGGTTAGCTGCCTTTCTAAAACTGCATTAGCTTTTAAGAAAACTCCTGGAGGTTGAACTGAACCTGCCATCATGTCTAACGGTTCATGGTAATAGTACAAGTCATGTGCATTACCTTCACTGAAAGTAACATTAAATGCATTACCATCTCGTCTACCTGCACGACCAATCCTTTGCAGATAATTGGATTGTGCCGGAGGAACAGAACATAAAGCAACACTTGATAAATCACCTATGTCTATACCCATTTCAAGAGTTGGAGTTGCAGATAATAGGTTAATATCCCATGCATTTTTTCCTTTGATAAATGAATCTTCAACGTGCTCACGTATGCCACGCTCTAAAAGCCCTGTATGCTCAAAGCCATTAACTCTAGCCAGATCGAAGTTACTCCAACTTAATTGTTTTCCTTGATGCAAGGACGTTTCATACTTACCTCGACAACTAGGAACAAGACATGGAGCACCAGCCCAATACCCTTCAAGTTCAGTACCTATATTTAGAGGAGAACCACAATCTGTACACTGAATTTTAGTTAACTCAGTGGCTATAAGTGTCAAGTTAGGATTTAGACCAAAAACTAATTCTCCCTTCACATCTGATTCGACTATTATTCCAGCTTTATTCAGTTGAGCTAGTACGCGAGAAAAAATTAGTTCCGTCTGTGAAGATGCAAAAGTTAAATCGTCTGCTAATAAATTTTTAAATAAGCAAATAAGGTATTGCGAACCGGCAACATTCTTTTTAGTTAAATAATCAAAGTTGTTAGATATTTTTTTTATGCTTAAAAACTTAGGCTTACGTGAACGGCGACCCCAACTTGGCATATAGTATGAAGTTTCACCTATTTTGTTATGAACATAGGTGTCACCGGCATTCTGTATATAGTTTTTTAAGCTATGGTGTCCTATACCACCGTTTGTAGCTAATAAGTGAAGAAATGAAACGAGGAAATGCTCAACCTGCTGAACTGTCATCAAGCTCAATTCAGAAATTTCTTCTAATAATAGTGCATGAATCTTATTAGAAATATCATCAAGTAATTCTCTATCAAAACTAACCGTCGCAAATTTTGATTTTGTTAAAGACCTTCCCAAAAAGCTCTTAATCCCAAACTCACTAATTACTTCCCAAGCCAATCGAGATTGAACGTGTTTTGGTAAATTTGTTTTAGTTGGCAACTTTCCATTTTCTTTAAGCTCCTTAAAATGAGATTGCCATTCCATATCAGGAGCGATAAATGTACCAACAAATGCTTCATCATTGTCAAATTCATCTCTAGCAAAATTGGCAACATTAATTGAAAGTTCAGATAAGTTTTCAGATTTTACAGTATTTAATACTTTAGCTATAAGACTTCTTAGCAATAATGGATATGTTCTTGCGGTAAAAAAACCAGCCCTATGTGCTGCATCTTGTACTGAGTCACTGAATGTAATTAACTGTTTATCTTGGTTATAGTGTGAACCAAATAGCTGATGAGTCATTACACTAATTAGGCTCGCCGCACGACTACCTAAAACACTAACTCCAGACTCACTATTACAAAATGGACAATTGTGACTTGCTGTTAATACTGAACCACCATCTGTTAGGTTACGGCGCTTCAAATCATCATGAATGTAAACAAGAATAATTTCATCATGACCGCAACTAGAACAAGCAGTGATGCTTGAGTCAAATCCATTCAATTTCAAACAATTTGAACATAGTTTATGAAAGCGACCTGTTTTAGATAATTTCTCATCATACTTTTCGACAGGAAATATCAGGTTTGCTTCTGGTCTATTATCAAAATAGAGTTGGTAGAACAGAGCCAAATCATCATTGATATGTGAGTCTGTATTACCTAAAACACCACCCCAACCAGTATTATGGCAGTCTCGACAATGCAATACAGGTAGGTGTTTCAGGTCAGAGTTTGAATCTGTTAGATCATCACTAAATGTTAACTCTGGTAATGAGTTAACACTTGCCACCATACGACGAAGCTCTCTAAGCCAAAGCTGGTAGCGTACTTGCAATAGAGGCATTGTAGGCTTTAGTTTACCTTTTGCTTTTCGTTTAGCTATAGCCTCTTCATCTTCAGGAGTTTCTTTTTTCGCTACTGAAACTAAAGCGCAAAAACTTTCAATTGTTTCAATTTGCTCCTCTGCGGTTAAACCTGCCGAGCCAAACAAGTCTTGGCTTAATGAATCTATTGAAGTAATTGATCCGTTTAGTTTATCCAACAATCTATGAAAGAAACGGTGTTTTATAATCGCTTCCCCTAGTTTAATCCTTTGTCCAATTCCTTCATCTGTATCGATTGGTTTTGAAATTAATAGGTCATCACTTTTAAACCATGCTTGTATTGCTTTGTTTATATATTGTTCGGGATCTGTAATATCATCGAATTTTGGAATTTCATATGGTTCAGGGGATACAAAATACTCTAAAGAATGTTCTTCTAAGTACTCTTTAGCTGATAGCCTATCTTCATAAACTACAGAAGCTAATTCAAATTGAGCGTCAAATATATCACTTGCGTAACTAGTTAATTCGTCATAGTTATCGCCAATTGTTGCCGATGTGCCAACACAAGTTAGATAGTTCTTAGGTATTTCCAGTCGGTGTTTTAAGCGCCTTATTAAACAAGATAAATCTGTTCCTTGTGCGCCATCAAATGTGTGCAACTCATCAACAATTAAAAACTGTAATGTTTCTGATGAATTGAAGCTCCATATAACCTGATCCTTCGGTCGAAGTAATAAAAAATCCAACATTTTATAGTTGGTCATCAGGATATCTGGCGGGTTATCTCTTAAGGTATCCTTACAAGTAATGACTTTATCAGAACTCATTACTTTACTTTTATCACTATCTTCCTGACCAACAAACAAACCAACTGTAACTTTATTTTTAAGGTCTTCATTCGAAGATATAGTTTCGGCAAAGCGCTTTGCTTGGTCAGTTGCTAAAGCATTCATAGGATAAATAACTATAGCTTTTATGCCTTTTTCTTTAGTAGATGCGCAATAATCTAGAACTGGATTCATGAAACATTCTGTTTTACCAGAACCTGTTCCTGTGGCGACTAAAGTTGAAAGCGGCTTTGCTGCTGTCAAACGCTCATAAGCGTTTGCCTGATGCTGATAAGGGATAAACGGAAGATATAAATTTGAAAAATAATCTCTTCCTAAGTCACTTTGCCTAAAGGGCAAGCTCATTGATATATAAGGTCCTTTGGATAGATTTTCTTTAGTATTTAAAAAATCTTCCATGGCGTTAGAATAAGCACCAAACTGATCGGCTCTAGAAAATAGATGTGAATTCATCTCAAATGAGTGCAATAAAAACGAGCGTATGGCTTGTTCAGTCTGACGACTAATAATACTTGGTAACATTTAACCTTCCCTTAATGCTGTTATCAATTCACTTGAAGGACTGATATCAGCTTCTATTTCATCCAAACTGAATAATTTCCAACCTTTAATTTCAGACTCTGGCTCTTCCAAATAAATGCCTATCTGATTTTCTGGCCAAGCAAACTCTAGCTCAGCTATAACTTCAAATTTACTGTTTGAAATTTCAAATCCAACTTCAGGCAATTGAATCTCTTGTTCTTGAAGCTCTTGGTATACTTGTTTTGTTGTTTCATCAAAGAATAAGTCGTCCAACTCTATCTTTTGTGGTTCAGGAGACTTCAATAAGTCAGCTACTTTTGACCAATTTGAATCAAAGTAATATCTATCTATTAAACTGGCCGGATTAACAAACTTATGAATAAGCGGATTGGTTAGTAGGTTTTCAACCACTATCAACCAATAACTATTCCCTTCAACGATACATTTTTCCATCTGAGATTTAGAAAGTGCAATACCAGTTCTATTCCAAGGGCCTCTTTGACCTTTAACCTCAATGAAAATAAGCTCACCTGTATCTGCATCAATAGCATGAATATCAAAACCTTTATTCGTTCCACCCAGTAGCTCAACATTCAAGAAACCTTGCTCAATCAACCATTGTTTTACATAAAGCTCAGCTTTATCTCCAAAGGTTTTATCATCACGCTCAGCCTTTTCAGATCTCTCATGTGTTTGATCACTTTCTACATAGCTAAATAGACGAAAGCCAATAGATGAGCTTTCTCTCTTTGATGATTGGCTATTTTCATAGTTGGAGGAGTTGTCAGTAGAATTAGATGAAGTATTATTTTTCTTATCTGAGTTTTTATCTCTATTCAATGACAGTGTTTTTCGTTCACGTGCCGCGCTAGAGTCACTATTTCTTCTAGATTCTTGCTCATTGCTAGAAGTATTATTTTGAGAACTTTGTGAATAGCTTGGTTCAGGTTCATCATCAACACTTTGGTTCTTCTCAGCTTCAACATTATTTGATGAATTATCAACTCTCTCATCTTCATGAGGTACATCATTGCTAGGCTGGTTAGGTAATACAGTGTCACTGCTAGCTTCAGTGTTTTCGTATGATTCACTGTTATCTGCATCAGCATGCAAATCGTCTGATTCTTCGTTTAGTTGCTCATCTAAAACATCTGAAATATCCGAATTTTCTTGGGTAGTTTCATCAACTATAGAATCGTTTATTTCCTGCTCTGCTTCGTCAGAGCCACTTCTATCTTCTTCACCTTCCAACACTCCATATACGTTATACTCTTCAGAAGTATTCTCTTCCTCACCAGTATGGCTATCGGTATCTTCTGTTGCTTGAGTATCAAAGACATTGGAACTAAAAACAGCCTCAATTAAATCAGCCTTTTCACCTTCAAGTTCTAAGCTATGTTTTTTGATTTGGCTAACTAGTCGTGACTCGGTTTGAATATCAATAAGTACTCTAACTGACGATTCGTGTTGCTTTGCTTTTCGTCCAAAAAAGTTTCTGGCAATGCTCAATGCTATCTCATCTTTAATATCATCGATGTCATGATCTGCCACTAAAATGAGTGAGCTATCGACTGGTTCATAGACTCCTAGTTCGTTTGTTACTTCAACATAGTGATTTTCATCCAGTGTGTATTTAACAGTTAACTGATCACAAAGTAACTCTCTTGAATGGTATAAACCGGAAAGTTTCTCAGAAAGTTCTTCATCAAAACTTAGGTAGTTTGCTAAAAATAAACAAATAGCCTTTTTGGCAAAAAGAGAAATATTGTTCTCTTCTACATCCGATTTATTACGAATTTCACTTATATTTACATTAATATACTCAGATGCTTTTTTTACCCCTAAAGCCTCTAACAAAACAAAGAATTCAGGGGCACTAGACCAAGTAAAATTTACAGAACCATGGGAAGAAAATTGCTCTTTAATTTTTCCATCATCGGCAATAAACACATCGTCGTTGGCATCTAGCCAACTACGCTTATCGGTATAAACCTTGTTATTTGCTCGAAAGCTATTCCATGCAACATCAGCGACAAAATCCTCATCACGTATAAACTGGCTTAACTTTCTTGCAATAGCATTGAGTCTGCTCTCCATCTCTTTAACAGGTAGACTGGTACTTTGATGGTTGCTTAGCGCTTTATATGCAGCATAATAAGATTCAATACCATGAAATTCTTTGATAAGTAATGTATCAACAAAATAATATTTTAATCTTTCTGGTAAATATTCAGATAAACCAATAAAGCTAGCCCCTAGCTCAGGTTTACTCTCCCAAATAACATTTTCTGGACTGACCCATTGATTGCGGGGTTCTGGCAAGTAAATAAGTTTATCTTGTGATAAACGTCGTTTAATTCTGTCGGCTTCTCCCGGATCTTTCCAGTTAGCTAGAGATTCATAAGCCGAGATTAAAAACTCTTTGTTAATTTCAGAATGGCTTTTAGAGGCTTTAATTTGATCCATAAAGCCTTTAGGAGTTGGTTCCGTAACTAGGCTTAATTTACTCGCAAAGTCTTTTGTAACTGTATCTTGAAGATAATTTAACGAACTACCAAAAATGCTTCGTTCAGAGGCAGAAAAACAATGGAGTAATGACGATGGCTTAACAAAACCATCATTAGTACTCAACAGCCACTTGTGATTTAGTAAAAAGTAACCAAGCTCTAGTTCATTTTTAGAATTAGAAGTAACGCTATCCTCATCTATATAAACTTGATATAGCCATTGGAAAGCCAGGCGACGATGATCTTCACTCTTCCAGAAGTCATCACTTAAAAATGTTTTAGGTGTTGCCAAAAAAGGGGCGCTATTATGAACAGATATAACAAACGGAGTTACAAAGTCATCAATATCAAACGCATCTAAAAATTGCTCTGCTAGTTCTTCATCTACCCAAGATAGATAATCTTCACTTAGTTCAACAATATGTTGAAGTTCTTCCTTTGATTGATATATATATTGCCAATTGGGGGACTCGTAAAAAATACTCGGAGCAACAAATCGAGTATGCCCTTTAGGGAATTTCCAAACTCCTTGCGTATCTTTTAGTGGTAGAACTTCTGATAAAAGCTCGACAGTCTCTTCAGGTAACTCATCAATATTTTCAATCAAATATTTACTTAATGCCTCTAAGGAGGTTTCTATGCACTGATTTGCATTATCTTTTAAAAACTTAACAATTGAGTTTTCTAGGTAACTTACCGCATGAACTTCTTCGATATTGAACATTGAAGTTATTGAAGTACTAACATGGGCGGGCATTAAATTATAAAATATTTTATCAATATAATTTGGCTGCGTTGACTCACCATTATTATTTAGCAAAACAGGTACTTCATGTTTATCTAAACTTGGAAGGTAAAGGTTTTTATATTTAGAATTCTGCAAGCCTGAATCACATCTAAACAAATTACATGATCTTAATTGCCTTAGGAAATCCCCATACTTTTTAGATCCCCCCCATTGTCCTTTTTGTTGTGTTATCTCAACAAGGGCGGGCATTAACTGTTCATCTGAAAGTTTGTCTTTTTGCTGAATTTGTTCCAATAGAGATACAAAATCATTCTGACTAAACGCTTTTAGTCCTATTGCGGAACTTACTTTAGATATTATTGATGAGTCACTCCAAAACAGATCTACAGTAAGCCTTTCAAGAATATCTAGTGGCCATTCATTCAAAAATTTAAAAGTTTTACCCAGTGATAATGTTTTTGATGGAAGTTGATATTTACCTGAAATAGTAGGAATACACTTTGTAACCTTTAGTGCTTCCTCTACCTTTTCTCTGACGCTATTCCAATATAAAACTCGATTTGGCCCCCAAATAGGTACCCATTCCCAACGAGTTATATCTCCTTTTTGAGCAAGAATATCTGCTAAAGTTTTTGCGGAAAATGTTGCAACTTCGTCCCGCATCCAGCTATTCCAAGTTAAATCTTGGCGAATAGATTCACGGCTTGCACTTAATATAAAGTCTGCATTAACTAAAAAAGGAAGTCCTGTATCACTCTCTGTTGGCAGGTAGCAATATAACGGACTTTCATCTAATTCAAAGCCAACAGGAAATGCCAATGAAATATCTCGTTTGGTCACATTTGCACGTAGTTCATTTACTACATTGCTTTGAACATCAATGACTTTATTTTTTAATAAATATTTTGAAGTTGTATCACCATTAGAGGATTGAACATTTAGTTCAACATACTCACCTTCTTTAGCTAGGTGGTAATTAGCGAAATAACTCGGCGTTTTAATAGAAAGCTTTTTAAGCTTTCTTAGGAACAAAACTAATTCCGCAGATAGTTTTGATAATTCATTCTGAACCTTATCAATCATCCTTGTTTCGCTACCTTGCTTATCTTGTAGCGGCAACAATAAAGTAGTGTAATTATCACTTACAAAATCAGTTAAATCATTTTCTAACCAGTAAGGAACGATATATCCAAGGCCTGTTTTGGGGTCATCTTTTAAAAACTTTATTTTAAAGCCGTTAGATAAAATATGTGGAGCTGGAGAAACAACAAATACAGATTTAAAACCAATGCCTTTTTCACCAATATATCCTGCGTCTTTTTGATTTGCTTTGGTAGATTTACCAATAGATGAAATAGCTTTAATATTATTGATGTTAAAGCCAACTTCATTGTTTTTTATTACTAAGCAGCCATTACACCCAGGCGTATTAGTAGGATCGTGACTTAATAGTTCAAAACTTAATTCAGGAACAACATCTTCTCTGTAATGGTTATCTTCAGCATTTTGAATAAGCTCAAAAATAAAATGAATGTCTTTTGAGTAAAGCTGTTCAGAAAGAATTTTTAGCGCATTGTCATAATCAGATTTAGCGTCTTCTGGTAAATTACAGAGACCAGTTTTACTATCAAATTGATATTTTTCGGCTTTAAACTGCTCAATTTGGCTTCTTGCCGTACTAGTATCCATTAACATTCCTTGTTAGTGCCGAAGCGACGCTCGAACTCAGCCCATACGGTTTTGTAGTCTTCTTCTCGGTCACAGCGGTCAAATGGGGCGTGGTATTCAATGGTGCGTTCTAGCGGACCATTTGGCACCGTATCATCCATATAAGTTTTAGTAACGATACCAGATTTAAGATCTTTAATATCTTCCCAACCTATCTGGCCGTTTACTTCATTCCATGGATTGTCTTCGATCCCAGCTTTTAGTTTAGTAACTTGTTCACTGCCTTCAACAAAGACAGCACTTTTTATGCCTATTTGGAAAGCATTTTTTTTATTGTATTTACGATCTAAGCCAACACCGATTAACCCTTTGCTTGAAGTAAAAACGATTCGCCCTTTTTGGTCATACCATGTATCAACTTCATATTGCCGCATAACAGGAAATTGTACTCGATAGATCGTTTGCAACTCTTCAATAGTCAATCCTATACATCTAGAAACTAGCACATCAATTTCAATTAAAGCCTGACGCCGCTCGTAATCAGACCTAAGCGCCGATTTATGACTCCAACTTGAAGTAAGTTGAGAAAAGAAAGAATTTTGTAACCTTGAATCTCTTTTTGCCCACTTTTGATATACAATCTCCTCTTTCCAACAAGATTTCCAAAGTTCACTATACTCAACATTTAAACAGTTCATTATTAGAGCAATATTTCCAATATAGTCATTATCTATAAATGGAAAAGTCTTAAGAGTCGAAGCATATAAATCACTTTTACCGGTAGTTTTGAGGAAAAAGTCATATACTACAGAGTGAGTCTCTCCAGCAAAGTTAACGAGGTGCCGATTACTTTTAAAAATAGAAGATACAACACTATTAATGCTCGCTGACCCTTTAGATTGAATAGATGTTATTAGAGATCTTTCAGAGCTAGCACCGAACATGCGTCGGTTTACAAATCTAAAATAATCCGTCACTGGTCTATGGTTATCTTCAGTAGAATTAGACCAAGGAACCTTTGGGGTTTTGCAAGCATATTCCGAGTTGTTGGAAGTAGGTATGTAATTCGTACGAGGTAAATAACAATCAGATAGAGTAGTCAGGTCTATTGAAGTGAAGTCACTACTTAACTTACAAATTGAATTCGGGGTTTTGTAAAGAGGAGTTCCCACGAAGAAATGAGGCCCTGATAATATTGACTGAGTTGCTTTCGAAGGAAATTGAGTATCCCTTTTTATTAACATTTCTTTTTGGGCTGCTGTCTCATCAAAATGTACATCATATATATATACTTTACCTTCTAGGTGGGAAAGTTTAACTGTATGCTGGGCAAATTTATCAATTACAGAAATCAATTGCTTTGAGTGCAAAGCAGGAAGCCTAGCTTCATTACTAATAGTTCCCGCGGCATCATAAAGTTTTGCAAATAATGCTAAAGTTTGCTCGGTTACATTAATAACCCTAGAACTATGTCCTTCAGTTCCCCAACTGCTTGATACCTTACCGTCTGCTGATATTTCAATGTCTTTTAAACCTGGTGTAACTCCGACACCTTTATTTACAAAGCACTCATCTATAGTTTTTGGTACAAATAAGTTTGCTAAATGTAAAAACTCAACTTTAAGTTTTTCTTCTCCATATATATTAATACTAAAAGTTGTCGCATGGTGAACTTCTGAAAATAGTGACAACTCATTATGAAATTGATAATGAGACCTTAATCTAGGATAAATTAGTTTTCTCATTTTACCGCCTTTAGGATCATCATAAATTCCTTCAGGATGTAAAAAACCAGCGACTCCCGTTTTGTTTGTAATCCTCCAGGCTTGTGGCAGAAAACATTTATATAAATTTGCTTTTTGTCCTTTAAGTTCAGAGTAATTACAATTTGCATTTAAGAAATTTTGGCTACCATCTGCTTCAGCATATTCATCAAAATAACTTTGCTCTAATGCTGGGTAATTTTCAAAGGTTTCAGCCCGTAAATCAGTCATTTTTGATGCTGATAGCTTATCAATGAGGAATTTAGGGTTGGCATCACCTAGAACTCCTCCCTCTTGCCATTCAACTTTCAACCAAGGCGGGTTACCCAAAATCAAATCAAAGCCTGAATTTGACTCAAAAATATCGGTAAACTCTAACTCCCAGTGGAAATATTTATATCTTGCAGCCAAGGTGTCGGCGATTTTTACCCTCGGCATCACATCAAAAATAACTTTCTTGTTAAGCGTGCCTTTCGAAGTTATTAAAGATTGATACTGCTCTGCCTCTTTTGGCTCTGCAAATAAGTCGTCCATAAAGCCTGAATCAACAGCATCATCCACTTCTGTTTCATCTACATCTTCTGGAGTCGTTTGAATATAACCATCTAGTAATGTTTCAACATCAGATAAATACTCCCAACGCTCTGGCAACTCTTCTGCTTGGTCAATTGGCCAAAACCATAATGAACACCAGTAGTCCATGACCATTTTTAAGCGCTGGTAACTACTTGCACCGTCAGTCATGGCTTTTTCAAGTAGTTTGTCCTTAGTCGTCATATCTGTGCTACTCATTGCATTAGCTTTTTCTGGCCACAGGGGCAGATCATCAGTGGTTATTTGACGTTGTGTAGCTCTACTTTTCGTATGCTTAGACCATAAGTCATCAATTTTTTTGCTGATACGTATAAGGGCTGATTTGTCTTCATCGCTCCATGGAGTATTGAACTCTTTTCGCCAGTCATTTATAGCTTTGATTTCGTCTGGCTTTAAACCTTTAACCACTTTGTCTGTGTAATTGGCCATGCCATTATCACCTAATAAAAAGTGATAAACTTGATGTTCTTCTCGTGCTTTACCTGGTTCAATACGAAGAGGTGCTTGGTTTAACCAACTTGGGTCTTTTTTATTTTTAAAGTTAAGTTGATGTGAAGGGAATATTTGCCTGCGAGCACCAATTAATGAGTTACCGTTAAATAACTGATAACCAAACCAAGGAACAAATGCTTCTGAACTAATAGCATTTAGCCAGAGAGATACTTCCGCGAGTTCCACCGCAACAGGATTTAAATCTACACCAAAGACATTATTATCAGCGATATACATTTTTACCCGCTGTAGTTCGCGGGTGTATTCGTCTTGAGGAATACGTTTTTTTTCAGCTTGCTGTTTGTAAAATAAGTAGTGTTCAGAAAGTTGATTGATTGCTTCATTTAAGAAGGCTGCACTACCCATGGCTGGCTCACAGACCGTGAGTTTTATTATGGCATTTGCCTTTGCTTTTGCGGTTTTAAGCGGTTCTATTTTTTCTTTAAATAACTCTTTAAGAGCATATTTAACTAATGATTTTGTGAGTACTTCTGGTGTGTAATACGAAGCTGATTTTTCACGATCTCGACCAGCCATACGATAGATAAAACTACCTCTTTCAAACTTTTTATAGCGTGTTTTTTTCTCACCACCTTCATAAATGGTATGAGTCACTTTTTCTTCTTCATCGTATCCGTTAAATTGTTCAGACGTAACAAAATAGCCCGTTTCTAGCTCGCTGTATTTATCGCCTTTCTTTTTTACTTCATACAAGGTTTCTTGAGCGAAGAAACCACGGTATGAAAGTAGTGCTTCATATACTGCACCCAATTGGTTAATGCCAAGTTGTGAATATGAAATACGGCCACGGCGGGATTTCCCTGATTTTTCTTTACTTAACGACATTAAGTTGAGTATTCGTTGCATTGTTAGATTAGTGAATACAACTTTGTTTAATGTTGGTGTTCGTTTTGGATCGAACAGATGACTTTCGAGCTGAGTTACGCTAAAGACATCTAGCTTTTCAGTTGTAAAATCTATTTGAGAAATGTCGTCATCTTTTTTCGGATAACCTTTGTGGATCAGCCTAAATAGTAAATTTAGACTATCGTGTATGTAATGGCCTTGTTTATCAGCCTCGCTATATAAGGGCACTAGCTCTAGGTCACGTAAAGTCTCTAAGCTGTAGCCTTTTAAATAGGTCATCGAATCAAGCGGTGCATATTCAAGTTCGGGCCTTGCTTCTATGTAAAACAAGAATAATAAACGATACATATAACGCAAACATTCACGGCTCAGATCTTCAGGCTGTATTGCTCTATCACCCGTGAAATTTGCTTTGCCTTGTTTAATTAAAAATTGCGTTGCTTCGTTGCCTAAAAGCTCTATAGATTCTCGTAAGGCATACTTTAAATCTTCGGACACAGAAAATGCGTGTTTGTGACTATTTTCATCTAGGTTGTCTAAAAGAGGTTGGCCAGACTCAGGCATTACAGAGTCTTTATGTAATAAGGCAGCACAGGCCTTTAAAGCATTTGTTTCCTTCCGACCTAAAATTTCTTCAAAATCAAAACGTAATAATCGGTTCTGCGCCCATTTTGTTCTATCAATAAGCAGTGCTTGGCGATTTCCTAATAACAGTATCCATCGAGGAGGATTTTCACCTGTTAGAATATGTTTGGATATAACGTCTTGCCAACTAGGTTTTAACAGCGCAGAGTGCTTTTTAAGTTTTTCTGGTTCTTGAGTAACCGAATTGTCGAGTTGTTCTTTAAGAATAGACAAAGCAAGCGGATCTTGGCTGTCATCATCGAACTTGTCGTGCGCCTCAACAACCCATAAAAATGCTTGGTCGTTTTGTTGGTAATTTGCTAAAACAGGCAGACGTAATCCTGAGTCTAGTTCGATAGAGCTATTGTTAAACTCGTAACCCAATGGCGATAAGATAGATATCCAACGCCTTCTTTGCTGCTGTAGTCTTTTAGATATATCACGCTCACGAGAATGTTCGTTTAATTGTTTAAAATAACTACCTGCATATGATGCTAGTTTTGAATATGGTGATCTAAAACCTTGTTGAGGCTCTCTTCCTAATGCACGTTCTTTCTTTTCAAATTCTCTAGCTTCAGATTCTTGAGACGTCCACTGCTCCATTACCCCACGTATATCAGATTCAAATACAGAGGTTAAATAATGATGTGAATAGAAGTCGTTTTCGTTATATATGCCAACTAAATTCGCCATGATTAATCCTCTGTCCCTGTAAATACTGCTATCAACTGAATATAAGGTGTTTTCTCTGTAGTCATTGTGTCTTCAATCCATTGAATGTAGTCATCAAATAGGTTTTCAATTCTGCTTTGCTCTTTTTGCTTTTTATCTTCAACTATTTGTTGAATACCGCCTGTTTTCTCAAAGCTAAAGGTCAATTGCTTTACCCGCTTTGTTTTTAGGGCTTCGAGAGCATCTATTTGCTGCTGCAATTTATGATCAATTTGGCTTTCTTTCTCTTTACGTATTGTTTGGAAATACTCAGTCGATTTATCGATGGCTACTTTTAATAATGCTTGCTGAGCACTGGTGTTATCAGATTTTGCTGGGTTGGACAGTTTGTCTTCCTTAAGGCTCATACCATCTGCAAACTGTTCAAATGTTTGAAAATTTTCGAAATGTTCACCTTCAAAATTCACCACAACCCAGTCGTTAATTAGTGGATGGCTTTTTCTATTTGGGTAAATAGCATTAAGCACAAATGCTGTTTTTTGGTTGTGCATTTTGTGCGGTATACGAATTAAAGGCGCATGATGGCGACCAAAGGCAGACATAACCTTGTCATTCAACCACTCCATAACTGGATGAAGCTGCCACAAATAGTTTTTACGCGGCCATGCATGTTGTTGACCACGAGCAGCCGCGATCTCCAATGACATTTGTTCAATGTCATTGGTTAAGATAAATTGCTCGTCTTGTGGGTATACTTCTGGAGGAAGCTGCTTTAAGCGTTGTTCTAACTCTTTATTTACCGTCAGAGATAAAGTGTTTGGATCTGATTTTCGAAATTCTAACCTTTGACCTTTTCGTTTTATATATTCCAAACTTTGCTCAGCAAAGTGAATGTCTGAGTCAAATAAAGATATTAACTCTCTAGTTTCAATTGAACTGTCAGATACGTGAGGTTCATCCGGTAAAAATGAATCAAGAGGTCCTTTTTCTTTTTCATCTACATCATCAAAGTCACCAAATATATCAGCTAAGATGTCTTCGCCGGATGTAAAGCTTTCAGCGAGTGCTTCTGCTACAGCCTCTTCTTCAGACTCTTGGTCATACTTACCGGTAAATTCTGATGGGTCGCCAATATTCTTTTGTGCCTGATCATCTTTTTCTATGAGTACTTCACTGGTACGGTTATCTCCGCGAACATCTTCATTTTCACTGGTTGTTACTAAGTATCGAATAAGTGGTTGCTTAGTTTGTCCATACCTATCTATACGACCATTGCGTTGTTGAAAGACCATTAATGACCATGGAATATCAAAGTGAACCATTTTATGACTGAGGTAATGTAAGTTAATACCTTCAGACGCAACGTCTGAACAAACTAATATCCTAAGCTTAGATTTCTCTTTACCAAACTCTTCTACTGTTTGCATCAGTTCAGTATCAGACATTTCCTGACCTTTCAGATAACCAATTTGCTCTGGTTTTAAATCAAGGTCTTTTTGTAGGTTTTCATATAGAAAGTTTAATGTAGGAATACTTTCGGTAAAAATAACGAGCCGGTCATCTTTTTTGTTAGGTTTCCAACCAAATCCTGCTTTTTTATCTGAAATTAGAGTTAGTAAGCGTTGGTATTTGCTGAACTGCTCTGGTGTCACTCTTTCTAAAGCGAATGCAAAAGACTTAAGTGAATTTAAATCATCATCAAAATCGGGATCATTTTTAGCTTCTAAACGATCAATTCTATTTTTGACCGTGGATAAACATGCCATAGGGCTGGAAAATAGTGTTTTCTCTAGTGTAACTCTGAGTAATTGACTGGCTTTTCGTCCTTTATCTAAAGTGCTCAGGTTCAACTGAGTTAATTCTCTATATACATCTTCTTCAACAGGGCTTGCATCTGTTTTGACTGTTTGGATATCTCGTTCTGGAAAGTCTTTTGCTATTTGATCTTTTACGTCTTTTTTGAATCGACGTACCACCAGACCTTTGTCGCTAAAGTCTTCGTGTTCGTATTCTTTTTCATTAGCAATTGCGGTTGCATCTAACATGTTCATTAAGCTAGCAAAGCTTTCTGGTTTACCATCATGAGGAGTAGCAGAAAGCATAATAAGCGTATCTGAACGCTGAGATAATAATGATGCTAATCTGCTACGTTGAGAATTAGAGCCACGTTTTGCGACATTGTGAGCTTCATCAATTACGATAATGTCCCAATAGGCTTGTTCTAAATAATGACGGTACTCTACATCTTGCTTCAATGTATCGATTGAAATAATAGATTTATCATAAAAATGAAATGGGTTGTGATTAGTCGGTATTTTATTACGAACACGCTGTAATCCCGCTGAATCTAAACGTGTAAGCGGTATTGAAAAACGACTCCACATTTCTTTTTGAAACTGAGTAAGCATGGATTTAACAGCAAGCACTAGTATACGCTTACCTTTTCCTCTACGCATTAATTCAGACATGAGTATGCCTGCTTCAAGCGTCTTACCTAGACCAACAGAATCAGCAATAAGCATACGTTGTCGTGGTTGTTTTAATGCAGTTATTGTTGGATCTAACTGAAATGGCAATGTGTCCATGGCAGCTTTATGACCAAAATATACATGCTCATCTGTAGGTACTTTTTGGCGCAACATTGATTCGATATAAAGCATACTGTCTTTATAATTAGGGGATTTATCTTCAACCAATATTGTTGTTGCAGGATCTAGGATTTGAATTTTTGAATTAGAAAACTCTTTGTTATCTTCAATTGAGGTTAAAAAGCGTCCTTCTTTACCACGAACGAGTTCAGAAATACCTTCACACTCAATCAGGTAACCACCATCAACTGTTGGGTCGGATTTACGAACTACCCATTCAGCGTCTCTAACGACTATACGCATTCCTGGTGTGTATATATTCTGTATTCCCATTACTTTTTAATCCTTTTTATATCCTGGTGCGATTGCGAGATTTTCGGCACCATAAAGAGTTTGTCTATTTCTAAGCCAAAGCTGGTATTCACCACCTTTCAAGCTACCATTTTCTGTACAGTCGACATTCCAACGTCTTAAAAGGTAACCGACTAGAGCTGCCCTAACTGTTAGTCGTAACATTCCTTTGTCCATTCCATAGTCAAGCTCAATCGCCTGAGGGTATTGGACATTGGTTGGATGAGGAACTATGTGTAAGTCCATTTTTCTCATCCATTGATTATCTTCTATTGCTGTTTCAAACTCTTCTACTTGCTTATCTAACAAAGTCACTTTTGATATACGTGTTAGCACAAAATCACGAAATGAATTTGTTTTTCTGTCATAGCCTCTTACATGCCAACGTAAACCATTATCAATGATTGTATGTGGAACAATTTCTCGTGCCTTTGATCCAGACGATAAAGAAGTATAAATAATTGAAATTGCTTTACCTTTTAAAACCGCTTGTACAATTTTAGCAACAATAAAAATATCAGGTACATTTAGCTGATGGGGTGCATTTACAGGAAAAGCGATCTCTAAAACACCATCAAAGCCATCGGATATTTTATTCGCTAATTTGGCTAGTGTTTGTTTAGAGTTGTAACTGAAGAGAGGTTGAAAATTTTTCGATTGGAGATAAGTGCGATCTTGAGCGTTAAAGTCTATGTTTTCAGAAGCTAGCTCTTTATATAATGTTAGGTCTCTAGTGGCATTTGCCATACCCATTTCAAATTTTTCAGTAAGCTCTTTTCGGTTTATTGAGCCTTTAAAGAGCAAGCTGAAATCGATAAAAGACAACCTTTGTTTCTGTGCAAAAGTTAGTTTTTCAATTCCTTCAATATTTTTATATTTATCAGAAATCACACTCATAACAAGAAAAGACCATTACTATAATCATTTTGATTACACTACTATAATCTAAACATTGAGTGCGTCAACGTTTAAGTTTGATCTATATAAGATTTTTTATATTTATTTAAGTTAGAAAAAATTGTATTTGTTTAATAAACACTACTGTAATGTGCAAGTTTAAACTTGCACATACTTAGTTAACAATTATCTAGTAACTCGCTCATACTTTAGGTCGTAGTATTTACTTATTTGTTGATTCTTTTTCATACATAAATAGTAATATTCAGCAGGTCTTTCCTTTTTATGATCACACGCCCCCAATCTTTTGTCTTTCTGCTTTATGCCAAACAGTTTTTTTAAAATCCCTTGGGGTAGTTTGCCCCTATTTTCGTATTCACCGATGATATTAATTGAACATCCCAATGCAATTAGCTCATCTCTAACTTTATAGCCTTCAACTTTTCCAGTTTTGATGTATTGCGCTAAGGTATCTATACTTTCAGTTGTATATTTCGCTGAATAATCAATCAGACTAATATTAAGTATCTTGAATATATCTTTAAATATTTGTTCAATAACTAGCAGCTTAGGGTCGTTAGTATTGCAATATTCTCCATGCAAAATACGGAAGTGTTCCAGCTTTATACGGCTTTTACTATTATCATCAAATTTAATAAGTTCCTCAGCTTCTGTAGTATTTTCAAATGATTTTATTTGGTAGAACTCTTGTAAGTTAAATACTTCAAGTCTGAACTGCTCTTCTTCTAGTAGCTGATGGAACGACTTTTTTAAGAAGTAGTGTTCAGCTTTGTCATACTCAGTTTCTGACGCAATTAAAATTAATTTCTCTTTGTTAGCTTTTATTATTTTTTGAATCATTTTTTGGATGGGATTATCATCACTTTCTGTATCTGAAATAGATACTTCGTAGCTCATTTCTTTAAAGATTTGCATTGTTGTAAAGGTATAATATTCTCGCATGCGACGGTTATGAGAAACACGCTCTAAAACTCGATGACAATATGAGTTTTCATACAACTGATCCAAATCCTCTATAAATTGTTTTTCATAGGGATTGTAAGTTAGCTCCTGAAAAATAATTTTAATATCGGTGTTCAAGTTATGGTGATTATTATCAAATGATATTTCAATTTGATTAGATTTCCTGAAGCGGCCTGTACTTTGTGCAAGCTGAGTCGGCAATAGTGTTTGGCAAGCAAAAACATGAATTGAGTCAACTTTGTCTGTAACTACACTTACGCCGCTTGTTACAACAGGCGAAAATAAATGAAGTTGTTCTTTTTCAATGTTGGTTGTTAAATCACAAAAGTAATCAGGTTGCTCATCTTTTAAGAAAACACTATCAACAACTATTGGGGTTACATTAGTTTCTTCCCTCACGACATTTGCAATGGTTTTAAACTTGCCGTTTATTTTGTGGCTACCGTCACAAAACGCTACGCATCTTTTGTCGTTTTTTAATTGTTTCAGCAAAAGGTCTAAATTCTTATTAAATGAGTAAACTCGTAACACCTTATTGTTAACTTTAATTTCATCAGTGTTTTTGACAATGGTAATCGTTCTGCCTGTGTTTGTTATTTGCTGAGCACTAAAATTAGAAAACATAGCATCTGCAACTACCACAGTTTCAGTTTGTAGTAGCTTATGCCAATACTCCATTGCTTCGGCACAACCATTCAGGGTTTTAGGGTACATCAGCTCTGGTGAGCAAATCGCAGATTCACACTCGTCAAATTCTTCTATTAAACATACTTTTGAATCTTTTCCATATTTTTGATACTTCCAATTAGTCGTAGCAGATATAACGCATGAAGCCACCGCTCTTAACTCTGAGACATCAAGATCTTTTTGATTTAAATAATTACGTTGATCAGAGATTAATTGCTTAGCTAAAGCGATTGTAGGGGTGATTATTATTGGCTTTTTATCTGTTAAAGAGAACGTATTAAATAATGGCAAAATAACATCTTGTGTTTTACCCGCACCCATTTTTTCGTTAAGTACATAAAACCCTGGGGTGTTTTTGATATATTCAGTAAGTTCTTTTTTGAAGCTAAGGTTTATGATTTTTACTTTGTCAGATATGCGAGGGGTTATAAATTCTTTAGCTTCTTGCTTCATTTTTATCAAAAACTGCTTAACAGTTTCTTTTGCTACATCAATAGCGTTTTGGCCATCTATAGTTAAGTTTATAGGCACCGCTTTTAGTACTAATTTTTCAATATCACTCTCTGATTTTTTTATGGGAACTTGCTTCAATAAGTTTTTTAATAATGCATTTAAGGATTGATAAAATAATTTCGGCTCTTTGGCCGTGGATAATAATGTTCTGAGTTTTTGTTCAGCCGTAGCACCATCAAGTTTGATCTCTGAGAATTCGTATGTAATACCATCGATAAGCAATTTTAAGCCATAGTTAATTGCTAATTCAGCTCCAAATAGCAAATCACTTTCAGTTACCACTAAAAAAAAATCTTCCTGTTGCAGATTTCCATTTTCTTTTTGGTCTGATAAGTACCTCGACAAAGGCTCACGAAATAAATACTCTGCCTCTGCACCGCTTGGTAGAACTATGCCTGATCTTGGTATACATAAATATTTAACTTGTTTCAAAATAAATCTCCGATGATTAATTGTTAGTTGAAGCAAGTAAATTAAGCGTCGGAGTTTTTTAAATAATATATACATATAAAAAATAACTCTGACGCCACCAGTGAATTTTTCTTACTTCAAATCAAGCATCAATTTGCCACATTTTGAATGTACGCCCATCGTTGGAAAATGATGAATTGAGGAACCCAAGATAAAATAGAGTTTTAAAAAGTGCCCAAGGCGGCACTTTAGGAAAGAAATATTGTTCTGTTTAGGCGTCACAGTTTTTGTAACTAGTTATATATACAATAATAAAACTCTGACGTTAAATTTCCTTAGCAAAGGCTATATATAATTATTATCTAGTCCCCGCACTACGTGCGACAATTTCTATCTTGTGGGTGGAGTGTTATCTCTTTGTTGAAGTGCGTCAAAGTTCTTTAGTTTATATATTTAAAACTCTGACGCACATGGTGTAGTGATATAATTTTATTTTAGTTTATAGGGCGCTAGCAGTAGGAAAAATAAGCTAACCTTTATTTTTATTATAAAGCCACTTTGCATCCTCTAATGCTCTATGTGACTTTTCTGTTGAGCTTTTCAATACTCTAGGGAAATAGCCCCCCGTTCTTTTTCTAAACTCATTTTGATCTTGATATCCTATTAATCTGAAACTTGGGTTGATATCGGCTTGCTCGTATAGCTGAGTTAGCCAAATACCATCAAATTCCACAATATCACTCACAACGACTTTATCTTTTAAAGCTTCATTAAGTGTTAAGGCCGCCAATTTAACTTCTAAACCTTTTTGATTAAGTAACACCTTTGATATGCCATGTAGGTTGCTTTCTGCAAATTCACACCAAAAGCCACTAGATAACCACTCTTGTGTTGGTTTTATCAAAATTGAGCCTTCTAGCCCACTACCATACCAGCCGACTTCAATGGGAAATGCATTTTTGCTAATGCCAGAAGACTCCAAATCAATACCAATAAAGCCGCCGTTTAAACTAAATACTGAAGAATTGAGCTTTCCGTAATATCGAGGATCATAAATTTTCATAATAAATGCCTCCTAGTGAACAAAGCCGAGTGGGTTAGATACAGAAAAATTTTCCTGAATTTCAAAGTCTTTAGGTGCTAATACCACAGGTACTCTGCCGTTTATATCAAATCGCTGTATAGCATTACGAATTGCCGCGATTAACGCCTGCTTTGCCTTGCGAGGTGGCAGATTTAAATAAAAAGTAACGCAACTAACTGGAATACTTTCAGCTATAAAATTTTCTAAGCTTCTTTCATTTCGATACTTAGTATAAATATTATTGGCAATTGTTTTCATCTGCTCTCTAGATGGTTCTTTAATGGTAAAAGATACGATCCTAGACCTTAATGCTGGTAGCAGGTTGCCTATATCATTGGTGGTTGTAAAAATAATTAAGCCTGAAAAATCAACGCTAATTCCAAGAAAGTTTTCAGTTAGTGATTTGCTTTGTTCTGATTCAAAGAGTCCGAGGAGTGTAGGAACTATATTTCGTTCTCCAGCGCTTTTTACTAGACATAATTCGTCAATTAAAAAGCATGGACTGTAAGTATCACCCTTTAATAGCAAAGCTTTAGCACAAGCTCCTAGTGACGCGTTATTCCATGTTCTATTTGCCCCCATTAACTCAAATTTATCTCCCATTGATGTAACTGGGATTGAATTAAAGTTTAAGTTAAATAAACTTGCGAAACATTTAACAAATAAGGACTTACCAATTCCAGCAGGACCGTCCAAATTTATTACAGGCAGATCAAGTGGTTGTTGAGTTAAAAATGACTCAGCTAATACCCCTCTAAGAAACTTAATAACTGATAAGAAATTAGGAAATTCTTTTGCTAATTCATCCAGCTTTTGATTAAAGTCACTAGGCACGTAAACAAGTTTTTTCTTGTTGCCCTTGCTTTGTATTTTTTGAAATATTTTTTCATCATTTTCTTTTAAACCTAAGATGATTTCTTCCATTAACTCATCATGGTTATATACTTCGACTGACTGCTTTAAGTCTTTAGTAAGTTGCTCTGTTACTTCTTCTGCAATTGTTTCAGAGCTATTCTTTTTATTGTGGAACGTCATTATTTCAGCTTCTAAAGCGGTTAACTCTATATCTCGATAGTTTGATTCAATCCGCTTACATTCATCAATTATCTGATCTTGAAAGTCTAAAACTTCATGAGGATATACTTCCATTTTTTTATCAAGTTCATCATAAGCTATTGGTATAGATTCTTTTTTTAGAAATGACATAAAATCAGACATGCTTGTATGGCTTCTAGCTTTACATGTTGCGCAATAAATCTGCTTAAGTGATACCTCGTTTACAAGCTGTCGCCATACTTGTTTATCAAAAGTGTTTATTTGATAAAATGTCTCTTCACTTTTTAAATCTTCGGTATTATTGTTATCACGATTCAAACTAATTTTATGCTGTTCACGTGCAACTAACTCAAGAGTGCGAACTATTTTGTTAAGTACTTTAAAGTTAGCTTCACGATAATTAGGCCGTTTTGTATATTGCTCAAAGACGTAATTTGACTTTGATATCTCGCAATTTTTTAAGAGTTGGTATTGTTCATAAGGTTCAAGCACTTTAAGTGCATCTATAAGTACTTCAACTCTTATGTTTTTAAAGACAGTAAAACGAATGTTTTTGGGAAATTGACCTATATAATCCAGCACACGTTTACTGTAATTTCGTAATTCGAACGTAAATGGATCTGTTCCAAAAAGTGTAGGCTTAAGTAAGAATTGCTTTAATTCATAAGCAATTTTAATAGTTGCTACTGAGTTACCTTCCAATTGAGAGAACGGTGATTTACAGATCTGCTTTATTGCATTAACTCGTGAATTTGGCAGGCATTCAAATAATATTTCTTGTTTTTCTTGATTATCCACTGCACTTGCAATCGTTATGTCACTAATAGAAGGGAGCACATCAACTAAATTGTTTCTGCCATATTTTAAAAGACTTTCAATACACGTGACATTCTTGCAATTATTCCCATTGGCGAGTTCTTCACCTTCAGATAACAATATGTTTTTCGACTTTTCGAGAGCTTTTTTTAACTTAGATACTTCAAACAAGACACTAGCTGGAGTAGCTAAGCAGATATTATGTGTATACTTATTTTTTTTACTTAATACATCTGAAATTCCAGATAACAATAAATATCGAATAACTGACTTATCTGCCAAAAATGCTAAACATATGTCTAAGTTGATCTTTTTATTATTTGAAATGGCATGACGCAATACAATAGGGTGATAGCTCTTAATGAAAGCTATCTTTGCTATATCGATATGTTGAGGTGTAATTTGAAGTTGATTTTGTTTGTATTTATTAGTAGTTTTCATAAATAGCCCTTTAGTTATTAAAGGACCATTGCAACCTATTAAATGAATACGGCCATCGTCGGAAAATAGAATTACTCTAAAATATCAACGAAAGGGGCTTTCTCAAGTTGTTTTAAAATGGGGTGTTTACTGAAAATATCGATATCAATACCATCTGTGTAAAAAAATAGCCGAGCAAATTCACCACTGCTTAACATAACTAAAGAATCTGAAAATAAATAGTCCATACCAAATGTATTAAATTGGCACTTCACTTCATTTATCCTTTCATCTTCATAATCACTAAGCTGTGGCAAACCTTTGATGTATGACTTAGATAATACTTGCCCATTTATTGAAGCTTGATTTATTAACGAAAACTCATCTTTCATGCTATTTGATGCTGTATCCGTTAATGCGTAACAAGCTGTTTTTAATTCTTCAACGTTGTTAAACGATTTAAGGTAGTTTTGACATAACTTAGGGTGGGCTTCTTCGTCGAATATATTGCTATCTCTTATTATATTTCTAACTTCAACTTGAATAGATGTTGATGTTAATAAGCCCTTTAATAATACTTCAAGAAAGCTTGATAAGCGTTGTTCATTCTCATGAACTAAAAAGATATTGTTGTGCAAATTGGATAAAAATTTATTACATTCTTTATTAGTGCCACGAAAGCCCAAATAGTCCTTTTCGACTTCGTTAGCCAAATCATCAAAGCCAATATATTTCTCCCAACTATTGCCTGAGCGATGCCAGTCAAGCTTCATTAAATAATGACTTAGTAGTAAAGCCTCTATAAGTACTTTTTGGCTCTCTTTATGGCTTTGTGCTACTTCAATACTCGTTAATGTCTTTATTGTAATATTTTCATTTTTTTCTGCTGACGAATCAGAGCTAAATGGATCTATGAAGTCTGTTGCTTTTTCTTCATTGGCTAAGTGATTAAAGTCAAGTTGAAACATATATAACAAAATGAGTATTAAGCTGTAGATATCATCCTTTTTTCTAGCATATTCGCCATTTATCACATCCAATGATGACCATAGAATGCTGCCAGAGTTTTGAGTTGTAATATCTTCATAACTCGAAGAGCCAAAATCTATTAACTTTGGAGTCCCTTCTTTAGTTACGATGATATTTTGAGGTTTTAGATCACAATGAATTAGGTTTTTTTCATGTGCAGCAATTACTCCATCACATACTTTTTGAAATAGGTTTATTTTCTGATCATTACTTAATTGGTTACTATTTAAGTATTGATCTAATGGCAACGCTCCGGTGTGATATTCAGAAACTAAACCATACACTTCAGCGTTAATTTCTTGCTTGAAAACACCACTATCGACATTAATGAAGTCATAAATTTGAATGATATTTTCATGTTTTAGAGTAGCTAAAATACGTGCTTCTCGTTTAAAAATTTCAGGGTGAGTAAATTCTGAAGTGGCATTTAATTTTATTGCGACCTCACGGTATAAGTTATTATCAGCGGCTTTTACAACAAAGCCATTACCGCCAGAACCCAGTTCAGAAATAATTTTATATCGATTGTTAATATAACCACTGAAATTTATTGTTTTAAGTGGGTTATTTCGATTTGTGACAATTTCTTGTTTTTTTATCGGATCTACACTTTCAAAAAATACTGAGTTGAACTTACGAAAAACATCAGTGCTTTTCGCTCCAGTTTTAGTCAAAATCTCATTCCACTTCTTTCGCGATACCTCAACATCTTCAAGCTTTTTATTAAGTGAAGAAAATGTATTAATTGAGCTAAATATTGTTTCTAAAACAAAAGCGTCAACATCTTTACCTTTATAAACTGATTCCCAACTATGGTGTAAGTAATTATTAATTATCAGCAAATTTCCTTCATAAAAAAGAGTATCGGTAACTGTAAGATTAAGTTTTTGCATTATTTTATTAGAAGCAACTTTTATGTTTTCCACATCGTCAGCACTTTGGATTTCATATTTTTGAGTCCACGCGGCAAAGTCTTCATTTTTCGAGCCTTCTAAGCTTTTAAGTACCTTTGAGGACGTAATGTTGCTATTTTTTAGGTTTGAAAAGTAAGCTTTTTTATTTTTTAGCTCATTAATACTTAATACTAATTGATCCTTTGTTACACAAGATCTAAATGTAGCCTCTACCCAATCCTCTAAAGACGATTTATTAGGTTCAAATTCATTCCTATCCAATAAATATAAAAGCCAAACCCTTGCAACATTCACCGTGGCACATTTTAGTTTTTCATAATTTTCTTTTATTTTTGATATTCTATAGTCAAGATCCGTTTTGTCTTTTGTGTATTCAAGAAGTGCTATTAGTGAAGATAAATAAAGTGCTCTTTGGCTTATTAAATAAGAGTTAACAAAATCTGAAGGAGTAACTGTTAAAGCTATATATAGCTGTAAATTAATTAACTTTATTACTTCCTCTTTAGCTCCAATATTAGAACTCAGGTAGCCAACAATTTCTTTTGGCATTTGCTCAAGACATGAGTTTAATACTTCACTGTAAGCCTTGTTTCCAGTTCTAGCGCTTTTAAGTAAGCTAGAAACTAAGCTTTTATTTGGAAATGAATCTTCAGTTTTAAGAACATCAGTATAAGTACGTGTAGTGATTAGTTCTGCGTCAGATGCTTTTATTCTCAAATCGAACTCATGAATTAGCTCTGTTTCTAAACCTCTTTTATGGTGAAACTTAAGTTTTTTCGGGAGTATAGTTGTAGTTGCAAATTTTTTGGAGTTGATAAATTCGTAAATTAAGTGCCTTATCTGAACTTCAAAAACTGATTCGGCTAAATTCTTTTTTATCGTGCTTTTGTTCTTTTTAGAAATTGACTCAATATGAATATCTGTTTTCTTCATGCATTCTTGAACAAACGATAGATCACTTGTATGGGCTACATTAAATGTACTGACTTTGTATTGCTGTTTAGCAAATTCAAGTATATGAGTGACTATTGAACTTGCTGTTCTTTTCTCAAATAACTCATTTTTATTTATGTTTTGTAAGAATTTTTCAAAATATAGGTCCTTCAACTCGCCTGGTGGCATTATAGATTTGGCGAGCTTAATAAAATTTTCAGGGGATACATTATCTAAGCTTTTATCTATCTGAGCTTTAGCCAATAGAAGAATTAGGCTAGAGAATAAACTTACACCTTTAGAGTTATCTCTTTTTTTTTGTTTAGTTATCTTACTGTCGACAGCTTTGTCTGAACTTATAGAGATCCAATAGTTTTGCAGTACCTGCGGGTTAACTAAACTAATGCTTTCCTGAGTTTCAATTTGAAATAACCTATACCACTTTTCATATTCATATGCCGCTTTAGCAAGATTATCCATAAAAACTCCCCTTAGAATTATGCCTTATATTGTACTATTTATTTTGAATTTCATCATTACTTTCAATAAGTAAACTGTTATTTATTTTTCCGACTACGGGCAGGTTTTGAGTTAATTGTATGCTAGGCGAGAATTAACTCTATGAGGTATAAACATGAGAACACAACAAGTAACAGTACTAATAGGCCCGGTTTGTACAGGGAAATCAACTTACATAATCAATAAACCTTTTGATTATGTCGTATCGTCAGACAATATTGTCGATGAATTAATTAAAAAGAGCGATATGTCTTATTCTCAGTTCTTTTTACTCGATTTTAACGACCCACTTAGGAAAAAACAAAGGTGGATGTTCAATCAATCTGTAAAACGCTCAAAAAGCTATAGCAATATAGCATGGGACTTAACCAACTTAACTAGAACAAATAGGTCGAAGGTCTTTAAAAATTATCCTAGCGCAATATTTCACGCTATCGAATTCAATTTTCAAGGCTTTGAAGATAAGGTGCTATTAAAAGCAGAAAAAAGAGGGAAAGAAACGGGAAAATATGTTCCTCAAGAAATTATAAGAAATATGTTTTCAATTCATGAGGAACCGACTAAAAGTGAAGGTTTTAAAACAATTTCAAATGTTAATATCTATACCCAATAATATAAATGTTGAAAGAGAAGCCTATAAATTTCTCTTTCCAAAACATCAAAGCTGCTATTTTTTTGAGTTACTTGATTCACTCATAATTCATGTATTGCTATATGCCCATTTTATTTCGATTTTTAATTTTAAATCAATCTATTACATCTAGTACTCGGCTCTTTTAATTTTCCGACGGTGGGTGTTAACTCCGCTGTATTTAAGCTTGCTCCTGATTTTAATTAATGAGGTAAGCAAAATGACTAAGAAGCAAAAATTTTATAAAGAAAGCCAACTAACAGCTTTGATAGCTAAAGGAAAAGCTGGAAAGTTCTATGTTGCTGAAAATGTATATTTACAAATAATAAGTAAGAAAAAAGCACCAAAGAAGCTTCATAATGAAAAAGATATTAAAGCTGCTGTATCTAGTGGCACGCTTGGTAAATATTATGTAGCTGCAAATATATATTTGGAAGTCTTGGGAGAAAAGAAAGCTGTATGGAAAACTCGCTTTTTGTATCGAAAAAAAAGAGTTGAACGAAAAATTGCTACATTTGGTGAAAACAACCCATATTTTATGGATTATCCCGGTGCAGTTAAAAAATCTATTGAATTTCAACGAACTTTATCCGCTGGCCAAAACCCACTAGAACGTGATCATGCTTCAATCTCTACTTTAGATGATCTTTATTTAGCTTTTATCGAAAGTCATACATGTGAATATAAACAAGAAAAGCGTATATATTTACAATATATTAAGCCTGTGCTTGGCGAAAAATTATTAGCCGATTTAACCCGTGGAGATCTGGAAAGACTATTAAAATCTATTGTTATGACAGGTAAAAAAAGCATTGCTGCAAGAACGCTCAATTTCTTGCGTGGTTTATTCAACTATGCGAACACACACAAACTGATTATAGAAAACGTTGCATCTCATCTGACTGTAGTGAAGCATGCGGGAGGATACCCTCCTGAGCGTCAAATATTTCTGACAGAAACAGAGATTGAGACTACATTTGAGGTTTTTAAGCTGTACCCCAATCAAGCGCCAGTAAGAAGCCAAATAGCAATGGTTTTTTATTTGATTTTCGGTTTTAGAAAGGCTGAATTATTAAGCGCTCAATGGAGCGATTTTAATTTTACAAAACAAGAATGGGTTGTGAAGCCAACAAAGATGGGAGAAGAGCAGATCACAATCGACGTTCCTGACTCGGTTTTACCTCTATTCAATGAGTTAAGAACTCAATCATTAGGTTCAAAATTTATGTTTCCAACCGCAAAAAAATCAAAATCTGGTCACCTTTCAGAAAGTACTTTGAATACAATGCTTAAGAAGTTTTTTGAAGAATACCGAACAAAAACAGTTAGCTTTGATAACCCTCTAGGCAACGCAGGTGTTCGAAAGTTTTGTATTCATGATTTACGAAGAACTTTCACCAGTAGCGCAAATGACAATGAAATAGCTCAAGAGGTAACGGAACGTTGCTTGAACCATAAGAAAAGACAACGCCTTCGCATTTATGATTTAGCTAATCGTCAGACTCAGCGTAAGGAGGTTTACGAGATGATGGCCGGTATTGTTTTGCCTCTGGCTAACTTAGGTTCATTACTTGATAATTCTGAGCTGCAATGTGCAGCTTAATAATGCCTTGATTTTTATACGAAGTGTATAGAGAATGGGGTAATGATTTAAATACTACTAAAATGGATATCAAGTATGACAGAATTGAATAAACTTATTTCTTCAGCGGTAAAAGCATCAGGAGCGGATGATTCAGTTAACTCCCAATTAGCAGAAATACTGGAAAAAGAGCTGAACAGTTACGTAAATCTTGAGCTTCTTAAAACAAAACTTGAAGTGCTATACAACTTCGAAAAAAACTATCTTGAGCTTGTCAAAGAATATAAAGAAGAAATCAAGTTCGCTAGTACACTGCAAGAAGATTTACGTAAAGAACGTTCCAAGTTTTTTTCCGAAACACTCAAAGAAGTTTCTCAAACACTTAGCGAGTCACAAGTGGATGGTGAGGTAGCTTCAAAATGGCTGAAAGAACTTGTTGATAGTTATACTAAAAGCCTCGACTTAAGTAGTGGTTTGATTGAAGAGCATACTCTAGACATGATTGGTAAAATAAGAGGTGAGGCTAAACAGCAAAAACCAACTATTAAAAATGAAGAGTAAAGCCCTTACTGAATTATTAAATGGTTTACGAGAAGCTAGAGAAGATCTTGTTTCTCGTACTATAGGTGTAAACCCTCAATTATTTTCTTGTTTCTTTGAGTATGAGAGTAATGAAAATCTATTATTACTTTCTTTTGAGCGGGAGTACTCTATTTTTCTCAATTGCAATATGGAAAGATTTTCTAACCATATTTCAGATATTGAAGATAAATACACACAAGATAAGTTGAAACTAATTACCGAAGAATTTATTAGCTATAAACAGTCTAAAAGTAGTTCCTGTATAGATACTTTTTTTATCGATGACAAATTAAGTCAGATAGAAAAAATATTCTCCATCTTTGATAAAGATAAAGATCGACTTGAAGAAATTAATTATATAAGAAGAAAGGATCAAGTTCTTTTTGAAAGAGAATTTACACGATTATTAGGAGAATAAAATGGGATGGTTAAGTAAAGCTGGAGATGCGCTTCTTAGTTGTATTAGTAAACCTGTTGAAGTGTTATGTGATTGGGCTTCTGAACCTCTTAAAACGAGGTCTCACGAAAGAACTGAGTCAGCAAGAAATTCTGCTCATCAGCGTAGTGTAGAAACATCAACAGCCCAAGCTAGGGCTGAGCATGAATTCAAAACTAAAGAAATGGAACTTGAAGTAGACCTTGAGGTTCGCAGAGTTCGTGAAATCGAAAAGGCTGTCGCTGAAATTCAAGAATGGAAAAAGGAGAAAGAGTTCGAACGTATGGAGCGAACTACGGCTGCAATAGCTCTTTACCTGGAACAGTTAACCAAACTGAACGTAGAAACTATTAATGCCATTGGTCATATGCAGCTCGAACTCAAAGAGCGTGCTCAGCAACTTGTTTATGAAAAAACCATTCAATATAAAGAGCTACAAAATACAGCTATTGAAGAAGCAATGAATGACTTCCTTAGGATTGAGGAAAAATTTGGTGACAACGAAAAAGCAAAGGATATCCTGATTCGGGCTGTCGATACTAAAATGGGTAATATTATCGATACATCTACACGGTTTTTAGAAGAGTTAAACAGGGATATTGTTAATCTCAACGAAAGTATCGATAGGTTGACTAATCAAGGTCAAAAATTCATTGAAAATCACTTAGAGCGTTTTCACATCAATGATGCAGCTTCACCTCTTAGCCTAACGGTTGAAAAATTAGTACCTTCGGCTGAAAAATTATTATCTAGTGATGGAAAATAATAAGTGCCATGGTTATCCCCTTTGGTTTAAAGTTGTTGGCTTAAAGGTAAAATGTTGATTAAAGCTTTATTAAGGCTCTAAAAACACCAATGTTCAACAAATTTACAGCGGGTAAACTATGGATGGCTATCTTGCAAAAGTATCAAAAGATATATTTTTAAACTCAATAACAATATTATAAGAGTTAATAAAAAGGTTAAAATATAGAAATTTTTATACTAATATAGCTATTGAGTAAGTGATGAGAAATAACATCAAGAAATCAAAAAGTGGTGACTAAAGTGGTGACCTAACTTTTTTTGAATTATATAACCCTTTGTTATAATTTGATTTTGTTGTTGTAATCGCAGTTCAGATCCAGAATATTGAATAACGACTACATCTGATAATGATAAGCCCGGCATGACCGGGCTTTATGGTTGTCTACGCTAAAAAGTAAGTGTTGTTAGTACTTACTTATATTTTTTATTACTGACATGAAGTTACCGCAATGGCTACTTCGCCTTTGCCATCATTACTCAGGTTGGCTTGGTTGATCACTAAGTCTTCGCTACAGTCCGTCATTACTTTAAAGGACAAGTTGGCTTCACCACCGAAGACAGTGGATACCCGAATCTCGTCACCTTCTACTGGCGCATTGCCATTGCCGTTGTAAAAGTAGCTTTTTCCTAGGCTACCGGTAGCATTCTCAGCCCCCACGGTACCACCATTAGCTGTGCCACTAGACATATCGCCATAGACGAAGTGAATATCACCTTCGACTGGCGTGCCATTTACCCCTATCCAGACTTGCATGCTCACACTATTGCTGCTGCCAAAATGCGGCACTGCTTCCCATTCATAAATCGTCCATGAAAAAGGACCAGCTGATAGAGTGCCACTATACATATTACCGCCTGCATTGAGGTTGAGATCGCGCCAGAACGGTGCCAATATGTTATTTGGCGCCGTAGCATCCGGCAGGTTTTGATTATTAAAACTGCTAAATTGGCCGCTGTTGAACCCCGCTTCTAGCGTACCATTGACCGACATAAGGGTTTGCGTATAAGTTTGGCCATTATAGGTATAGGGCGGAACATTAAATGCGTATCCGCCATCATCGCAATCGTTGTTACAGGTTAGTGGCAGTGGTGCAAAAAATCCTGAAAGTGGAACATACCCAAAAAGCAATCCACCGTTATCCAACGCGACTTCGATACCACCGGAATCAAGCTCGCCAGTCCAAGATAAGCTATTGCTATTGGCATCATAAGCCCAGGCTGACGTTGTTACGCCACTGACCACAGATTCCATTGCTGTGCCTGCCACATAGCTGCTACCTGCTGGCACGACGTCCGTAACGGTAATAGGACCGTCTAGTTGGCCATTCGTTACTTTTAGCTGATAGCTTAAGATGTCACCGCTAGCAGCCGTTTCGCGGTCGACTGTTTTGCTAAATAACTCAGCATTACTAGCTTTTGACGCAAATACCGCTAATGGCATATGTAAATCTGGGCTGCTATTTCCGTTGCTGTCTAATTTTAGACTGCCAAACTGCCAACCACCTGCTGAGCTATAATTGTGGGCGGTGATGGTTATGGTGGCACTTTCGCCAGCTTTTAGCTTCAGATTATGCTTTTTGCTTTTTGCTTGCGGTGAAACTGCTACCTCAAGTTCAAAACCACTACCATTAGCAGTAACATTCCAATGTCCTGTATGCTTGGTTTTATTGGTAACCACGCGAGTCCACGAACAGGTGCCAACACAATTACTGTCCATCATACTAGGTAAGTTCAACGACTTGGGATCGCCGCCAAGTGCGGGGTTAGCGGCAAGGAAATTGGCGACGGTTTCACTCATGACTAAGCCAACTTCGTCGGCTGCACTAAGCTCTATCCTGCCGGCACCTAAGTCAAAGGCATCGGTCGGCGTAGCGCCATCTTCTTTGAAAGTATTGGCGGTTACCGCAGACATCATCATTGCTGACTTGATTTCAGTCGGGGTCCAGTCTGGGTGTGCGGCCGCCATAAGGGCACCGGCGCCGGCGTTGTGAGGACTAGACATTGAGGTACCGCTGATAATTTGATATTCAGGAGCAGGCGCCTGACCATTGGCTTCAGCACCCATAATATCTACGCCAGGGGCAGTGATGTCAGGTTTCAGGACATTGAATGCTAGTTGTGGTCCAC
>TARA_B110000467_G_scaffold4685_1_pt1 | contig 101572 bp, 83 predicted proteins | sample TARA_B110000467 | Tara Oceans TARA_B110000467 (sample SAMEA4398341) | marine metagenome | biome: Polar Biome; feature: [MES] marine water layer (ENVO:01000295) within the mesopelagic zone...; material: water (ENVO:00002006), including particulate matter (ENVO:01000060) such as...... | reverse complement strand
AATCTGACGGCTCAGCCTTCGGTGGTTCGAATCCACCTCCCTCCACCATCATTCTAAAACCCGTAGCTCATGCTACGGGTTTTTTCGTTATGTTCTTTAAAAAATTTTCCATAATTTAGTGCTTTCTGCGACTATTGGTCACTTATTGATCTGTCAAAGTTACATATTAGATACAATTATCCTACTATTTTGTATTGTTGTGTGAAGATAAAAGGAGGAAAATCAATTTATTAGTATCTATTGTTTTAGGTTAAGTAATTGTGATCTAAATGAAATTTACGAATTATGAATTAAGGAACACCATCATGAAAGAAGTACTAATTATTGAAGATGATCAATTGGTGTCTCTTACTTTGAAAAGCCAATTAGAACGTAAAGGCTTCGCTGTTAATCAAGTGTTCAATGGTTCGACAGCATTGCGGAAAGTTATTAATACTTTTCCTGATCTGATTTTATTAGATATAGGCTTGCCTGATATCAATGGTTACGAGGTGTGTAAACAACTTAGAGAATTTTATCAACGACCGATTATTTTCATTACCAGCGATGAAGATTCATTAGCAGAAATCAAATGCTTTGAAGTTGGCGCTGATGATTTCGTGTTAAAAACAGCACCCTTTGAAGTGCTATATCAACGTATAAAACGCTTAGGCGTTCGACCTACTAATTATCAACCTGATGATATTTTAGAGTTTGGTGAGCTTAAGTTTATTCCGGCGTCAACAGATTGCTTTTATCAAAAAAAAGCTTTGGGCTTAACACAGGAAGAATATGAGTTGTTCTACTTTATTGCCACTAAGCATAACAGTGTGGTGTCTAGGCAAATTATTCTGAAAGTGTTGAAAGGAGCTGATTATGACGGTATTGACCGTTCTATTGATATTAAAGTCGCTCGTATCAGAAATAAATTAAAAACGGTTGGTTTACCGGCAAATATTATTCAATCTGTTCGCTCTATAGGGTACCAGGTGTGTTTTTCAATAGTTTCTGAATCTGAAATCGTCACCTAACTTTGCTTATAAATGGCTGGCCGAGTAAGATAATAAATAAGTATTAAGTTCCTCAATAATCTGAAAATATCAATAATCTTTATGTTGGTGTTTTTTGAGATTGACCATGATTAATTTCATTAACAACTCATAAGCAATGCGACGGTTTATTAATGGTTCGGTGGTATTGTTAATGCTCTAGAATAACTACTATCATTGCACTGGAGCCGTCTATACTGTATTCTGCACCGCCGTTTGACATTGGCTCAAACCCCAGCGAGAAGAGTATATTCTATGAGTTTTACCGATTTAGGTTTATCTGCCCCAATTCAAAAAGCTATAGCGGAAAAAGGTTACGATACACCATCGCCTATTCAAGCTCAGGCTATTCCTGCGGTACTCGCTGGTAGAGACGTCATGGCAGCTGCGCAAACGGGCACAGGTAAAACAGCAGGCTTTACCTTACCTATTCTCGAATTGCTTTCAAATGGCGAGAAAGCACGCCCCAATCAAGCGCGAACACTCATTATTACGCCAACACGTGAACTTGCTGCTCAGATAGCTGAAAATGTCGAAATGTATGGTAAGCACTTAGACCTTAAATCAACGGTAGTATTTGGTGGGGTTAAAATTAATCCGCAAATGCTACGCTTACGTCAAGGTGTTGATATTCTTGTTGCTACACCAGGACGGTTATTAGATTTATATAATCAAAATGCTGTACGTTTTAATCAATTAGAAATTTTAGTACTTGATGAAGCTGATCGTATGTTAGATATGGGCTTTCTACGTGATATTAAGAAAATTTTATCCTTATTACCAAAAAAACGCCAAACACTACTTTTCTCAGCAACATTTTCACCAGATATTCGTGAGCTAGCGAAAGGAATTGTTAATGACCCCGTAGAGATTTCAATCAGCCCGAAAAATACCACGGCAGAAACGGTTGAGCAGTTAATCTATTCAGTAGATAAAAATAAGAAAGCGCCATTACTGACACATTTGATTAAAACTAATGATTGGCGACAAGTTATCGTTTTTATGAAAACTAAGCATGGCGCAAATAAATTAACCAAACAACTTGATGCTGCTGATATTAGAGCTGCTGCTATTCATGGCAATAAAAGCCAAGGGGCAAGAACAAAAGCATTAGCACAATTTAAAGAAGGTACTATCAATGTACTGGTAGCAACAGATATTGCTGCTCGTGGTATCGATATTGATCAACTACCTCAAGTGGTTAACTTTGAATTACCGAATGTACCAGAAGATTATGTACATCGTATTGGTCGTACGGGCCGAGCTGGTGCAAGTGGTCATGCGGTATCATTAGTCTGTGCGGACGAAATCGATCTATTGAATGACGTTGAACATGTGATTCAAACCCATTTACCGAGAGAAATAGTTGCTGGTTTTGAGCCACTCAATGCTTTACCAGAATCACGTAAATTACGCCCATTAAAAGCAAAAAAACCGAAGAAGTTCAAAACGGACAAACCTGAACATAAAGATGGTCAACGCTCAGGTGATAATGCACGTGGTCATAAGCCAACCGGTAAAAATAGACGTCATACGGGTAACAATACTAGTGCTAATCCGTATGGGAATAGTGATGGTAATAACGCTAGCAGACGTCGTATTAAACCAGCTGCAAGCAAATAACTAACAATTAAATATACGGCCGGTGATTTTTAATTAGTAAAAGGCCATATTGGGATTAATTAAAGCAAATTATTGTTGTGCTAATAATTTATCAAGGTTGTTGGCAAAGGCTTGTCGATCTGCTTGGCTAATTGGTGGCGCGCCACCGGTCTCAATACCACTAGAGCGCAAAGTATCCATAAAATCACGCATATTAAGACGTTGACGAATATTGCTCTCGGTGTAAAGTTCTCCTCTAGGGTTTAGCGCTAAGCAACCTTTTTCGACAACTTCTGCGGCTAATGGGATATCTGCGGTGATGACTAAGTCATTAGGCTCGGCGCGTTTAACAATTTCATTGTCAGCGACATCAAAGCCAGCACTCACTTGTACAAAGCTGATAACTTTAGAAGGTGGCACTTTTAAATAATGGTTAGCCAGTAATGTTGTGACTGTTTGTGTACGTTCAGCGGCTCTAAATAATATTTCTTTAATGACTACGGGACAGGCATCGGCATCAACCCAAATTTTCATGCTTTCTCTTTAAATTTTAACTATGACTTAACTGGTGGTAATGTACCTTTAAATAATCGCTATTGTAAGTTTTGTTAAAGGTTAATTAGATTGTAACAATTATTTATAAACAGGAAATGTAATGAATCAACCACAGCGTGATATAACTTTAAGATTTTTGGCTGAGCCTCAAGATGTAAATTTTGGTGGTAAAGTTCACGGTGGTGCCGTCATGAAATGGATCGATTTAGCTGCTTATGCTTGTGCCGCTGGTTGGAGTGGTCGTTATTGTGTTACCGCTTATGCAGGTGGTATCCGTTTTATTGCCCCGATCCACGTTGGTAGCTTAGTAGAAGTTGAAGCAAAGGTTATTTATACCGGTAAATCTTCAATGCATATAGCTTTGGAAGTGAATGCTTGTGATCCTAAATCGTTAAATCGTCGATTAACCACACACTGCATTGTTATTATGGTTGCTGTTGATCAAAATGGTCAATCTGAACGCGTTCCTGAGTGGGTTCCACAGTCAGAAGCAGATAAAAAGCAGCATGAAAGTGCAAGAAAATTAATGGAAATGCGTAAACAGATCGGCGAAGAGATGCAAATTTTTGTAGAATAGCGCCTTATTTAAAAATAAATTTCAGCAGGACTTCATGTGTTAGAGCCAGAAAAAGTTAAGCAAATATTACAAATGGATGATGCGCAACGCGCTGTTTATTTTGTTAATGAGACCGTCACTCAAAATCAGTTATGGATTTTAACTGATGAACATGGTTGTGTGATGCTCAATACTGAAGAAGAAGATTGTGTGCCAGTTTGGCCGAATGAAGAGTTCGCCCAAGCTTGGGTTACTGATCAATGGCAGAATTGTCAGCCTGAAGCTATTTCTTTGAATAAGTGGTTTAGCCGATGGACACATGGTCTTGCAGACGACGAACTCGCCATTGTAGTCTTTCCAAGCCAAGATGAACAAGGGCTCGTTTATTATCCCGATGAACTTGAGCATGAGCTTAAGCAACATTCAGTTAAAAAGCGATAATTTGTCATGAGTTTTTCTTCCTTAGCACTAGATAAATCACTTACCGATGCCGTGAAAGCTTTAGGCTATGAACAGCCAACACCGATTCAACAACAAGCGATTCCGGCTATTTTAGCTAATAAAGATATTATGGCAGGGGCACAAACAGGTACTGGTAAAACGGCCGCCTTTGCTTTACCTATTCTTCAACGCCTAAGTGAGAATATCCCTGCACAAAGACCGATCAGAGCCTTGGTATTAACACCAACCCGTGAGCTTGCTCAGCAAGTGTATAAAAGTTTTGTTAGCTATGCTGAAAATACCGAGCTAAATATTGCTGTTGCTTATGGCGGCGTAAGTATTAAACCGCAAATTGAAGCAATTGAAAAAGGCGTTGATGTATTAATTGCCACGCCTGGACGATTATTAGATCATATTATTAACGGCAGTGTGTTATTGATCCATCTAGAAACTATTGTCTTTGATGAAGCTGATAGAATGTTAGATATGGGCTTTAAAGATGAAATTGATCGTATTCTTAATCGTTTACCGCCAAAACGTCAGACTTTGCTGTTTTCTGCAACGTTCGACGATGCTATTTTTAAACTCAGTAAAACTTTACTTAATGAACCAGAACTTATTGAAGTAAGCGAACGCAATACAGCTGCCACACAAGTCGAACAAATTGTTTATACCGTTGATAGTGACCGTAAACGTGAGTTAACCTCGTTCTTAATTGGCTCCAAGAACTGGCAACAAGTGCTTATTTTTACCCGCACCAAACAAGGTGCAGATGAGCTTGCGAAAGAAATGTCGAAGGATGGTATTAAAACCCAATCTATCCATGGTGATAAATCGCAAGGTGCGCGAGATAAAGCTTTAGCTGAATTTAAAGCAGGAAAAACACGAGCGTTAGTCGCCACCGATGTTGCTGCTCGTGGCATCGATATCCATGATTTACGCTATGTCATTAATTACGAATTGCCTTATATTGCTGAAGACTATATTCATCGCATTGGCCGAACAGGTCGAGCGGGCAATGAAGGTTTAGCTATTTCATTAATGAGCCCGTCTGAAAATTGGTTATTAGAAGCGGTTGAAAAAGTATTAGATACACGTTTAATGCAACAATGGCTGCCAGGTTATGAACCCGATTTAACGAAAACCGATGTTCCAGCACGCAAAAACACTTTAGGGCGACAAAAAAAGCACGGTCGTCAACAAGCCTTTGGTGATAAAAACAAAAGTAAGCCGAGTAATAAACATCGTCGACATTAATAAAAAATAGCTTAATTAAAGATGAAAAGCCGAACTAGTTAAAGCTTCGGTTTTTTTGTATTACTTGATATTTAAAGGCTAAACAGATAGGCCACTTCAGCAAAAAATTATCACTATTAATTTAATATTTACTGCTGACTATCATGACTGGTACGCTGGTGAGGTGACTACCCACTTAATTCTGGCGGCGTTGCTTTATTTTTTACCACTATCTTGTAGTGCGTTCCTTCCTCAAATGTTGCAGAGAAACTATTGAAACTGATACTAGTAATACTGTTACTGTGAATACGGAAATAAGCTTTATTATTTTTGTTATACGAGTCCTTAAAATATGCTTTTAAAAGGTACTTTCACGATTGTTTGTTTCAAGGTATAAATAATATCGGAAAGTTGAGGTTTATTAGTCATAAATTTTCAGTCGTAAATGTAAAAATTAATATCAGTACGTGGTTAGTGCTAGCCAATAAAGTAGAAATTTGCTTAAGTAGCATAGTGGTTTAATTTTCGAGTTGCATGAGATGTTAAAACCAAATAATAAAGTTAACTAACGATAAATATAGCCAGAGCATAAGGATAGACAATGCGCAGTGATGAAATAGATTATCAAATTATCGGAAATTCAATGCAGTTAGTTGAAGTAACCTTAGATCAGGGAGAGACCGTTGTCGCCGAGGCCGGTGCGATGAATTATATGGAAGATGGTATAGAATTTGAAACAAAGATGGGGGATGGCTCAAATGCCACCCAAGGCATCATGGGGAAGTTGTTTTCTGCGGGTAAACGCATGTTGACCGGAGAGTCAGTGTTTATGACCCATTTTTCTAATCAACATCCACAACGTCGTACTGTTGCTTTCGCAGCACCGTATCCAGGTTCGATTATTAGCATAAATCTCGCTGATATTGGCGGCGGTGTTACTTGTCAAAAAGATGCTTTTCTTTGTGCCGCTTTGGGAACTAAAATAGATATCACCTTTAGTAAACGTTTAGGCAGTGGTTTTTTTGGTGGTGAAGGCTTTATTTTAGAGCGTTTAGAAGGTGACGGCTTAGCATTTTTACATGCCGGTGGTACGATTATCGAAAAGGAACTGAATGGTGAAGTATTACGCGTTGATACCGGTTGCTTAGTGGGCTTTAGTGATGGTATTGATTACGACATTGAATTAACTAAAGGCCTAAAAAGTATGCTCTTTGGTGGCGAAGGTTTGTTTATTGCCACGCTTTCTGGCCATGGTAAAGTCTGGCTGCAAAGTTTACCTTTCTCTCGCTTAGCGGATCGGGTTATTCAGCATGCTCCTATACATGGTGGTTCAAGTCAGGGGGAGTAATTATTTTTAGCTATACAGTCGCTTGATATTATACCTAACAGCGTTAATAAGTGCTGTTAGGTATTAGATTAAATGCCAAACCTGTGTAGATTGGAGGCTCTTTTACGTACGCTATCACTGTAGGTGATATCGTCGATACTTTGTCTGATATCTTTGTTAACGGTCGCCCATAAATAATAACTTGTTCGGTAACTCTGCCGACGATCTTAGAGCCATTTACTTGATTCACTTTGTGGTGTAAATGCAGAGGTCTAGCGCAACCATTATGGCCTAAGCGATCAATATTTCCTTTAGTATAATCTGAATATACATTGCCAGATCGCCATTGTTGTAATACACCGTGACTTGCCGAGCGAGTCGGTGCACATTTACCATCGGTTGCTCTTGTTCGAAAACGTTATCATCAACATCAGGCGCGCACATAAATAGATGTTGAAATAACTGGGGTAAATACTTTTGGTCATTAAGTTTAATTAATGCAGTAAGTGCATGCTGTAAAACATAATTGCCCATAGAATGACACAGTAAATGTAGCTGTTGAGCGCATTATTTTAATGCTATATCGTCATGATCTGGTCTCAGTGTTATCAGAAAATCACGCAACTTTAAAAAGCCACGTGCTACAGCGATACTTGAACCTTCAGCATCGCTGCGATCAGATAAATAAGCTTTGTTTTTCATCATAGCGCCATTCGAAGGCCAAGGGAAAAGAAAGACACTCGTATTTTTTAAGTCCTTATTATCGTAAGAATGACGATTTAGCATTAACTCTAACGCCATCGCTTCAAACCAATCGCATTAAAACCATGGATGAAAACTAATACCAATTTTACTAAGTTTCTTCTCACTCAGTGAACAAACTTAATAGACTTGGTATAAAATTCCTGACCATAGCTTTTTGGTGACCAACGTTGGCCAATATGGTTTCTGTTTGTCGCGTACTAGATTTATCTTGAGGTGAGTCGTTGGAAAAACTTACTCATCAGACTTTTCTGTGCTTGTTGCAGGGCAATATCATCATAATTAACACTTAATATTTTAATACGTATCGAATAGGTTGCGCCGTGACCCCAAGGCCACCAAAGAATTGCGAGTGCTGGTGTATCTACTGTAGCTGGCCGGGTAAATATCAATTGCTCTTTAGTCAGTTTTGCTAACTCCCCAAGCTCATCTTTAATCGCTTGTGGTGACTTTTTAATGTTTTTATTACTCCATTCTTCAGTAAATAATTGTCGCAATATAAGTAAAATCTGGTCTTTTTTTTCCCAGGAAAATTCAGTAAGTAACGTTGACAATTTATCATCCCAACGCCAAGTTAATTCATCGCCCAACGGTGATGTTATCGTATTAAATATGATGTCTTGCTCTGGCTTATATGACACGATAAATCCTTATAGATAAGTTGGTTAGGTCGATATTTTAAAATTATTTACTTGTTACGATTTGTCAGTAATTTCTGTTAAGTTAAATTTATTGATACACTTTTGACAAATACATGATTTTCTAGAGAGTTCTTTTGGTACCCGCATCAGTAATTCGGGTTTAATATTACTGCTGACACACCAACATGGCTCAGTACCTTTGACGCCACACAGGTTATTTGCATGACATAATGGGCAGAGGTTGTCATTAATTACTGTGGTCAAAATAACTCACTTCCATACTGTAGGTTTGTTCATTTTAGTGTAACTCAGTTGCTAATTCGGATAAATCATCATTTAGGCATCAATAACTAGAAAATGTAAACATGGTTACAATTTGTTGCAACATCCGTTGATAACGTTAACAGTTTTTTTTATTCAATTGATTAAAATACGGCCTCTTTTTTAGCTACATAGGATGCAAGATGCAACCTTCACTTGAGCCAACAGGGTCAATAAAAGAAGTTACCATTATTTATTATGGTGAATTATCTTTGCAATTACAGCATAGTGTTGAACACTTTGTGCAATTAGAAAATGGCCGAGTGATCATTCCTGAGAGTTATAAGCAAGATAAGTCAATTATTGCTGTTTGTGACGGCAAAGTGAATATTCTTAATAAGTTTGGAGAGCGTATAGAGTTTACGCCTTGCCATAGTAAGGTTATATAGCGCTTAGCTAAGTTATTGTTTTCTCTTGTTTTTAGTATCATATATTGATAATTATCATACCTCTGCCTTGACCCTAAACAACTAAATCCGTTACTGTTGCTGTAGTTATCTTTATGAAAGTACAGTAAATTTATGGTTAATGTTGATGTAATGCAAATGGTTGCCGCGGCGCCAAATGAAATCAGTAAGCTATTACTCGATCATCAGCAATTGCATCGTTTTTTTGATGCAAAATTTGCTGTTGCAAAAACGGCTGATGATGGAGAGCCCGCTGGTGGCAAAGGGGCAATTCGTAATGTTAGTGTTGCTGGAGTGAAATTTTCAGAACAAGTATTGTTTACTAGCTCAAATCAAATACGTTATGCCATTGTCGGAGATAAACCATTAAGCAACCACCAAGGCAATATTTACCTGACGGCGCAAACCCCAACACAAACTTCTGTACGTTATACTATTGTTTGCAATGGACCTAAATGGTTACCAGAAAAATGGGTCGAATTTTTCTTGGCACAAGCAATGAAAAAAGCTTTAGTTAAGATCAATCAATATTTTTTATTGCATAAAAATAGGCGAACCGTGTGATCAAACCCCAATATTTGCTGGCTATCGATCAAGGTACAACAAGTAGTCGAGCCATTATTTTTACTATTGCTGGCGAGCTTATTGCCAGTGCATCAGAAGAGTTTGCGCAAATCTATCCTCATGATGGTTGGGTAGAACATGATCCACAAGTTATTTGGCAAACAACCCTAACAAGTTGTCGACAAGTGCTGACGAAAAGCGATTTGACAGCCAATGATATTGTCGCCATTGGCATTACCAATCAGCGTGAAACCACTATTGTCTGGGACAAAAGTACCGGAGTAGCTATTTATAATGCAATTGTCTGGCAAGATAGACGTACCGCCAAGCGCTGTGAAAAACTGCAACAAAACTCGGAGATCGCCAGACAAGTTACAGCGAAAACAGGACTACTAATAGACCCTTATTTTTCAGCCAGTAAAATTGAATGGTTGCTAGACAATGTTGCTGGTGCGCGCGCAAAGGCAGAAGCTGGGCAATTATGCTTTGGCACGGTAGATACCTTCTTACTTTGGCACTTAACTGCAGGAAAAGAGTTTGCCACTGATGCCAGCAATGCATCTCGAACTTTGTTATTTAATATTGTCGAAAATTGCTGGGATCAAGAGCTACTTACGCTGTTTAATATTCCAGAGGCGATGCTACCCGAAGTCAAAAATAGTGCCGATGATTTTGGTCAAACGGCAACACACTATTTTGGTAAAAGCATTGCCATTAATGCCATGATAGGTGATCAACAAGCGTCACTGGTTGGTCAGGCATGCTTTGAAAAAGGCATGATGAAAGGCACCTATGGTACAGGTTGTTTTGTTATGGTGAATACCGGTTCAGAAATACTTTATTCGCAGCATAAAATGTTAAGTACTGTGGCGTATCGGATAAATAATCAAAGCACTTATGCGCTTGAAGGCAGCATTTTTATGGCCGGAGCGACTATGCAGTGGCTGCGTGATGGTTTGCAATTAATGACTGATGTTGGAAAAAGTGCCACCATAGCGGAATCTATGCAAAATGAAAATCATGTTTATTTAGTACCTGCTTTTACTGGGCTTGGCGCACCACATTGGCAACCAGATGCACGTGGTGCAATTATAGGTTTAACGCGCGATTCTGGTATTAAAGAAATAGTCAGCGCTGGCTTAGCATCAGTGGCGTATCAAACGCGTGATTTATTAACGGCAATGGCACAAGACGGTATTAAAACTACGCAATTACGAGTAGATGGCGGTATGGTGGTGAATAATTGGTTGCTACAGTTTTTAGCTGATATTTTAGCCATTACCATAGAACGACCAAAAATTACCGAAACGACCGCCTTAGGTGCTGCACTATTAGCGGGCTTGCAACAGGGGCTTTTTGACAGTATTGAACAAGCGGCACAGTCATGGCAGTTGCAGGACAAGTTTGACAGAAAAATGGCTGAAGACAGTCGAAATCGGCACTATCAAGGTTGGTTAACAGCACTGCAGCGAGTTATCGATTAACATTAAGTACACTTTACTGTATAAATAAACAGTTTTAAGTGCTAGGCTAGCTAATAAGTTTAATAGCTTTTACTGCTCAGATAAGTATTCATCTTGAAATTATATATTGCTGAAAAACCAAGCTTAGGTCGAGCAATTGCCGCGGCATTACCTAAACCACAGAAAAATCATCAAGGTTATATCGAGCTTGGTAATGGCGATGTGGTGAGTTGGTGTATCGGCCATATTCTCGAGCAAGCTAAGCCAGAAAATTATGATCCGGCCTTTAAAAAATGGCAAATGGCTCATTTACCGATTGTGCCTGAGCAGTGGCAATTAAAGCCCAAAACGCAAACACGTGCGCAACTTACCGTATTGCGAAAACTGGTCAAGCAAGCCGATGAAATTATTCATGCTGGCGATCCCGATCGAGAAGGACAGCTGTTAGTCGATGAAGTGATCGATTTTTTAAAGGTGCCGGCGAAGAAGAAGCAAAATATTAAACGTTTATTGGTCAGTGATTTAAATTTACCTGCGGTGCAAAGGTCACTTGCTAATATGCAAAGTAACCAGTTATTTATGCCATTGTCGATATCGGCCTTAGCACGTTCTAGAGCTGATTGGTTATACGGTATTAATTTAACGCGAGCCTATACAATTCAAGGCCAAAAGGCTGGTTTTAACAGTGTGTTATCGGTTGGCCGAGTGCAAACCCCCTTGCTAGGTTTAGTGGTACGACGCCAACAAGAAATTGATAACTTTGTTGCTAAAGACTTTTATGACGTGCACGCGCATTTAACAAGTAATACTCAAGAATACTTTATTGCTAAATGGCAGCCAAGTGCAGCTTGCCAACCTCATATGGATGAAGAAGGTCGTGTCCTTAACCGTGCTTTAGCCGAAAATGTTGTGCGTCGTATTGAAAACCAGCCAGCGGTAATTAGTTCGGTCAATGAGCAACAAAAAAAACAAGCTGCACCTTTACCTTATAGCTTATCAGCCTTACAGATTGACGCAGCAAAAATTTACTCACTGAATGCAAAATTGGTGCTAGATGTATGTCAGGCTTTGTATGAAAAGCATAAGTTGATCACTTATCCGCGTTCAGACTGTCGCTATTTGCCAAAAGAGCATCATGGCCAAGCTAAGGGCATTATTGCTATGCTCGTTAGTGCAGATGATAGCTACTCCTCATTTGCACAAGGGGCCAATAGCTCGTTAAAAAGTAAAGCCTGGAACAATGCCAAAGTTACCGCTCATCATGCCATTATTCCGACTGAAAAATCGCCATCGAAATTATCGTTAAATCCATTTGAGAAGAAAATTTATTTTCTTATTGTTCGACAATACTTAGCGCAGTTCTATCCAGTTTATCAATATAATCAAACTCGCGTTGAAGTGCTTATTGCTGGCGGTAAGTTTTTAGCCAATGCTAAAACGCCTATTGCTCAAGGTTGGAAAGTATTATTTCAGCGGGCAAAGAAAAAGCCAGAGACAGTAAAACAAGGGAGTGATGATGATGTTGAACAGCAATTAGCGCATCAACTATTACCGAAGTTAGTTGAAGGTGAAAAAATATTGTCTCGTCATGGAGAATTAATTAGTCGTATTACACAAGCACCTAAACATTTTACCGACGCTAGCTTGTTAAGTGCTATGACAGGTATTGCTCGATTTGTCAGTGATCATGAGATTAAAAAACTCTTAAAAGAAAATGATGGCTTAGGTACGGAAGCGACCCGTGCAGGGATTATTGATTTACTCTTTAAGCGTGATTATTTGCAGCGACAAGGAAAAAATATTCATGCAACAGTTGTTGGTACATCGTTAATCAAGGCCTTACCTGTCGCTGCGACTATGCCCGATATGACCGCACACTGGGAAGCAACATTGACCAATATTAGTGAGAAAAAAAATCGCTACCAAGATCTTATTAATCCTTTAACAGCGACCATAGCACAGATGATTGCACAATCTGAGCAACAATCTTTTGCACAATTACCTAAAGTTGCTTTTAAAGGTAAAATAAAAGCGAAGAAATACAGCGCACGAAAAAAAGCATAATAAAATAAAGTTATATTTTTTTGCTGTTATGTCATTAAAATTAACTAAAACACACTTTGCTAACTCTCTCTCAATAGACATCAATTCAAAGTAATATTTACTTACCAAATGGTCAGTGGTTAAAAAACATTCACTTTTCTTTAACAATAACTTAACATTTAACATACAGAATGCCATTAGGCATTTTGCATAATAATAATTTGGGGAGTGTGTGTGGTGAATATTTTTTTGCGGAAAAAGTTCAGCAGTGTTAAATCAAGCTTAGCAAGTACAGTGGTTTTTACTATTTTTACCGGTAGTGTGCTAGCTTCATCAATGGCTAACGCGGATGAAATATGGAGTGAAAACTTCGATGCGGTAAGTATTGATGGCAAAGGGGCCGTTTTTAATCAAGTTGATTTAACTGATGTAACCAAATGGTCAATTGATGTTAGTTCAGCAGAGCTTACAGCGACATCAGATTGGTTTAAAGTCAACAATGGAAAGTTTGAAGGACGAGATTTAGACGGTATAGCCATGTGGCAGTCAGAAGCTATCAACATTAGCCGTTTTTCTGATATAACTTTGGCAGTAAATGCCGCAGAGAATGGTGATCACGAAAGTACTGATTTTATAGATGTTGCTTATGCTATTGACGGTGGAGTATTTAATACCATAGATAATTGGCAAGGTAAGGGGAGTGCATCACACACCTTAATTGATGATTTTACCAGTGAAACCATCACCACAGCTATTGCTGCAGGTAATTCGTTAGTTATTCGTATTAGCATGAAAAATAATGCCGGCACTGAATACATAACTTTTGATAATGTCGTGGTTTCGGGCAATAGCGGTACAGTGGAGCCGCCAATTGAACCACCTGTAGAACCACCAATCAGCGATACTATTACCGATGCTTGCTTCAATTGCCCAGAGTTAAGCAAGGTTGCTGTTGCCAGTGAATTCGACGATAGTATTTATTATGCCGATGTACATTCATCGCTGACAAACCAAGCAACATCAGCACAACTTCGTACTGCGATTAATGGTGTAATAAGCCTTAATCATAAGGTGTTGACTTACTCTGAAGTTTGGACCGCGTTAACTCAAACTGATGAAGACCCGCTAAATAATAATAATGTTATTTTGTTGTATAAAGGCACGTCATTAGCAAAGTTTTCTAACGGAAGCGGTTCTCAATCTTCTAATCCAGATAACTGGAATCGTGAGCATGTATGGGCAAAAAGTCATGGCTTTCCAAGCTCAAGTGCCTCAGCTTATACCGATATTCATCATTTAAGACCGACAGATATTTCGGTTAATTCATCACGTGGTAATTTAGATTTTGATTACAGTGATAGTGCATTGTCAGAAGCGCCATTGAATCGTGTGGATAGTAATTCATTTGAGCCAAGAAATGCGGTTAAAGGCGATGTTGCTCGTATGACTTTTTATATGGATGTGCGTTATGAAGGTGCAGACCCTCAAACGCCAGATTTAACCTTAGTTGATATGCTAACCAGCACAGGGCAACCACAACTAGGTAAGTTATGTGCTTTATTGGCTTGGCATGAAGCTGACCCAGTGGACAGCTATGAGCAAGAACGTAATAATCGCATTTATGAGTTTCAAGGCAATCGTAATCCCTTTATCGATCATCCAGAATGGGTAACGAAAATTTTTACTAATGCCTGTGATGGAACGACACCAACCGATCCAGTTGACCCCACGCTTCCAGATCCGATTGACCCGACACCGCCATCAAGCAGTTCAGCGTTATTTATCTCTGAATATATTGAGGGCAGTAGCTACAATAAAGCAATTGAAATATTTAACCCTACGAGTACCACCGTATCTTTATCTGGCTATCAGCTGAAACTGTATGGCAATGGTAATACCGAACCGACAGTGACGGCAGACCTTGCTGGTACAGTGCTAGCTAACGATGTTGTTGTTATAGGTTCAAGCCAAATAACCGCTGACAGTGCACTTAAACCCTTAGTGGATATGACCAGCAGTGCAATTAATTTTAATGGTGATGACTATTTTGAGCTAGTAAAAGATGGTGAGTTGGTTGACTCATTTGGTGTTAAAGGCGTTAGAACTAGCTGGGCGGCAAATACCACCTTAGTGAGAAAGTCTAATGTTACTTCAGGTGATAAGAACGTCAGTGATGACTTTATTGTCACCAATGAATGGGATAGCTATTCATCAAATACCTTTAGCTATTTAGGTGCCCATAGTTTTGATGGCGTTGTGGTTAGCCCAGGACCTGATCCTGAGCCAGAAGCGCCATCATTAATTGGCATGTGTGGTGATAGTGCAGAACTGATCAGCGCAATTCAAGGTAGCGGCGATGCTTCAATTATGGTTGATGAAAGCAAAGTTGTCGAAGCGGTTGTAACCTCGGTGGTCGACAGTTTATCTGGTTTCTTCATTCAGGAAGAAGCGCAAGATAACGATGCAGATCCGGCAACATCAGAAGCAATTTTTGTTTACTTAAATGGCAACAGCGTAGTGCCAACTGAAGGCACGCTGGTACGTGCTAAAGGTGACGTAAAAGAGTTTTATAATCGTACGCAATTATCACTAAGTGAAAGTATCCTTGACTGTGGTGCAGGCGATGCCATTGCCGCAACCAATGTCACTATGCCTGTGACTAGTTTAAGTGACTGGGAATCCTGGGAAGGGATGAGAGTCACTTTTGAACAGAAGTTACATGTATCTGATAGCTATGATCTAGCACAGTATGGTCAGCTAACCTTGTCATACGGTCGATTAATTATCCCAACTAATGTTTATACGCCTGGCTCTAGTCAAGCAATTGCGTTGGCTGATAGAAACTCACGAAATGCTATTGTTATTGATGATAAAAATAGTAGCCAATACCCAGAGTTTATCCCTTTTCCAAATGCAGGTTTAAGCTATAACAGCACCGTGCGTTTAGGTGACAGCGTGGAAAACTTAAGCGGTATTTTAGATTACAGCTTTAACGCCTACCGTGTATTACCTATGACAACACCAACATTTAGCGCAAGCAATCTCCGTGAGTCATCACCTACTATTGGCTCGACAAGCGAAATCAAAGTTGCCAGTTTTAATGTGCTAAATTACTTTAATGGTGATGGTTATGGAGGTGGTTTTCCAACCTCGCGTGGCACAGATTCACTTGAAGAGTTTACCCGTCAAAGCAATAAAGTTGCTGCGGCGATTGCCGAAATCAACGCGGATGTTGTGGGCTTAATGGAAATCGAGAATGACGGTTATGATGAGCTTTCAGCGATTGCCGATTTAACTGACAAGTTAAACAGCTTAGTGGGTGCTAATACGTATCAATATATCAGCATTGATGCTGCGCAGTTAGGCGGAGACGCTATTGCTGTCGGTTTACTTTATAAACCTAGCACAGTAACGCTTATCGGTAATACTATGACAACGAATGAGGCGCCATTTGATTTTGGTAATCGTCAACCATTAGTTCAGTCGTTTAGCTCTAATGCTAGCGGTGAAAACTTTACTATAGCGGTTAACCATTTTAAATCAAAAGGTAGTTGTAGTAGCGCTTCTGGTAACAATGCTGACCAAAATGATGGTCAAGCTTGTTGGAATGAGTTGAGAACCCAAGCGGCAACAAAACTAGTTAATTGGTTGGATTCAAAACCAACCAGTATCGAAACCGACCACATCTTAATTATTGGTGATTTAAATGCTTACGGTAAAGAAGATCCTATCGAAACTATTACTGCTAACGGTTACCGTAATTTAATTGCTGAAAAAGTAGGTCCTAGTGCTTATTCATACGGCTTTGGTGGTGAGGTTGGTTATCTTGATCATATGTTAGCAACCAATGCACTCACTGCGTTAGTTGATGCTGTTGATGAGTGGCACATTAATGCTGATGAACCTCGAGCTTTTGATTACAACATGGAGAAAAAGTCTGACGGACAGTTAGGCTCTTATTATGGCAGTGATGCTTATCGTGCCTCGGATCATGACCCGGTTATTGTTTCGTTTACTTTTAATATTGCAGAAGTGCTGCTCGGTGATTTTGATAATGACGGAGATATCGATATTAACGACATTAGAAGTTTTATTAGCCAATTAAGAGCAGGCGTGAGCTTTGAACTTGACTATGACTTTAATAACGACGGTACAGTGAGCAGTTCAGATGCAAGAGCATTAATGGCGAAATGTACTCGTGCAAGTTGTGTAAGTTAAATAAAAATAATTTAATAACCTAACCATATACAGGAAAATAACATGAAAAATTTTTTAATATTGTTGACTCTATGGTGCACAACAATTACGGCAAATGCTTCATTAATTATTGATATTGAAGATAAATTTTATGGTATTGATGATACCTTAACCGCAAATATTTATATTTCAGATTTTAACAACGGCTTTCAGCCGTTAGTTTCTGAATTTTCATTTAATTTATTGTCTCCAGATAGCTTATTAACATTTCAACAAGTAACTTTTGGCACTAGGTTAGATGTTGATATGGTTACTTTTATACCAAGTGATACTGTGGTCGATAACACCGGACTCAATAGTTTATTTATTAGTGAGTTTGCCTTTGCAGATGCATTTGATCTATTTGCTGCGCAAGATGGCTTGAGTCAATTTCTATTAGCGTCTATCGACTTTAACGTTGTTAGTTTAGGGCTAGCTGAATTTTCCTTGAGTAACATTGCTGTTTTTGACCTATTTGGCAGCGCATATAATGGTGTTACTGCTGAAGACGTTAGCGTTCGCTTAGGTAGTCAAGCGAGTGTGCCAGAGCCAAGTTCAATAGCGATTTTTGTTTTAGCAATTATGTTATTAGTAGGCTCAGGTCGATTACGTAAAAGTTAACAGAGTCGTTTGATAATAAAACTGAAAACCCCTAAACATTAGGGGTTTTATATATACAAAACTAAATGATAGTCTTTGGGCTGGCGATAAATACTTTAAACGGTAACGGCGCTTCTAAGGCACTATCATCAATGGCTAAATAGTTAAAACCTGATTTTTCAAAAAAAGCACTTAACTGCTCAGGGTTTAAATTATCTGCTGCTAAATTCATTGCTTGGTAGTAAGTTTTATTTTCTTCACTCTCACAATCTTGAGCATCAACAAATAAACTCATCGGCATACTCAGTGCTGAAATAGATTGTACCTTGCTGTAGTGTTGAGCTATTGCGGTTAAAAGAAACTTAGCCACGCCTTGTTTTCGATATGCAGGTAAAACACTTATCGCTTCAATTAATAGATGATCTTTAGCTTTTGTATCTATTTTTGCTTGTAATTTGTCCAGTAGATCTGCAGCAACATTTTGTTTTTTAAAAAATAAGTTTAATGGTACTTCCCAGTCAGTAGCACCCTGCTGGCTCAATAATTCATAGCTTTCGTCAGCACCTCGATGTTTATTTAGTGTGATTATTTCAATTTCTGCTTTGGCAATAACTTGGCTTTGGTCATTTTTGACATTAATTTCTTGTATTAATTGCCAATCAAAAGTGCTTTTAATTTCTGGTTGTTTAAATTCTATGGTTAAATTCATGGTATTTCAGAGCTCTGCTTGCCTTTTATACAGCTTAGCACAACAAGCCTCTGCCTTAGGTTGTCAAGGTAGTAAACTTTATTCACTACTAAATTAAATAATATGGCGCGGTTATATCATTAGTTATAGCGCGATACCAGACCTTGATTAATTTTCGCATAGCACATTACTTTATGAAGTTAATATAAACTTACAACTCATATTTAAGCTAATTGCAGACTATACTTTAATCTGTGAACAGTAATATCACCACTGTCCTTTAGACTGAAATGCAAAAGAAACTGATGGGGGTAATGTGAAATCAAAGCTTTAATATTACATTTTATAGCTGTTAAATACGCACTAAAGTCATGTTGGAGTTTATATGCAGGAGAGATTTGAGTATACAATTGATGTTCATGATAATACTAAGTTGAAAATTATGAAAAAAATACCAATCTATTTTCTGATGTTATTTATCTTCAGTGTTTTTTCGGTTACCCCGGTTGTACTTGCACGAGATAGCGCTACAACATTACATTTTGATTTAGGTGAAAATACCGGTTGGGCGCCATATAGAACAGGAAAGACACCAAATCAAGATGGTATTTTATCTGAGTTGGTGGTACTGATTGAAAAACACTCAGCTATTACATTTACTGCTGTTAATTGGCCAATGAAACGTGCAGAATTTGCTTTGGTAAAAGGTATTGTTGATTTTGATTTTATCTGCACAGCATGGTTTCCTGGCGGAACTTACGGTCGTAATTTTGTTATTAGTGAGCCACTTTTTGCAATAAAGGAGTATGTCATAACACTTAAAGGTAATAAGCATTTATTTCCGAGCTTAGAGAGTATTTACACTATGCCTATTGGTACTATTGCAGGGTATTTTTATTTTGATGATTATCAATTTACGCGCGTAGATTTTAGTGACGAAGAAAGTTTAATTAAAGCGTTAAAATATAAGCGCGTGCAAGCAGTAATTCTTGAGTATGAAGCCGCGAAGCATTGGGCGGAAATTCTTCAAGCGGAAATCGAGATGGCAGCACTACATTCTACTGGAAATTTACTAATAAGACTTAATAAAGCAAAGCAACAGCAGCTTCCTGCAATAAATGCAGCAATAAAAAAAATAAAAAAAACAGGTCAACTAAAAGAAATTTTAGACAAATATGATGTTGAAACTCAAATTTTTTAATATATAACTCCAGTATGAGTGCAGCTACTTTACTCAACCATGCTATTTAAGTGCATATAAGCGTTTTTTACGCCCAAGAGCTCGCTATTGGTTGGTAATAAAGCACTCGCTAAGCACATAAATTCATTATCGCGGCTATTTAATTTTTTACTTAAAGAGAACTAGGGCATAATTTAGTCAATAACGCTATAAATCAACTGATTATACTAATTCTACTAAGTTGCTTCCCACTCAGGGAAATTTAAAAGGTTTAGAGGCACAGGTTCACAGTTCCAGACTGAACTTAAGTACCTACATCCATGTGGGCAAGGCATTGATTGAAGAGAATGGTTATTCCCTTATCGAAATTAATAACGCGGCCTGTAAACCTTTTAAAATCAACCTTCTGGAGCTTACCAGCGGTTCGATAACCGCCGATAATTTCCTTCATATTGAATAATTATATTCACAAAATGATCGTTGTTCTCAAAACGCTGATAAGCTCTGAGTGGGAAGAAACTTAATAGACTTGGTATTATAAAGTCAATCAATCCGAACTGAATAAGCAGATTAAGCATTAGAGTACAATTTCAAACCTACTCACAGAAAAACCCTCAATAAGCTAAGTCTTCTAATATCTTGTTATTAACAACAGAAAAATACTCACACTAGACGTGGTATAAATCTATTGCACGACAACTTGTTGCCCCTCATTCAAACGCTCAGCGCCCCGAATAGCCACGTTATCACCAGCTTTTAAATCACCTTCAATGCTAACGCGATCAAAAGTGCCATTTTGCACAATCACTGGTAAACGGTGCACTTTATTGTCGATATCTATTTTCACCACGTAAGTACCATCTTTACGTAAAATCAGTGCATCGCGGTGCACGGTTAAGGTGTTTTTAGTTGCTTGAATTGGCACAGTGACTTTAACAAGTTGACCGGCAGCCCATGACTCATTTAAATGCGTGGGAATATTAATTCGTACTTCAAAAGTTTGTGACTTGGCATCAGCGCTTGGGATCAGTGCTGTGATTTTCGCGTTAATTATTTGCCCATTAGCACTGATATTCAAGCTATGGCCTTTACGGATAAATGCTAAGTATTTAATCGGCACGTACAGGCGCACTTCTAAGTGCTCAGTGTCGAGTAATTTCAACAAGCTATCGCTACGATTAACATCAGTACCTGCTCGTACGATGCGTTCGGTAATAACGCCTGAGAATGGTGCGGTGACATTGGCGCGTTGTATTTGATCGTTAATCTGTTGTAATTTTAAGTCGGCAATTTCAATATCTGTTTTGGCTAAATCATACTGTGATTGGCTTTGATCAAGTTGAAACTGTGATGCCGAATTACTTTTTCTAAGTTTCTGTAAACGTTGTACTTCATTGTGCAAATAGTTGACATTAATTTTGGCGCGCTTTAATTGTGCTTGTTGCTCTAGCTGCATCAATTTTAAAGGTAATAAATCCATTTTTACCAAGACATCACCTTCTTGTACCATGCTACCGGGTTCAGCGAGCCATTCGATACGGCCATTAACGCCAGCCGTAACCGGTACATGTGAACGGCTATGAATTGTGGCCATTAAATCAGTAGTGGCACTTAAATCCATTACTTTAACCGGATCAACTTTAACGGGCTTAGGTGTTGGACCTTCAGCTGCAATGGTATTCCCTGCAAGCAATATACTGGCACCGAGTATGGCGCTAATAACTTTTTTCATTGTAAACATGGTGCTTCCTTTAATGATTACTTGCTAATGATGTTGGCTTAGCATTACTCTGTTTTTACTGTTATCAATAGCGGCTGTTGCGCCTTTTTCACTAAGTCGTAATAAACTTGGAAATAGCACTAAGGTAAAAATAGCGCTAACGGTCATACCGCCAACAATAACGGTCGCTAAACCACGATAAATTTCACTACCAACGCCTGGCATTAACATCAGCGGTAACATACCAAATAAACTGGTTAACGTACTCATATAAACTGGTCTAGCGCGAATGCGTACGGCTTGTGCAACCGCTTTGTGAGTCGATAATCCTTCGCGTTCACCTTCCCGAGTTTGATCAACCAGTAGAATCGCGTTGTTAACCACTAAACCTAAGAGGATGATAAAGCCGATCATGGTCATTAAATCGAGTGATTGAAACGTAAAGACATTCAATAGGTTCAACGCTAAGACTCCGCCCGCGACTGCCATTGGCATAACAAGCAGCACTAATAAGCTGTCTTTGGCTGACTTAAATAATGCCGTCATCAATAAAAATAAAATCAGTAACGCTAGCACAAAGTTTTTCAACATATCATTAATAGCATTAGCCATTTCATTGGCATTACCACTGAGTAAAATAGAAGAGTCAGCAGGCAGCAGAGCATTCATTGAAGGTAAAACGCTGACTTGAATCGAGTTCAATGCTTCTTCAAGCGACATATCTGCTGGCGGTGAAACTTGCAAACTAATGGTACGTTTACCGTCAACGCGACGTAATTGAGTTGGTCCCGCTGTTCGGGTTATTTCGGTAAGCTCGCCAATGGTTTGAACACCCGCTAATGGCGAATGAATCGGCAAAGAGGCAAGTTCGTCAGGTGTATTCCATTGTTTACCACGTAAAATCACATTAACGCGGTCATTACCATCGAAGTACTCACTGATAAACAGGCCGCTAGTATAAGCGCGAATAGCATTAGCAACGTCACGACGCGTTAAACCTGCCTGTGAAATACGTTGGTCGTTCGGCACGAGTTTAAGTTCAGGTTCAGATAAGCTCAAACTAGGGTTTGGAAAGGCAGTTGTGCCAGTCATATTTTCGTTAATAGCGTCTATGCCCGCTTGAGCAACGGTCATTAAACTTTCAATATCAGGACCTTTAATGTCGATATCAATAGTGCGGCCATTACCACCGCCAGAAACATTGATCATTGAACCCCTAAATATGAATACTTGTGTGTCAGGTAAATTAGCCATCACTTTCGTTCTGACTTCTTGCATTAATTCTTCAACGCGGGTTGGGTCATCAGCGTAAATAAAACCTCCTGTTGAACCTGAGCCATAAGAATAAAAGTTATAACTTTTTATTTTTGGCATTTTTTCACCGCTTAAATAAGGCGCCAAACGCTCTTTTACTAAGCTAGCAAATTCATGTTCAATAAAGTCAACGTTACCACCTGGCGGCATATTCAGGCTGTAAAAAAAGCCATCGGTTGGGGCACGAGGCATAAAGTCGGTTTTAGGCATCATCAGCATAGTCACCAGAATCGAGCCACCGAGCAGGGCAGCTATCCAGCTAAAACGCTTAGTGGTTGAATTGGTTAATCGCATGACTAAGTGAGTTAATTTTTCCCAATAGTGGGCAAAAGGGTCTGGCGTTTCATCCGCTTTTAACCAGTATTTGCTGGCGATAGGAATAATAGTGATGGCCGAGACCAGTGAAGCAATAACGGCAATAGAAAGTGTCAGTGCTAAATCAGAAAATAGCTGGCCTTCAATGCCTTTCATAAATAAAATCGGCAAAAATATCGCAACACTGGTTGCGGTTGAAGCAAACAGCGCCCCCGTTACTTGCAAGGCTCCGCGCATAACCGCTTTGTTATTGTCCATGCCTAAACTGCGCAACCTAACAATATTTTCTTGCACAATAATCGCCGCATCTAAAACTAAACCAACAGAAAAGGCTAAACCCGCCAGTGAAATAACGTTCAAACTGCGATCGAATGCCGCCAAGGTGATAAATGCCACCATTAATGAGACCGGAATAGTCGCAGCAATAATCAGCGTATTACGAATGCCGCGTAAGAATAACCAGAGAATAATTAAGGCCAGTAATACCCCTAAACCTAAGTTGTTTTGTACCAGCTCTAGGGCATTTCTTATATGCACTGACGCATCAAAGCTAAGCTCTATGACCAAACCTGCGGCTTTCATTGGGCCAGCATTGAGTTCTTTAATGGCAATATTAATTTCGTCTAGCAAGGCAACGGTGTTGGCATCGTTTTGACGCTTCAAGGTGAAATAATAAGAAGGTTGCCCGCTACGTAAATTAAAGCCAAAGCGGTCAACTAAGGTATTTTCCACGGTAGCGACATCTTTTAAATAGATAGGTCGGTCACCACTGAAACTGATGATCATATCAGTTAAATTTTCTACGCTATATTGCCCAGAAAATCGTATGGTATATTGTCGGCGACCGACATCGGCAACACCGGCAGAAACATCACTGGCACGAGCAATAGTTGAACTGATATCGGCAATGGATAAGCCCAGAGAAGCAGTACGCATGGGATCAAAAGTAATGCGTAATTCACGCGGGCGAGAGCTATTTAAGTTAACTTGCCCCATACCTGGAATGCGCGAAAAACGCGGTTTAACCACATCTTCAATTAACTTTTGATATAAGCCTAAATCTGTATTGGCGTTATCGGGTAAGGTTTTAATCATCAATGACGCGGTATTTGGACCACCGCGACCACCGCCAGCCGATACGACTGGCTCTATCGCATCTAAAGGTAATGGCGGCGCTTGATTAAGGTTATTAATCACATCAAGCATAGCGCGCTGCATATCAGCACCCACGTCAAAAGCGAGGGTGATATTACCAAAGCCGCGTTGAATGTTAGTGGTAACCTTAGTCACTCCTTGAGTGTTTTTTACAACATTCTCAATGGGTTCAATGATCACTGATTCCATTTCGGCAGGTGCTGCACTGCGCCAGCCTGTCGAAATAGTAATTTGTGGTTGTTCAATATCAGGAGTTAATTGAATGGGCAATTTAAGCACGCTCATAAAGCCAAACACCATGACCAAAGCAACAATGACAATAATGGCCGCTGGATTTTTTAAAGCGTTGCGCGTTAAGTTCATTCAATTATTCCAAAATTTATACTGGTAGCAGTATAAGTTGTTCGGCTATTCAGTGCGCGTAAGCTTAGGGTAAAGCGCCGAAATATTGCGATAAAAAGCACTTTGGATACATTTGATTACATTTGTGGGGAAGTTACAATGTAACTCATTTGGTGTCTAGTAAAGTCAGGGAAGTCCAAACTGAAAGTTAGCGCGACTTACATAAGGTTTAATGAAGTTTAACCTGTATCTGTCTTATCTAATTATGGGAGGTCGAAGCTAGAAACCTACATTATTTCTAAAACGAATACACACCATAAAAACAAAACTAATATAAATTATATAGTTAGAGCGTCACTAGATATCTTGAGTATTCGTTATAGTTTGTTATAACCAACTTGTGAAGTGACAATAAAGTCTGCACGAACAATAGATTATTTCCCCTAAAGTTTGCACGGAGATAGTTATACAAATGACATATTCATAGCAATATCTTTAAGGTGTTTATAATACCCCTCCTTTCCACCATACTTTTTGTAGTGCTTTGACATTTCTATTTCTTTTTGAGCTGCTATCTCACCTTTTCTTATGCCTAGTTTATTTTGATAATCTTCAATTTCACTTTCTAATTCGTCATATCTTACATTGCATGGATTTATATAAAGATGACGAAATTTGAAAACACTAGACTTGCTGTCTAAGCGAGAACTAAAAATTAAATTATTCTTTGGACAAGCTTTATATTCTTCAAATGAAACCCGCATACACGTACTACAGCTTTTAGTTTTATTTTTTAATATAACTTTTGATTTACTATGAATACCATCCTTTTGATACCGAACTCTATCGAAAACCATGTTGCAATTGATATAGTTAATCAACTCTCGATAGGCATAGACTGTTAATTGCTGATAAAACAGCTCCCAATTTAACATTATCTCTTTCCGGAGCTTTATTAAATTAAAGGCTTTTAGAGACTTATTTGTTAATAAACCATAGTCAAATGTATCTGTATATCCTATAGGGTAATGCTTTAAGGTTTTTATAGCCCAGCTAATTAACTGATTTTTTGCACAGGGAGAGAACTTTACAGTGCGACCTGAAATTACCTTTGAAGGACGCTTTATTATTGTAGAAGGAGAGGTAAAATTAGTGTCTACTTTGCACCTCAACACATTATTTATATTTTTTATCAGCTGACTTAAATGAGATGGTTTTATTGTCAGTAATTTTGCTGAGTGCTTTGAGCAATATGTTTTATTATTCCAACAACTTTTGAAATATGAGTACCCATATGTGACCATTTGCTCTTTCATGCAATGAGGGCAAAAATTTATGCTAATGCCTTTACCCGCAGATTTAGTAGGTTTAACAGGAAAAAATGTTTTTTTATAAAACGCTATGAAGTCAAAGTGGTTAATGAAATCAGATTCATTTTCCAGTATCCGAATACTATTTTCGAATAGCCCTAGTAAATATGATTTATTAATTTTGAGCAAAAGATGCTTTGCTTCAAAAGAAATTGATGGCTTATCTCCCCAACCTATACTTGGAACAAGGATACTTGAAAAGTTATTAAAGCCATTAACCTTAAGAGTTCTAAATAAATAACTCTGTAAAGATTCATCTTTGGGAGAATAAAGGTAAGTATTATTTTTAGTCATTTAATCTGACTGGTTAGTAATTAAAAGTAATATAATCAATAAATTCCTACAATAAAGCTATAGCTTTCTCTGGACTATTAACGCCTATAATTCAATGTTAAATTATAGGCGTTCATTAGTTTCAATAATCAGCCATTTAATAAAAGTAAACTTTTTTATTGTGTCAAAATAGGGCTAAAAACTTTGTTTAAAACAGTATCACTATCTTCAGTAAATTTTTTCTCAAAATAGTTATTAAATTGAGTCCCTGTTCCTGACCAAGCTAATGCAGAGTTAGTTACACTAGAAACTACTTTTTGATCAAAACTAACATAACCCACAGGAAACCTTATATTTCTATCATCACCAAATTTAGCGTGATGTAAACACGTCAGAATTTCAATAAAATTGATTCGTAGTAACTCATATCTGAGCCTACAGTTTTGACGAATAAGTTCATATCTTAATCTTACCGGGTACGAGAAACGAAATTCGCTACTGCTTGTTAATTAAAAATTTCTTAGAGTAATCACTTAAATTAGAGATATACGGCTAACTTTTGGCATTAGATAGTAGCTTTGTAAAGTGTTTAGTTCAGTTATGCAAGTGCAATCAATATTGTTATTAACCTCCCAGTTACCTCTAAGAATAATAGCTTATGGGCTTAGAAATATTCCGTCTCTATTTTTTTTACTTCTTTTCTGGCCGCCGCAATACTTGCTTTTACTCTTCTCGATAAAACTGTATTTACATAATAAGCTAAGTCGATTTCTTCTCTTTTGTTCGGATCATTTGCATATAAAGCGTAGCTTTCACGTAGACATTCAAAGTTGATGAAAAGATCATGTTCGACGAAGTCTCTAAAGCTGGCAAATTCTATCTCCCACTCACGCCCCTCTACTTCCTTGTATCTATGTTCATTCTTAATACAATATAGGCCAATCAATATTGGCAAATAACGGTCATAACGAGTCACTAACGATTTTTCTGGAGGTATCGGTAGGGATTTATGGTCAGGAGTAAGACTATCGTTTGCGAGTTCACTACAAGACAAGTGGTTCATATGAGCGTTAACTAACTCACTACAATACATCAATACCTCTGTACGATGAGGCTCAATAAGCGCGTTAATCACATCCCATTTATAGTTTGTATTCAACTCTAAGGAATTATGACCTTCAATAGGATAAATATCTATGTAGCGATTTCTCTTGACGGAGGTCACTAGTGAGGGCTTTTCTCGCTTAATGTCTTTTTGCTCGGCTATTCTATCGACAACATAAATATGATATTTAACTATTTCTGCGATATCGTTGGTATCCCACAAATCATTAATACGAAACTCTTCATTCAGCTTTGATGAGCGGAGACAATTTGGCACTTCATTGCTACTCATCGTTTTGAGGTAATGCTTTATAGTCGCTTTTGCCAATGGATAAGTGACGATTAGTCGGTACTGAGCTTCGGAACTAAGCTCCTTAATTTCATTGCAGTCCATGACTTGAATAAGAAAATCTTTTTCTTCTAGAAATCGCTCTGCCTGATGTATGCCTGAAAGCGATCCTGCTAAGCTCTCAAACTCCAAAATATCTTCTTCATTTTCGGCATCAATCAATACATCAATGTAATTTGATGTGCAGTCCATACCTGCAATTAAGGTATTGATGAAATCAATGCCATCCCACATCAAGTTTCCTTCTTCAATTGCCTTACGATCCACAATATAACTTAAAATTTCGTGCCGAATAACAGCATCTAACTCTCTAAACCAATTGTTTATAACTAAACCATGCAATTTTTTCTTGGTCATTATTATCGATACCCATCAAGGGAAATGTTGGGCTATAGAATCATACCCCTAGAACGTATACAACTTGCCCTATTTTATCATGTAGTATAACTATCAAACCCAATAAAGCTATTTGAATGATAGTTGGGCTTACTGTAGCACACTTAACATCCTTTATGCATACTGGCCTAACTCGGTGTTTTGAGATGTAAAGGTTTAATTGTGCTTAACTTGATCATCTATACGTAAGCGTCCGGCAATCGACACTTAGCTAAGTTTAATATACCAAGGAAGTAGTTTTTCTACATTCGTTTGTTCATGGCTTAGCTGCTCAAGACAATGAGCAATATAGTCAAATGGCGTTAAGCCATTAGCCTTCGCGGTTTCAATTAACGAGTACAGCATTGCACTGGCGCGCGCGCCATTAGCTGTGTTTGAGAACAACCAATTTTTTCGGCCAATTACGAAGGGCTTTACCGCGCGCTCTGCACGATTATTATCAATGGCTAGGTTGCCATCTTCAACGTAGCGGGTCAGTTTATGCCATTGGTTTATACAATATTGTATGGCTTTTCCTAGCGCACTTTTCGGTGGTACGTTGGCTTTTTCTATCCACTTATAAAACTGTTCAAGCTGCGGTTTAGCCTTTACCTGACGTAGCTGATACTTTTCACTGGCGTCTTTATCTTTAAGGCTGATTTCTATCCGGTATAGCTTTTGTATCATGCTGAGCGCCATATCGGCTTTGCCTATTTTACCTTTAGCTTGCGCGGTTTGTGACTCGATAAATTTGCGGCGTGCATGCGCCCAACAACCCACGAGGGTGGCTGATGTTTTTTCATAACCGGCATAACCATCAACTTGCAGGTATCCCGTAAAACCATCGAGATAATCAACCGCGCACTGCCCAGCCCTACCAGCTTGGTAGTCGTACAAAACAATATTTGGGGTATCACTTTTATTCGGCGAATCTGTCCCTGTGCAATACAGCCACATATAGCTTTTTACTTTATCTTCATTAATCACTTTCAGCGTCGTTTCATCCGCTTGAATAACGCCTTGTTGCAATAATATAGTCTGCAATCGTGCATAAAGCGGTTTGAATAAATCCGCACTTCTCATCACCCAGTCCGCCATGCTTTTACGGCTCAGCTCAATGCCATATTGCTTAAATAGGCTCTCTTGGCGGTAAAGTGGTAGTGCATACTGATATTTACTGGTGATGATTTGACTGAGCAATGTTGCGGTTGCGATCCCTTTGGGAATAGGACTTGGTGGTACAGAGGCTATTTTTATCTGAGTTGACGTGCCTTTCTTTTCACACGTACGACAACTGTACTTTAAGCGTACATGTTCAATCACTTTGACTTGAGCTGGAATGAACTCCAATTTTTCGCTGCGCTCATCGCCCATCTGATGTAATTCATGACCACAGCATCCACAGGTTTTGTCTTCAATATCATGAATGATAGTTTCACGCGGTAAGTCTGCGGACAGTTTTTTTCGAACGGGCTTTTTTTTTGCTGTGGTGACCGGCGGCTCACGCGCTTCTTCAACAACATCAAGCTCAGCTTCGGCTTCATTAAATAAATCACCCTGTGCTGGATGATTTTCACTGCTCGCGCCAAAGCGTTGCTGCTGGGCAAGGCGAAATTGCTCCTCTAAAAACATCAGTCGAGCTGCTTGCTTAGTAAGCAATTTTTTCAATAAGGCCGGATCATCCGGTAGCGAGTTAACATCTTCAATCATGCCGTTATTTTATCAAAAATATTGGCTAACTTGTTGGTCTGACTTAGATTATTTGGTGATCGATAAATGCTGCTTATGATCACCCGTTATAAGGCGACCGATTGATAGCTAATGGCTTGATGGCCAAGCACATCAAAGCCGTCAAATAGCCAATGCAGTTGTTGCTCGGATAAGTTCATCGATTGTCTATTCAAGGTTGTTGGCCACTTGAATTTGTCTTTTTCCAGACGTTTATACCACAAGGCAAAACCGGTGTTATCCCAGTACAATACTTTCAGTTTGTCGCGGCCTTTATTGCAAAACACAAAGACACTGCCGGATAAAGGCGAGCGTTCCATTTGTTGCTCAACGATGGTCGCTAAACCGTTTATCGACTTTCTAAAATCGACAAAGTCACGATAAAGAAACACCGCTGGTACTGAAGAAAACATCTTCATGAAGCTAAGCCACTAAGTAATTCAACAATAAACTGAGCTGATGTGTCCCTAGGAAGTGACAATTTTCCCGAATCGGTGATGAGTGTAATGTTTTGTGCAGGCATTGTTTCAAGGCGTGTTGATTGCTGGGTAATAACTTGGGCCTGAACAAATCCCGTATGCTCCGTTGCATGAACAACCTTCGATTTTCGAGCATAAAAATACTTAGGGTTTAAGTTATGCTGGTTACAAAACTGAGGCACAGACAAACCGCTGGCTATTTGTTTTTCAACCAAGGTTTTCCAATCATCAAATGTTTTACGGGTCATATGTTGCTCCTATCAATTAACTTGGAGCAACTTTACGATCGAAAATTAGTTAGAAGAATGTGTTTTTGCCCGGACGCTTACATCTATACTAAAAAACCCTTCTAGTCCGGTGCATAATTGAACGCTTAGCGATTTGAGGGAAATTTAAGGAATGAACTATGACAAATATGATAGACGCCGTAATTGACTCAATAAATGATGGAATCCAAAAAGTTTCTAGTCCGAGCGACCGAGCTGGTTACACTACAGAACGCGCGGGGCGTATGTTGGAAGAAGATGTTAGCCCTGCTGTAATTGCACTTCAGATGACGGAAAACAGCCCCAATAACACAACCTACACATCATCAGATGTCATTGCATTAGGTAAGGTATACAAAGATTCAAAGACTAAGGTTGTACTCACGGCTAAACAAACGCGTGCATTAATTAACGATCAAAGGGGACGCATTCCAAGTTCGGAAGATCTTGTCTCCCGTTGATTAGTTAAGACAGGCTCAGCGCAATGAGCCTGTCTTAACTTGTCCCGCTATTTAGCTATTTCGTGGGTTAGCCATAATATCCGTTATAGGCTCTCAGATTTAGTTAAAACCTATCCAAGCCAATTACTATTCCATTTAGATTTAAAACATTTATCTAGTGGCGAAAACCTTATGCTTTCCTTCTATTTTACCTTCATCAATGTAAAAAGAACCACTAAACTCTATACGGCCATAATTATGGTTCGAAGAAAGAGAGCCACCAATCACGCCTTTTTCACCTAACAAGGTCCAGACAACGTCTAAGCCATTATCCTTTAGCATCTTTAAAAATGGTTCTTTTTTGACTAATAAATGTGCTTTTGTATCGTTTAGAGCTTCAGCTGCAAAACAAACAATATTATTTGCTTCATCGATATAACTACCTTCTTGAGAACCATGCTTTAATTTCATATTGTCAAAAATTAGAGAGCTTGGCTTAAGAAAACTTAAAGTTTCAGCCTTTGATTGATCGAACTCTTCTTCCCAACGATAACCGATAGTAGTAACACCAACATCAGCAATTTCAGTCCTTGTCTTTTTGTCTGTAACTGTTACCCAGTCCGAGCCACTATAGTAATCAGATTTAAAGAATTTAAAAGCCTCTGACCAGTAATACTCCCTATTAAATAACTGATATCTATCAGTGCTTTCAGGCATCCATCGCCCCATATAATGTTGGCTTTCAGCCCAGTTTTTAAAATATTCATATTCAGATGACTTAACTAAGTAACTTCTAAGATGACACCAAACTTCTTTCCGTGGATGTCCCCAGTCTTCCTTACCTACTTCTTTAGGCTCTTTCCAAGACGGGTAACTTTCCAGAACAAGCCAGTCACCACCATTATTATCTTTTACTTCAATCAACCCCTGCGGGTTATCCAACGTAGAAGTATCTTTTACCCAATTTTCAAAAGTACAATTCCACTCAAAAGCTTCTTTACTAACCCACCACTTATCTTCGAGAGGTATGCATTTATCTCCTGTATTTTTAAGCAAAATTGTTGGATCTATATCCCTTTCATAGGGCTCCCAAGGGCCTAGATAAGGAGACTCTTCTCGTTCATCGCCGTATCCCTCATAGCGGATGTAATTATCTGAAAGCCTTGCTATAAATTCATGAAATGCAATCCATTGATATTTTTTACCTATTCGCTCTTGGTGGGATTCATGCCGTCCCCTGCCTGTGCCAATGTTTTTATCAAAATCGCCATGCTTATCAGGAGACCAGCCTAGATCTATTACGCGATTAAAAATAAAACATTCAGCTAGCCTAAGGTCAAAATGAGCATCTGTATCTAATAAATTGTTGTTATGATCAAGGTACGGTTCAATATCCCTTTCATAAATAGTTAAAGTTTTTGTTGGTAAAGCCTTTTTAAAAGCTAATTTATTCGCAGATAGCTCTTCTTCTGTTTTTCTGCCTCTAACGCTCCCCATGCGGATTATAGTTTCACCTATAACCAAATCATCAGAGTCTTCAGCATAAATAATAGGGTCTAATGAATTAAATAATTCAAGCTGCTCTTCAGATAAGTCGCTCTTAAAATTGTTAAAGATTTCTTCTCTATTTACAGGGGATTGGCCAAACCTACACCCGGACCAATCTGAATGATTAAAGTTAGTGCCAATGGTGTATCTAGAGAAATCACCGCCCCCCATAACTGAACCCCACAAGTCCCAGTAGTCTTTCTTATCATAAAGACTTTTCAGCTCATCTTTAGTTGGTATGTCATCAGGCCATTCACTTTTGTATGGGGGCTTAGTTTTGGACACTTCAATATTTTCTGTTATCAATCCAAGGTGCGAAACATACTCTATAATCTCTCTTGAGTAGTCTCTTAATAGGATATTTGGATATACATCCTCTGTATCAAAGACCTTTGTATAAACTATTTCAGCTACAGCACCTAGCTCATGATGTTCCTTTGTTCGCATGACACAACCTAAGGCAACAGCTAACACTCTCTCCCAAACATAAGGATCATCTACGGCATCAAATTTATTGATTATCCTAACCAATACTGGAATTCTATTTTCTAGCAAGTTAACTAATGCTTTAGTTGAACAATCCCTCAACTCTCGATTGCTTGAAGTTAAAAACCAACAAAGCGCAGTAGCGACTAACTCGATTGAATCATCAGATATATAACTCTTATCAAAGTCATCCCAAGCCCAATCTATTAGATGTCTGAATGTAGAGTCTTCACTGTACTTATATTTTAATTGAGTAGTCCAAAATGCATCTCTGTTTGGTAAGGGGTGCTTAGATAACCAATCATGTAAGAAATTCGCATTAAATGGGTGCCCTTCAATACCTGAAATTGAAATCAGTATTTCTAAAAAGTCGCTAAATGTCCCCCTAAACTGAAGTACCTTGTCATTTATAAACGGTTTAAGTTTTTCGAAATCTATCGCAGAAATTTCTCTCCAAACTAAACTATCAATAAAAGAATTTATTAAGTAATCATGCTCACTGAACTCTGGCAATAACTCGTAGAGTTCTTTTCTATATTTTTCAGGTAATTGAATCGAAAGAGCCTCAACAATTCCTTGGTTGTAGTAAAAGTCATACTCTTCTTTAAAATAACTTCTAAGACGGCCTCCCGTCTTAAACTCATCTTCAATATTTTCAATGCCGTCAAGTAAGTAGTTTACTGTTAAATGGTCATCAAACCTTTCAAAAGATATATATACTACCTCTTCAACAACGTTTTCGTCGTTTCGAGTAATTCCTTTTGTTAACAACCCTTCATCTATTAATGCGCTAAGAAAAGTTTTATCGTTAACATAGTCTTGAACAACGGACTGGACGGCAACATGCGCATCTTTAATAGGTATACTCTTAGCCCCTGAGCCCACCTTAAGCTTGATTAGTTCATTTAATGCATCATTAACCAATGGAAAGCTGGAATCGAAACTATACTTTTTAGGAGAGGCAAGCGACTTGTTGACACCAGTAATGAAGAAACTGAGAATTTTAGAAATCCCATGAAAACCCACAGGAACTTTACTTAATCCACTTTTCTTAACCCCTTCGCATAGTAATTTCAAAAATAACGGGTTTTTGAATTCTGGGTTTAAGTTAGGTGAAGATGGCCTCTCTATATTGTAATTGTCATAGAATAAATTAACAGCTTTCAGTTCAATGTTCTTGAAACCAATATGCTCATGAGTTTCAAAATCATTGCGTGATACATTCTCATCAGAAATAGTAATATTTTTATACGTTGACCTGACTGACATTATTAAACCAAGCCAATCAAATCGTTTAACTTCTTCAACGAAACTATTTATATTGTCATCCCAAAACTTGTTGCCGTTCCCTTCATTGATCGCATCAATAAATATTAAAATCCTTTTATTATTTTTTTGAGCATACAAATTAAGCTTTTCTAGAAAATCATCGGATGTAGTATCGACCTGTAACCTTTTAAAAATTTGTACCCAAGGAGATTCATCAGAAGTGAGCTGTTGCCCTAATAAGAAAAGAGATGGTGAACCAGTTTTAATCCTTGTTTCAACGACATCGGCAAGTAGGTGGGACTTACCAATGCCAGCTTCCCCTTCAAGAAGCAAAAATGGGTTGTTCGACAATTTTACTGTTATGGAGTTTAAGAAAGTACTTAACTTGTTACACTCATAATCAAAATCCCTAAGTTCCCTTAAAATTGATGAGTATTTGTCACTGTAATCATTAGATTCTCCGGCTGCTTTTGCTTCTTCACGCAGTTTCCACAGCACCGATTCAGATTCTGCTACTGCATTGTTGCAGGAGGCAATACTCTTACAAAACTCATCTGTTGGTATTTTAGTTAATTTAGAAAAATCAATTGCTTGATATAAAGTTATAATTTCCGTTAAAGATTTAGATATTACAGATAGCTGTGAGGATATTTCATCGCACGTACAGAGCTTGTTTCCTTTAATCAGAAAGCCATCTATATGTGAATAAAAGAGTTCTGAAAAGTTCTGAGTCCTACCAAGACCCTCAAATATCTTTGCTATTTCTAGCTTTAAATTTAGTTCAGGTGTGTAGCGTCCACCCAAGTCAGCTATTGCCTGCCTATTTTTCTCATTTAACCAATCATCGTTTAGGTGAAACGTGAGCTTCTCGTCTATAGAACGTAATAGAAGTTTTATTTGAATCAGCTCTTCATTGATATCGAATATCTTTTCCTTATAAGTCTCTTCGATATGGAGTTTTTTTAATGTTCCACACTCATTTATCTTTAGCGCAAGGGTCGCATAAAAACGTTCAAGTTGTTTTTGAGTTGGGGGAAGTACACTAGGATAATCACTAAACTTATTCACTACCTCAGCTTTATCAGGAAACTCTTTAAACAAAATATATTCGTTTAGCACGTCAAATAATGGCTGAGATTGATAGAACGGAACCTTGTCTGAATCTGTTGGATATTCAACTTCAAACTCTGAAGCGGTTTCCTCAATAAGCTGATAGAGCCTGTCTACATATCTTTGTTTTGGAAAAAGCTGCTTTCGAAACCAGCCATACCCTTCCTGAGATATAAATTGGTCTACAAATTTGGTGGCAACATAATAAGATGCTCCACCAATTGCCAATGTGACTGGTTCCATTCTTTACATTTTCCTTATTGTTTCGATTATCAAATTAACTACATATTCTTTATTAAGCGCTACATCCCACCATAAAACGTATTAACAAACCCTTTTAGCTTTTCGGCAAGTCTTGGTATTACTTTCTTGCGCTGTAATACGCTAGGTGGCTTTTCCATAGTGGCTACTATGTCTTCACGCAATGGCTCTTGGTTGCTGAATATCATGCGTTCAACAAGCTCTTTTACATTTTCAGGTATCAAATGTTCTTCGTCAGCCATTGCTTGGGTCGCTTTTTCTTTTTCTACTTCCCAGTAGGCGGCAAAGGCATCGTCAACTTCTTCGGCTGATTGCACATCAGGCAGGTTTTCTTGGATGAATTTATCTATCAACTCTTGCTTGCTGCGTAGTTCAGGATCTCCACCAATGGTTTGCATTAACGCTTTATACTGCTGTTGATATTCTTCATCAGAGTCAGATTGTTTAAGCTTGCTTAGTAGCTTTAAGATGTAAGCAACATTCACTTCATCCATCGCTAGTAACTCAAGCTCAAAGTCAATTTCTTCTAATATCGACTCTTTTTCAGGGGCTGTATTAGTTTTAACCTTGTCGTATAAATCGAGGTACTTACTTTTATAGTCTTCGTATTCTTGCTCTTGAATACAGACATCATCAAACTTAAAGTCAGCGAAGGTAGAAAGCACATTACGTAAACGCATTAACTCTCTAAACGCTTTAATAAACTCAAGTTCAGCGTTTTCATCTTCAAGGCTATCAACGCTTGCTGTATCAGGTGCGATGGTTTGCATTTGGTCTAACGCTTGGTTAAACATCTTAATGAATTCTTCATACGGCGGCATGATCACCGTATCTTTCGCATCCTTATTTGAAAACAGTGCTAATGCATCATCTGTGCGCTTTTTCAGGTTACGAAAGCTGATGATGTTACCTTGCGATTTTTGCTCGTTTAAAATGCGATTGGTGCGTGAATACGCTTGAATTAACCCGTGATACTTAAGGTTCTTATCAACATACAGAGTATTTAAGGTTTTACTATCAAACCCTGTTAAAAACATATTTACCACAAGCAAAATATCAACTTTTCGCTCACGAACTTTTTTAGAAATATCGTTGTAGTAGTTGTAGTAAGACTCACTATCTTTAGTGGTATAACTACTGCCAAACATTTTGTTATAGTCACCAATAAACTCTTCAAGTCTGTCACGACTATGGCTGGCTATACCTTCGTATTGTGCTTGAGGCTCCGCAACTTTATCTAATACAACTTCGTCTAAGCCATCAGCATCTGGATCTTCTTCGTTAGCGGCATAGGAAAAAATAGTGGCTATTTTAAGGTTATGTTTACCTTCTGCCTTTTTCTGTGCAAATAGCTCGTAATACTTAATTAGTGCAGACACGCTTGAAACACAAAACATGCCGGTAAATGCTTTGCTATGGGTTTTACGATTATGCTGAGCAATAATGTAATCAGTTATTTTTTCTAACCGAACGTCAGATTCCATTAGCTCTTTGGTGTCGATACCTTCAACGTCTATATCAACTTCATTGGCGCTATCTTTTTTCTTATAACGGCCTACATATTCAACATTAAACTTAAGTACGTTTTCGTCTTTAATCGCATCAACAATGGTGTATTTATGAAGCGGTTTATGGAATAAGTCACTGGTGGTGTATTTACGAGAAAACTTAGACACCGCATTTTCAGCAAAAATAGGCGTACCGGTAAAACCAAACATTTGATGATTAGTAAAAAACTGACTAATGCGTTGATGAGTATCACCAAACTGACTGCGGTGACATTCATCAAAAATAAACACCACGTTTTTGTCTTTTACTGGCTCCATGCGACTTGAATAACGCTTATTGCTAATGGCGTTATTTAGTTTTTGAATGGTGGTAACTATCAGCTTTTCATTGCGGCGAGTATTAACCTTACCGCCCTTGGCTTTAGTTGATGACTGCTGCTCACCGTCTTTCTCAAGGTAATAAACGTCTTTACCGGTAAACTGGTCAACTAACACTTTGGTTTTATCAGTACCGTCTACACACCCTTTAATAAAACTATTAAATTCTTTAGCTGTTTGATAATCCAAATCTTTACGGTCAACCACAAACACTACTTTATGAATAGCGCTATCACCCGTAAGTAACTGAGCGGTTTTAAATGAGGTGAGTGTTTTACCAGAGCCAGTTGTATGCCAAATATAACCGTTTTGTTTTTCTATTGACTGGTTACTGGCCTTTAATGCTTTACGCTCTGCTACTCGGTCAATAATCGCTTCGGTGGCGTATATTTGATACGGACGCATCACCATTAATATGCGGTCGGTTTCGTTAAGTACCACGTATTTAATGATCATGTCGGTTAAGTGTTTAGGGGTTAAAAACACCTTGGCGAATTGGCTTAACTCGGTATAACGGTCGTTATTTTCTTTCGCCCAGAAAAAGGTTTGTTTAAAGCTTTGTTTGCGGTTATTAGCGTAATACTTAGTATTAACGCCATTAGAGATAACAAACACCTGTACATATTGGAACAAACCATCTTCAGCCCAGTAAGAATGGCGCTGGTAACGATTAATTTGATTAAACGCTTCTTTAAGCTCTAAGCCACGGCGCTTTAACTCTATTTGAACAAGCGGTAAGCCATTAACCAAAATGGTTACGTCATAACGGTTTTTATAACGGCCTTCTACCGTAACTTGTTGCGTTACCTGAAAATGGTTTTTACTAACATCGTTATCAATAAAGCGAATATAACCTGCGGTGCCATCGTCCTTATTAATTTGCAGCCTATCACGTAGTATTTTTGCTTTATCAAACACATTACCTTTAGCTAAAGCATTACGTATTTGCTTAAGCTCATTATCACTTATATCAAAGCCATTAAGCTTTGAAAGTTGCTTCTTTAAGTTAGCTCTAAGTGAATCAACATCGGTGATATTGACCTTTTCAAACTGCTGCTTGCCATCAACTTTTTTAGCAAGCTGAGTAACTAAGTTATCTTCTAATTGTTGTTCTGTTTGATAGCTCACATTAACTCCTTGTACAATTTTTTCCTAAAGAAACATTTGTTGTATTAAGCTCTTTTTAAACTTTATGATTGCATCAATCTTCCTTACTAAATTTTCAATACTATTATCAAAACTTGCAATGATTTCTGATATTTTGTCTTGCTCCTTTTTGCAAGGCATCATTTTTTCAAACAAAATGAACTCGCTGAAGTGCACTCTTTTCTTCTCTTCAAGTGTACCAGTAGCAGTTCTATGGTATGTCTTCATCATCTCATAGCTTTTTAAATAAAGTTCAAAATAGTGAGCATTTACAGAATCATCAACAGAAAAAACATCATAATATTTTGATATTTTTACAGTATTCTTGGCATTATTTTTAGCGATTGCACCAAACCTCAAGTTCATAGGGTTTATGACAAAATGCTCGGGGTCAACCAACTTGTATGCCTCTTTTTCATCATTGACGAGAAAGTCTCGAACATAACGAGCACTTTTAGCTTCAATACCATTTTCTATCGTTAAGCTTGCTAATGGACTGAGATCATTGCCTTGGGGGTATTTGCCCTCAACAGTTATAAAATCTTTAAATTTTCTGCGCTCCCAGTCAGGGAATTGACCTCCGTCTTTATTGTTAAATCTAACTTCTTGCTTAAATAGTTTTTGTAAAAGACCTACTTTATAGTTTTTTAATACATTAAGTTTCCCATTAAGAAGAGAAATATTTTCATCAATTTTTGAAAAAAATTCTCCAAGCTTAGCTGCTTCGTCATTTGTTGGCGGTACACACATTTTTAGTAGCTTTAATTGAGCTGCATAGAGATGGATAACCGATATTCCTTGGGCATAACGAGCAATGTCAATTCTCTTGGAGTTATTTAAGTAATAAGCTAAGAATGTTCCATCTAAGCTTGAGCGAATAATATTGATATCACCACCTAAACCAAGGCCTTTTTCTTTTACACATGTAGCCGTGGCCATGTCTATTGCCGATTCTCCAGAAGCAGGAATAAGAACATCATTTTCTAAGCTAAGTACTAGATCGTCTTCATTTAAATGAGTTGAAGATTTGATGTTCTCAGCTAGTTCAGAGTAGTAGGTATATAGCTCCCCATATCTAATGCACTTGATATGTCCATCAGCAGAAATATCACTTTTTGTAATTCCCTTTCCTTTAGCAAATGATGCTATGGATCCCAAAGTTTTTCGCTCCCAATCGCCTCGAAATTCAGGGAAACGAAGAGATGGTAAATTACTCTGCATTATTTCATTTCCCCATATTTTATATTGAGCTCTTGGCAAAACTTGAATATTGTTTGATCAATATTCCGTATTTCACTATCTAAATTCGTTAAGTCAGAATTCACAAGGTCAAGGTCAATTAATTCTTCTTCCTCATAAGTATCAACGTACCTTGGGATGTTTAAATTAAATAAATTTCCCTCTATTGACTCTTCATCAACTAACTCAGGGTGTTTAGCTATACTCGCCACAGATGAGAACTTTTCAATATATTGTCTTTTAGCAACAGCATCTAAAATTGTTTCCAAATGTTCTTCACGAAGATAGTTTTGCTGCTTTTGTTTCTCGAAGTTTTTACTAGCATCTATAAACAAAATATTGTCTTTGTACGTTCTGTTCTTTTTTAACACCAAAATACATGTTGGTATGTTCGTTCCGTAGAAAATATTCGCAGGTAAACCAATTACTGCATCAAGGTAATTTTTGTCTTTAATTAAATGTTTGCGAATATGTCCTTCCGCTGCGCCACGAAATAACACACCGTGTGGCAATACCACCGCCATCGTGCCATTTTCATCGAGCTGATGAACCATGTGCTGAACAAAAGCAAAATCAGCCTTACTTTTAGGTGCTAATTTACCGTAATCTTGAAAGCGTTCATCAGTTAAAAAGCCAGCTGAGGCACTCCAATCTGCCGAGAATGGCGGGTTTGCTACAACGGCTTCAAAGCGTTTTTCAACGTGATGTGGTTGCTCAAGAGTATCATCTTGCTGAATATCAAAATTACGGTAATGCACACCATGTAAAATCATGTTCATGCGAGCTAGGTTGTACGTACTTGGATTAGATTCTTGTCCAAAATAACCGCCAACTTCACCGCCCTTGCGTTTGATCTCTTTTGAAACTTTTAATAGTAGTGAGCCTGAGCCACAAGTAGGGTCGTAAACACTTTTAAGTTTGTCTTTACCTTGTGTCACTAGCTTGGCGAGTAACGTAGAAACCATAGGTGGTGTGTAGAATTCACCGGCTTTTTTACCTGCACCTGAAGCAAACTGACCAATAAGGTATTCGTAAGCATCACCCAGTACATCAATATCAGTTTCATGATGTAGAAAATCAATTTCATCAAGGTGGGTAAGTACTTTTGAAATAAGCTCATTTTTAGCGTTTTCTGTTTTACCTAGTTTGTTTGAGGTTAAGTCTAAGTCGTCAAACAAACCGTTAAAGTCATCTTCTGCGGCTGTACCCATAGTGCTTTGTTCAATATGGTTAAGCACTTCAGATAAGTCTTCTAAAATAAACTCGCCGCTTTCACCTTTTTGCGCCAATACGTGAAATAGCTCGTTAGGTTTTAAGAAGTAACCTAAATGGTCGATTGTCTCTTCTTTAATTGCTTCTAAGTATTCTTTGCCTTCGTCTGTGTTTTCATCAATAGCGTCAAACTTGATACCATCTTCTTTTAACAGTTCGTCAGCATATAAATCCATACGCTCAGACAAATATTTGTAGAAGATAAAGCCTAAAATATAATCACGAAACTCATCGGCACTCATGTTGCCACGTAAGGTATTGGCAATATTCCAGAGTTGTTTTTCTAATGCTTTTTTGTGTTGTTCAACCATGTTGGTTAACTTCCTTTTTAAATTCTTTAATGAGTGTTTAGCTATGCTGATAGCCGGGTGCAATTGCGAGATTTTCTGCACCGTATAATGTTTGACTGTTTTGTAAATAGAGCTGATATTCTGGGCCTGAAAGTGAACCACTTTCAGAACAATCCACGTTCCAACGCCTTAATAAATATCCTGCCATTGCGGCACGCACGTTTACTTCTAACATGCCTTTCTCCATACCAAAATCGAGCTTAATAGCGGTTGGGTGTTTCACATTATTTGGGTGTGGAATAATTTGTAATGGCACCATACGCATCCATTGATGATCTTCTAACTTATCTTCTTCAGGGGGTGGTGTCTGTGCTTGAATTGTAACTTTGGTAATACGAGTTAAAACAAAGTCTCTGAATGACTTCGATTTACGATCATACGCTCTTAAATGCCAACGTAAGCCATTATCTACTATTGAATGAGGCACAAGTTCTCTTGCACCCGAACCGCTGCTTAAAGACGTATATATAACGCTAATAGGTTTATGGTTGATAATTGCTTGAGATAGCTTAGCGATAATATCAATATCAGGTACGTTTAACGGACTTGGTGATTCAATAGGGAATGAAGTATCACCAATAGAATCAAAACCATCGCTAATGTTGTTCGCTAACTTAATAAGCGTGCGGCGAGCATCATGTTTAAATATAGGCTTGAATTGCGTTGTAATGAAGTATTTCTTTTCTACATTGTCATAGGCCATGTTGTCAGGCGCATTGTCTTTGTAGAACTTCAAATCTCTGGTTGCTGCTGCAAGACCTAATTCGAAATGACTGACTATTTCACTGCGAGTTACCATCCCAGTAAAATAGAGCTTAAAGTCGATATAAGCTAGGCGCTGCTTCTGTGCAAAACTGAATTCGTCCATTCGATAAATCTGATTCTATTGACATTTTCCAATTGGATTGAAATAGTATGTCTCATTATGAGTTAGACAGCAAATAGATTTTATGCTTTAGTGTTGATACAGATCATCACTACTTAAAAGCTCAAATTTATGCCGAATCAAAACTCCAAACCTTCTGAAGAAAAACATACTAATTTAACTGAACTAGAGCATTTAAAAGCTGAGCATTTGGATATTTATCAAGAGCTGATGAAGCAGTTTGAATTTGATGATCGGATGTGCCAAGAATGGCTGACTAAACCCAAGCACCCCTTGCAAGGTAAGTCACCATTTGAACAGCTAACAATTAATGCTGATGAAGTGATGGGTATGTTAGTTCGCATGAGAACGGGTGACTTCTCATGAAGGGTAAGTGCTAGTGAATATTCTATTTTTGTGTACCGCGAATATACAACGCAGTAAAACAGCTGAAGAAATATTTCGAGCTGCTAATAAAAATCGTCAATACAAATCCGCTGGCATCAGTGCCAAGTATGTGCAGAAAGCTAACTCAACACTTTGTACCGAAGAATTGCTGAAATGGGCTGATCAAATTTATGTGTTTGAACAGCAACATATTGACCGCATTCAAAAGCATGCGAGGGATGTTCACTTGACTAAAATAATCAATTTAAACATTCCTGATAATTATCAATATTTTCAGCGGGAACTGGTATTGCAGCTATTAGAAAAGGTTAACATAAAATAACCTCTAAACCATTTTCATTTTTAATTGGTGAAATGTAGCCATTGTTAATGGCAATTTATGCTGCATCCTTATTAACCAACCATGCCCACCTAGTGCTTTATCTAATTTGGTTCGAGTTATAGTACCTTTAGTCATACACATAATTGCTTTAACTTTAGAAGCTAACTCAAGATCTCTTTTGTCCCAGTCTACTTTTGAGCGCACTATAGGTTTAGTAGGGGAAGGCAACGTTGCATTTAGCCAAGCTCTTTCATTTGCGTAGAGCCAATGAAAAGCAGCATAACAATGTATTTTTATTTCTTGTTTAATGGCGGACGGATTATCTCTGATAGCTCTTAATATTGTAGCTTTGTACTTTCTCCTTTTTGATTGATATTTAAATTGTTTCCGCTTTTCAACTAAGCCTTCTTCAGACGAAATGATTTGCTCTACGCTTCCTGTCGATATTTGAAATTGTATCGCCATAACTTTTCGATGGAAGCCTTTGTATGCCATTTTTAGAACTGCGCAGATGAGAGATTCAGTAATAACCTTAGGCTTTAGTTCAACTGGGATATTGTTTTTCATAGCTAACGCCTTTATGTAACACCTACTCTTCCCTGTAATACGGCTTACTTCGGCCAATGATTCTCTTTGTTTTAACAGGCATATGCATAAAGCCGAGCAGTCTTCCTTGTGTGCGTCTTGCTTTTCCTCGTATGCTATTTGACTAGCCTCGCTAGCGTTATTTGATGTGTATTCCATCCAAAATAGGACTAGCAGGTACTTAAAAGGATGCTGAGAAACATCGCCTGAAAGTAAATATGACCAATACCGATAATCTGTTTCTGAATAAGGTAATAAGCAAGGTGAAATATGTTCTAGCTTTTGCGCAAAGTGAAATAAGTCTGAAGTGAGTTCCTTTCTTTTAAAACGCTTATCTCCTGTCATGAAGTTGTGCTTTTTCAGGTGTTTTATGATGGTATTCTGATCGAATATTTTATTAGTTCTTGATATTTTGTTTAATAAGTTTTCCGTAAACTTCGCAAATTCGTAGCTAAGATAGGAGCAAGGTTCTGATTCTTTTGTATGTATAGGCAATAGTAAAAATTTAACATGCGGTCTTTCGGGTAACTCTTCGTGAATTAGCCGAAATCCGTGCAAATGGCAGGCTTCTATTCCTGGTACTTGGTGCATACGGTGCCAATATGCAACACCATGCTTTTTTATATCTTCCCTCGCACAGTGGGGGCAATATTTTAATGATAGCTTCTCTGATTCTTTAAAGGTTACTAATTGGCATGCTCTGATAGCTGCATTGCCATTATTGGAAAGGAGGGTTTTGAATATTGGTTGAGACTGTTGAGGTAAAAAATATGAAAACAATCTACCTAACGTTTGTTCTCGGTAGATTGTAGACACTGTATTACTTGATATCTGTGCTGCTTTAGTGATGCCTATAGTTAAATATGGGTGAATGCTTGCACGAGGTTTTTTTAATAAGGCTTTGAGATAATCTTGCCCATTCATACCTAGCATAGTCATATGCCGAACATAACGACTAAAAAGAGTTTCATCAGGTAATGAAGTGGGCAGTTGCATTTACTTATCGATAGTTAAATATCCTGCCTATATTTTAGACCACTCTAATTAAACTGCTCTAGAGGGTCATCACATAATATATTTTTATCTTTAAAGTACAGGATAGGGTCACTTTCATCGAGTGCTCTTCTTAATAGATCAGGATCGGTTATACGATCAGGGATATCGATGGCACTTTGAAGCTCTCTAAGTTGAATTTCAAATTCTGGATGTTGTGGACGAGTAATATCTCCAATCACTTTTTTGCTACTTGTGGTCTTTTTATTCTCATGTAGTGAAGTGACTTTTGTAGTCGTTTTCTTTCTTCTAGGAAGCGCATTCTTTTCACGTAATTGTATAATCTCGTCAGTTTTTGATGATAACCCACAAGCAGAAACATGAGCCTGTTCAAGAACTGCTATTGTTATTCTTTCATCACCAGAGCCAATTACTAACTTTTGCGCATCACGATAAATTCTATGAGCCATATCCAGATTGCCAACAGATAACTCGAACAACTTATCATTTAGTTCTTCTGTTAATTCGGTAGTTATATTAGTCCAATGTAAGTCCCATAACTCGTGAACGAAACAATCCCATCCAGCACTGTCACGAGTTAATGGTTCCATTGTAAAGTATCCGCCACTTTCAGCTCTTCTTGCTGCTTTTAAGGTCTTAGCTAATGTTTTATCAAATGGAGGGTTAGCACAAAAAAACAGTGGAACTCCTAATTTATTCACTAAGCTATGCAAAAAGTTAAGTAGATTGTTTTCACCACCGGTTCTTTTAAATTGAAGTCGCTGCATCTCATCTATAACAAGAATTCCAAGAAAATTAACTTTTATTTTCTGCTCAATTTGTCGAATTATTTTGCCAATTGTAGAAGCTGGCTTAGTAAGTTCATTTCCAATAGCTAAATCAAGAGCACCCAAGATCTCTTCGCACAAATCTCTTACACTGGAATTGTGGGGGCAATCTACTTTTAACCAAACAATTTGGTTTTTATGCTCCATTACTGTTCCTTGGTACTCATCATGTTCGATGACATTTGGAAAATAATTGAGCACCTGTTCAAGTAAACTTGATTTTCCTACACCACTCTCACCGATAAGAGTAATACTGTCTCCTTTAGGCTCAAAGTATCCCGTATGTGGCTCTATATCAGGTCTTTCGTCAACAGGGTAATGTAATAATTGTGCTGTAGTAGGGCTTAATGGATTCTTAGCTGAATAACCTGTTTTTAGTGCAAACTCGATAGCTCTAAAACAATCATAATAAAGGGGCAGCGGTTGACGTAAAGTTTTAAGTCGTAGCGTATATTCCTCTCTAACTAATGGATCTGGATGCTGTCTTATATCTTCATCTAATTCAGGGTAGTGGCTAAAAGCGTCCATCACCACATCTTCAGTAGCTTTAGGTCGAAGAGCTTCAATGAATGGATTACCTTGGTGCTCTGGTAATATAGCTTTGTTGTATTTCGCTTTTTCTTTACGCATTGTTGAACACCTTATCGTGGCCGTCTACGAGGTAAATATGCAACCTTGCTAGGACTACTCTTTGTATTGGAGCTAGATTTATCTTGATGAGCTGGTTCTGATTTTTTTTCTACTCTGTTCGCAGTTGCCTCAATTTCAGCCTTGCGATGTTCCCTAGTATTTTTCATTTTTTCAGTCACAGATAGTTCGTCTTTCTTTGCTCTAGTCTTTGCTTTTTTCTCTATATTAGCCCTTGTTTCCTTGCTATCAATAGATTCAACACTTATAGGGCTTTTTTCATTAACCCCATCTATCCAGTCCATAACAAATTCTGATTCATGCATGGGTCTATCTTTAAGCATATCGCTCTTTGAAAGCAGGTTACATTTAGTGAAATCTTCGTTTTTATCAAATTTTACATAAATATAATTTGTTGTATTTTCATTGATACGAGCATCTAGTTGCCATCGTCCGTTCGTTCTAGCTTCTGAAGCGAGCTCATCCCTTATCACTCGCTCACAAGAGTAATACATACCGTTGTATTCAATGCCATCACGAGTCATGCTTGCCTTAGCCGGAGGGTATAATCGACTAATGACATCACTGCTATCAGCAAGCTTTAAAGCATGTTTATGCTCAGCAACGTGTACTTTCCAAAAGTTTAATGGGGTAGGAGAAACATTTTTTTCTATTAGTAGGGGGCTAGTTGTTGCCAAGCTCTTATAAATAGATCGATTGAGTTCCAACACAGCTTCTATTAAAAGCGTAGTAAACTCTTTTAAAGTGTATGTAGCATCTTTTTTAGGGTTTTTATCACCACGTACAACTTTACCGCCTCGTGTTGTGCCTAATAAGTTATGAATAACCTCATTATTTAATAACCCAAATCTACGCTCAACCATTGCTTTAAAATCTGGTCGATAAGGTGGCGACAATTGAAGTTCAGTTAAAGGTACAACTAGTTTTTGAGGTTCTAACCCTATCATTTCTCCATTGTCACACATCAGTCTTAATGAAATATGCGCTGGTGGCCAATCGGAGTCTTGAATATCAATATCGAACTCTTTGCAATATGATGATTTGGGTAAAAATGCATTGGCAAGAGCCTGCCTAGCCGCTCTCCATGAGGCGTGATAAAGCGATACATTTAATCCAACTATCATCGCACTGGCTCTATCGACTACAGTGTATATTGTCGGTCTTCCCAATACATATTGTTTACCAAAACTAGAAACTATGTGTACATCAGCCACTGTTGCATCAATTTCATAACAACTACCCGGTACTTGCCACTTATCTTTGGCACTACCCAGTAATCCTCTTTTATTTAATAAATAATCTCGCTCATTGGTAGATTTTTTAGTTATTTCTTCTTTAGAAAATAGTTTGTTTTTCCATGACCTAATTTGTTTATAGCTGGGTACATAAGGTGCTTCATTCAAAGCTTCTGCTCTTTTTACTTCATCAGAATAGTAAGTTCGAAGTAACTCTTTTCTTGTTTCGACTAAGTTTTTTCCGTGTGGTTTTAAATGGTGCTTCTTTAATGCCTTACGAATATTTTCTTTATCTGAATCAGTAACTATAAAAGTTTTAGACCTTGTAACTGCAAGGGTTCTAGTAGTTTTTCCAGCACCAGCTGGTTGGTTCGTAATTTGTCGCTGTTTACCAGCGCCACCACTATTTTGGTAGGCAGGTAGTAATGCATTTTTATCCTGTCCATAGCGCCAATAAGTATTTAGTAGTCTTGCTATGGTAGTTCGAGCTTTTTGCTTTTCTTTTGCGTGTTTAGCTAAAGCGGGAACTCTACTTTTTGTTGCATAGTCGAATATAAATTGCTCACTACTGACCAGTTCTTTGATTAAGCTAAACTTTTCATCCCTAGACGCTAAATGACTTTTTTCTATTTCTTCTTCGCTATAGTGTAAATGAGGGGGTAAAGAAAAATTGCTTTCTACAATCAAATTTTGCTTTATACCAAGATTGAATCTATCTAGCTCTATTGCAACAGGTCTATTTAAGCTTTTTTCTTTTCCCAAATTAAATAGAACCAAACAAGAAATTTCATCAAAAAATTGGATTACACGATATAAGCCAGATTGAATGCCATCGATGTCTTTAATGTTCCATATACTGTTCTTAATAATTTCCACTGACTAGCCTCCCTTCAGCAATATCAATATTTAGGATTTCTATAAAGTCAGCATTTTCTAAAGGATAGGAGAGGTCAACTTCAACTTTCTTTTTCGCGATAAGGCACCTCAGCATATTGAGAGCTGCTTCGTGTTGTAAATCCAACTCACTAATAAATAAATTACAAATATCTCGAATAAAGTGCTGCCCTATATTAAGAATTGATAAGGCTGCATTCATTTCAACTTCAGTAAAAATACTCTTATCTGACCTTAATGGGTGGGTCGCCCAATTAATGTTGCTACTTTGCATTCTAGTCAGTTCAGACCCTACAAAGTATGAGAACTTTATCCCAAGTAACTCCCACCATACTCGCTCAATTTCTAATTTTTCCAGTACTCTTAGGTCATCAGATTCATCTTCTGATTTTACAGAAATAGCTTCAAAAATTATTTCGCCATTTATCAGTCTGGTAAGAAGAAAGTCTGTGGTAATAATTATTGGCACTTTAGTTTCAGGATGAACTGGGTGCTCAACACCTAAAGCTTTTGCAATTTTGATAGATAAGTTTATAGGGAATAAGGGGAATTGTTCTCTTATATCAACCACCGAGTCTGAAAATTCTATTAGGTAAAATAACTCGGTCTCAAGAGATGATAAGGTGTGGTGGGTTCGATCTGTTTTTAGTCCAGATATTTGAGAACGAACACCTTTTGACTTTACATCCTGAACTCGAAGCCAGGGCTTGTATGACTTGCCTTCACCCACTCCATATTTATTTTTCAAAGACCTTTTAAAGTCATCAAATGTTTTGAGCTTTCGTCTTGCCATTAGTCATCATCATAAAGTATTTGGTACTTTATAGATTAGCTAACACTACCAGTTCGTGCAAACTTTAAGGGAAATATCTGCCTTAGCGTGCAAACTTTAGGGGGTTCGTGCAAACTTTATTGTCATTACACACAACTAAACCGCCTGCCCACACGCCATGCCACTACTCCACGCAAACTGAAAGTTGTAGCCGCCTAACCAGCCGGTGACGTCGATTGCTTCACCAATAAAAAATAAGCCTTTTGCTTTTTTTGCTTCAAAAGTTTTTGATGATAATTCGTCGGTATCGACACCACCTAAGGTTACTTCTGCTGTACGGTAACCTTCAGTGCCGTTAGGTTTGATTTGCCATTGATGTAAATATTGCCCTAGATAGGTAATTTCGTCATTACTGATTTGATTGATGGCTTTATCTGTTATGTCTTTTTGTTTGACTAATGCTTCAACAAAGCGTTTGGGTAAAACAGTGGCGAGCATATTTTTTAGTGATTTTTGACCACTAGTTTCACGCCAGTCATTGAGCAATATATCAACAGGTGATTCCGGTAGCAAGTTGATGGTTACCGCTTGCCCAGCATGCCAAAATGATGATATTTGCAAAATGGCAGGGCCCGACAAACCACGATGAGTAAATAAGATGTTTTCATTGAATGTGGTGCCATCTTCACTGCTAACCTCTGTCGGTAGACTAATTCCAGACAGGCCGTCAAACTTCTGTTTATCGTGATCATGCAAAGTAAAAGGGACTAATGCTGCGGTGGTAGGTAAAACATTGAGGCCAAATTGCTCAGCAACTTTATAAGCTATTGGGCTAGCGCCTAATTTCGGCATAGTAAGGCCACCAGAAGCAATAACTAATGACTCACATTGATAGCTTTCGCTTGTTGTGACAATTTCATAACCCGTATCACTTTTGTTGACTGAGATGACTTCGCTACGCAAGGCAATATCGACACCTGCCCATTCACATTCGGTCATCAATATATCGACAATGTCTTGAGCGCTATTATCACAGAATAATTGCCCTAAGGTTTTATGGTGATAATTCAGACCATGACGGTCAACAAGTTCGATAAAATCTTGTGCGCTATAGCGGCTAAGCGCTGATTTAGTAAAGTGCGGATTTTGGCAAAGGTAGTTTTCAGGGCTAGCGTTTTCGTTAGTGAAATTACATCGGCCGCCGCCAGAAATTAATATTTTTCGGCCCGGTTTTTTCCCCATGTCTAGTACGGTAACACTACGGCCTCGATAGCCAGCGGTAGCTGCGGCCATTAAGCCTGCTGCACCCGCACCAATAATAACTACGTCAGAAAATATCAACGAAACAACCCGATTTATGTTTTAGATGACATTATTATACGTGAGATGATTCAGTAGAGCGATAAGATAAAATTGTGCGAGTTATTTTTAAGGCCAATTTAATTGCATTATGATGTCCGTAAGTAAAACTATATTGATTGAATAACAAAAAATTCTTTTTTTCATTATCTTTGGCAAAAATATTAGCTTTTTCCTTTTGCTCAAATTCTTCGCTTCGTATGCTGGAAAATGGTGAAGGTAAATTTATTTATAGCAAACATTGTCAGCTATGATTTATCTCAATAATCATTTTTTTGTCCTTTATTTTTATCACCTATTTACGGTGATTTTATAGCATTATTCTGCAGACCTTTATCTTCCTACTGTGTAAAGAAAAGTATAGATAAGTAAAGAAGTGCAAAGATGATGTGAACTTTAGAACTACCTCCTAAAATGCGGCTCTACAACGTGCTTATTCAGCTGTTTTTTCAGGTGAGAGCATTAATGATCTGTCAGTTATTTCTGTGCAGTAATGGCCATTAACTTTATTGGAAAAATATATGAGTTCTAAATCCCACTTGTTTTCAACTATTTCATCTTCAACTATATTGCTATTTGCATCGGCGTTAGTGCTTGCCGGTTGTGGCGGTGGTGATGACAATAGTGATGTCGGTTATGTGAAATTTTACAATAGTTCGAAAAATGCGCCCGAAATTTTGTTAACCATTGACCAAGATTTACAGTCAGATGACGATGATGATGATGGTAACTATGAAGTCACCTTTAATGGTATTGAATACACTGAAGCACTGAGTAACTTTGAGGTAGAACCGAATACTTATTTTTATGAAATGGGCTGGCAAGACGAAGACAGCAATGATCGTGATGATTTAGCACTGGTAGCAGAAGGACAAATAACGGTTAGTAAAGATAATATTCAATTATTGGTATTAACCGATGATATTACCTCAGCACAAGTGGAAACTTACAATATTGCCGTAGTTGATGACGATGAAGACGAGGATGATGATCTATTCAACTTACGGATATTAAATTTACACCCAGATTCTGCTGGCGTTGATGTTTACATGTCAGAGTCTGATGAAACTTTCAATGAAGCAACATTAGTTGGGCAATATAATTATAAGCAATTATCAGACAATCAAAAATTTGAGCAAGATGAATATATTTTCTATATCACCAAGGCTGGAACTGAAGAGGTGTTGTTTACTTCAAGTGATATTGATTACGCTTACCCTGCACAATATGTGATGATAGTGCGTGAAAACAATGGCTCTGGCAATTCACCTTATGGGCTTGACCGTATGTCAAGCTCATCAATAACTGAATATTTAGATACCGATTCAGAAGCAAGATTCAGAGCTTATAATGCGATTACTGAGCATGATTTGATACCGAATTACACAGGAACGTTCGACGTTTACATTAATGGTATTGATGATGAAGCGGAAATTAAAGCACTTGAGCGTGGGCATTTCAGTGACACAAAAATTCAAGATAAAGGTGATTACAGTTTAGATTTGTTAATTCCAAATACGGCTGAATCTTTGTTGAGCAATCATTTGTTAGGTTTGGCTGAAAATACCAATAAAACAGTATTCTTTTACTTAAATGAAGAAGATGTTGATCTTGATGGTGATGGCAATGTTGATGAAAACAATGACGGTATTGTTGATGAAATTGAAGTGAAAATTCGATCTCTTGTGGTTAATAACAGCACTCGAGAAAGTATCTACGATCATCAAATTACCATGATAAACCTGGTTGATAGCGATGATTTTAGTTTAGTTAATTTCTATTTTGTCCGCAGTGACGAAACCATAGAAACAGCATTGTATAATCGCAGTGCTGCTTATACTCAACCTGAATCTGTTTATCTTCAAAATAATACTTATCAAGTGTTTGCCGTAGCTAAAGTTGATAGTAGTGATGTTATCCTATCAAGCTTTGAGCTGGTACTTGATGAAGAGTCAGAAGAATTGTTTTTAATCGTTGAAGCTGATATTAATGAGCCAACCGGTTATCGTACAGAAATACTGAAACAAACTGATGACGAAGAAGGCTAATGTTTATTACTGAAAAATAGCGTTATACCCGTGTGATTAATAAATTGCGCACAATAAAAAAGGCTTACTTAAGTATTTAGGTAAGCCTTTTTAGTTTTCTGCTATTTTGTTGTGTGCTCGATTTTACTGGCCAGCTGTTGCAGTCATAATACTACCACCGCTAGCTTTTGCCATTTCAGCTAAATCTTTATCAACAAAAAATAATGCGTGGCCGTCGTGACCGACCAAATTAATTTTATCTAACACACTTTTAAACAAGGTTTCTTCTTCATGCTGTTCAGCAACATACCATTGCAAAAAGTTAAAGGTAGAATAGTCTTGATTACTAAACGCTTGGTGCGCCAAGCTATTAATGTGTTCAGTAATTTCACATTCGTGCTGATAAGTTTTTTCGAAAACATCGGCTAATGATTCAAATTCATGTGGTGGCGCATCAATGGTGCCTAAAATAGGTAGTGCGCCGGTTTCACTAACATAAGTGAATAAACGGGTCATGTGATCCATTTCTTCTGCAGCATGCTTACGCATAAACATCGCAGCACCCTCAAAGCCTTTTTCTTCACACCAAGCACTCATTTGTAAGTATAAGTTTGAAGAATAAAATTCTAAGTTGATCTGATTATTTAACTGCTTAACCATTTCAGGTTTTAACATTGTGCTACCTCGTTGTGCGTTTTATCACATAAATTATGCACGGCAGTGTGCGTTAATATCAATATTAATTCAAGACAAATATTTATAAAGTCCTTATAAAACAAGGGCTACAGTTAAACGATAATGGTTTTTATTTATCTTACTTTAACGTTTCAAATAAAAAATTTGCACTTAACATTCGAATCAAAGGCAGTAAGTAGATTAAAAAGGGAGCATTGGCTCCCGAGTGGCTTGCTGAAACTATAGTTTATAGTTGGCTTAGAATGGTTTCGGCGTTACTGACTTCAAATTCTTGCGGTTTTTCAATGTTTAAGCTTGTTACCACACCGTTGTCGATGATCATTGAATAACGTTGCGAGCGTAAGCCGCCAAATGCTGCGGTTTCCATTTCAAGGCCTAGCGCTTTTGTGTAACTACCATCGCCATCCGCTAGCATCATCAGGTTTTCAGCATTTTGCGCCGTTCCCCACGCTGCCATGACAAAAGCGTCATTAACAGACAAGCAAATAATGGCATCAATGCCTTTAGTTTTTAATTCATCAGCTGAAACCACATAGCCAGGTAAATGTGCTGCTGAACAGGTTGGGGTAAATGCACCCGGTACGGCAAACATTACCACTTTTTTATTAGCAAAAAGTTCTGAAGTATCATGACTGATCATTTCACCATCTTTTAATTCTTGTAGTTGCCCAGTTGGCATAGTCGCATTTACTTGGATCATAGTGTGTCCCGTATAAAGTTAGAATAAATTATAGATAAGTGACCATTACTTCATAAAAACTGTTCGATAGCCATCAAATTATTTAACTTAAGCCATTATCTTCTATCAATGCCTTGCCTAAATGGATGTCGGTACTGAGGTTTGGTCAGGAACTACAAACCTGTGCCGCTGAGCTTTTAAATTCTCACTAAGATAGCGCTTTCATAGACGGATGGGTCTTAGCTAGCTTGTTGCAAGGTTTCGCTAATACCCGAAACATGGCTATTAACGTCTTGTGCAATATTTTCTGCTAATTGTTGTGATTGGCTAACTTCTTGATCGACATTGCTCATTGCGGTTTCAAAGGTAATGAAATGTTCTCGCTGTAGGGTGATTTGTTGCAGTGTGTTTAAGGCAACTTCAGCAGAAAATTTTGCTTGTTCAGTAACTTCAATAGCCGTTTTTTGTAATTCATCAGCAATGCTCTGCTGATTGGCGGAGGCGGTTTCTATGTCAATAATGGTGGATTGAATCGAGTTAGTTGCACTTTGTAATTGTTCGAGTTTGGCTGAAATCTGTTGTAATGACTCTTGTGTTTTCCCAGCTAATTGTCTGACTTCATCGGCAACGACAGAAAACCCTCGGCCGTGTTCTCCTGCTCTAGCGGCTTCAATAGCGGCATTTAATGCCAGTAAATTGGTTTGGTCAGCAATGGCGGCGATAACATCAACAATCGAGGTTACGCTGTTAACTGATTGCGAAAGTGAGGTTATTGCGTCTTTACTTTGTTGTGCAGCAATATTGGTTGACTCACTGGCTTGTAATACTTGTCCGACGCGTGCTTGACTCGCCTCCATTGCTTGCTGAGTGGCTTGCGCATTGTTAACCACTTGGCCTGATAAGTCGTTTACTGTTTCAGTAGCTTGCCCAAGTGCTGCCATAATTTGACGTGCGCCTTGTACATGCTCACTGGTGCTGGCGGAAGATTGATAGATATTTTGTACTTGGCTTTCCATCGCTTTTAGGGCATTAGCAACCAGATCAAGCTGGTGGGCTTTTTGTCGATCATCGTTAGCGAGCTTATTAACCATTTGATTAAAGCTTGAAGATATTTCACCCAGTTCGGTTTTAACCGAAATCCCTTCAATGTTATCAACCTTACCTTGTTCGACTAAGGCGACAAAGCTATCGCGTAATTTACGTAGTGGATTTAAAATAACCGTGCGCTGTAAGGCATAATTAGCCACTAAAAAAAATATTAAAAATGTTGTTAAACCGATAACAATTAACATTAATTGTTGATTTAATTCTTTTTGCTCATCAACAATGGTAGTTTCACCGGTCAGTATGATTTGCTCTAATATTTCGACATCAGCAATTAACTGTTGAAGCCCTTGTTGGCTGTTTAGCTTAAGTGTTGAGGTGCTGTTAAACTCGCTAAGGTACCTATTGCTAAGTGACCTTAGCTCATCGATCACTTCGTCTGCTAAATCTTCACTGTTTTCTTCATCAGCAAAAAAATCATCTTCGTCAATTTCAGCATATATAGCTAACGCCGGCATTTTTGCTAGCTTAGTTATTAGATTTTTTAATTCTGCGTTGATAATGTTTATATGGCCAGTACTATTGGTATCGATATTAGTATTGGTGATAAAGAATTTTTCTCGGCTGTGGATCAACTCATTTAAGCTTTTGGTAATTAGCTGGCAATTGACTAAGTAATCAAGGCGTTGTTGCGAGTTTAAGCTTTTGCTTTGTTGTGCATATTCAGTGAGGGTAAAGGTTAGCGACAACATGCTTTGCTCAGCATTACGAAGTAACACAAATGGGTCACCACTCAGTTTGCCTAAGGCACGATATTTAGTGCTTATGTCATGATCCAGTTTTGCGGTGTTTTTTTCAAGATTAGCGGTTAGAACGGGTAAATTGAGTTTTTTGCTTTGTTGGTTGATCCGCGCCAATTGCTGTTGTGCCCTAGTTAGTAAAGCTGCATCGCCAGATTGTAAGTATTGTGCAATGGTACGATAAAAGCTAACAGTAGTTGCTGATTTTAGGGCTTGGTAGTCGGCGAGTTGTGCGCGACTAATAGTGAGTGAATTACCGACATGGTACATGGTGGTTAAAAAAACGGCGGCAAATAAACTAACCGCGATCACTGATACTTTTGAAAAACTTGAAACCCGCACTGGCATCCAACCCTGTAACTAATGTTTCTGAACGATGCCGAATTCTCACGTTTTTATATGACAGTTTGGTTAAGGTTAGATGACACTAATGTGACAAATGTATTGATGGTGACGCGATAAACACACAAATTAAGTGCTTGCCCCTGCTCTACTGATAAATATTAATAATACTACCTATCAAAGAGTCGGTTTTGCGTTGTAAAATCTAAAAAAAACAGTGTGTTAATTATCGTGTCGAAACCCTTTCGAAGGTTAAAGTAATACCAATGTTACTAAGTTTCTTCCCACTCAGAGCTTAATAGACTTGGTGTATAACCCATGCAAATTAATGTAACTTCATTTTTGGACGTACGACGCGCAGTATTTTTTCGCTGATCCACAACGCCAAGGTTTTAGCGCCGCCATGAATAGCAAGTTGATGCATTCGATATAACGACACATACATAAAGCGGGCAATTTTACCTTCAATAAAAAAGCTATTACTGGTGAGGTTACCCATTAAGTTACCTACCGTGCTGTAGCGCGATAAATTAACCAATGAACCATAGTCGTTGTACTTAAATTTTATCAATGGTTGCTGTTTTAGTGTCGCAATAAGGTTTTTTTCAATACATTGTGCCATTTGATGTGCTGATTGTGCACGAGGTGGCACTTGCTTACCATCGTCTAACGTAAAGGCACAGCAATCACCTAAAACAAAAATACTGTCATCGACTGTGCTTTGTAAAAATTGGTTTACCTGAATTTGATTACTACGGGTGAGCTCAAACACAGCTAAGTCTTTGATAAAGTCAGGGGCTTTAACACCTGCTGCCCATAACATAATGTCAGCATTAATATGCTCATCATCTTTGGTAATAAAGCCTTGCGCACTGGCTTCTTTTACTTGCGTTTGTTCACGCACATTCACACCCAGCTTTAATAATTCGCGTTTGGCACTAATGGCAATACGCTCAGGCAGCGCGGGTAAAATACGCGGACCTGCCTCAATTAAGTGAATATGTAGGCGCTTAGAAGACATGTTAGTTAAACCATATAACTTTAACAGCTCTGATACATGATATAGCTCGGCTGAAAGCTCAACCCCAGTTGCGCCAGCACCTACAATGGCAATATTGAGAGATTGTTGTTGGTTGTCGTCTTGATGTAAACGAGTAAAGCTATCAAGTAAGGTATGCTGAAAACGTTCTGCTTGCTGATTTGAATCTAAAAAGTAGCAATGTTCTTTAATGCCAGGGGTATTAAAATCGTTACTTACGCTGCCAACTGCAATAACAAGGTAGTCATAATGTACAGTTCGCTCAGGTAAAATAGCATGGCCTAAGTCGTCAGAAAGTGGCGCTAGAGTAATACATTTTTTGCTTTGATCAAGTTGGTAAAAAGTACCTAACTGGAATCGGTAATGATGCTTAGCAGCATGAGCAGAATAAACCACACCATCTAAATCGGGATCAATAGAGCCCGTTGCAACTTCATGTAGTAATGGCTTCCAAATATGGGTACGATTCTTATCAATAAGGAGTATATCTGCGTGCTTTTTTCTTCCTAGCTTATGTCCTAATTGAGTTACCAGCTCTAATCCACCGGCTCCACCGCCAATAACGACGATTTTAGGTATGGTGTTGCTCATCGTATTATCCTAAAAAAATAAAAACTCATTAAACTTACAAACCGCTCATATTGATTGTATTCAGAATTTCTCAGCCGTACCACAGGAGAATATCGGCTCTTTTTGTATCATCAATATAGAGGTACGCTTGAACGACTATTTTCTTTCACCGATAAACCTAATTGTTGTGCAGTAGCGAACAGTATCAGAAGTCTATTCATGGCATTTGCTAATTAACTTATGTATCTATACTTAAGACGTAGGTCAAGCGATTGAAATATTTACCTAAACGTGAAATCATGTTGGCAATACTGAACGGACTTCAATTTAAAGAAGAATCTATATTTAAAGGAAAATACATGACTCTAAAATGGACTTATTTATACCTAATAATAACAGCTCTGTTATTTAGCACTAACGCAAACTCAGAAGAAACATTAAACACTCAGTTCAAAGCTGCTTATTACTCATATCAAGATGCGGTAAAAAGTGATGACCTAGATGCGCAACTTAAATATGCAAAAGAAGCTTACGAGTTAGGCAAACAGCTCTATGGTGACACTGATATTAATACCGCAAATTTAGCGCTAATATTAGCTCAACAATACCTCAATAAAAATCAAGAAAAAGCAGCAACGCCAGTTCTCTTAGAAACCTTAAATATTTTCAAAAGTGAATATGGGGATAATGCTATAGAGCTTGCTGAAATCTATATTCTTTTAGGCCAATCTCTGCCTTATAACGAAAGTGAAAAAGCGATTAGTTATTACCAATCTGCTTTAAATATTGCTGAAGAAAATGAAAAAGAACATCCTTATTTTAATGCGCAAATACAATTAGAAGCGGGAATGGAATTACTTCGTGCAGGCTCTAGAAAAAGTAGCACTATTTTAACGGCGCAAAAGTTTTTTGCAGAAAATTTACCTAACAATGATAAGCGCGTAGTTAGAGCTAATTTTTATGCGGGTAAATATTATTCAGCACGACAAAAATATAGCCAAGCGATTGAACATTGGGAGATGAATTTACCTGTATTTGAGTCACTAGAAGGGGGCACGCACCCTTTAGCGTTAAGCACTCATGCATATATGATTCACGCGCTAGAAAAATCAAATAAAAGTGATGAAGCAACTAAACATTGTATTGCCATTGGTTCAATGAAACCGTGGGATGATAGTCAAGACCAAATGCCTTTATTTAGATCTGAGCCTAAATATCCAATGGATTATGCTAAAAAAGGCAAGACAGGTTGGGTAGAGGTAGGTTTTACTGTTTCTGATTTTGGCACCGTGAAAGAGGCAAAAATATTAAACTCTGAAGGTGGCAGTAAATTTGAGAAGTCATCTTTGGCGGCATTAGAAAAATGGCGCTACGCACCTAAATTTGAAGATGGAAAGCCTACTGAAGCATACGCCACTGTACGTTTAGACTTTAAGATGGATTAGTTGTCTATTTTTTTAGCTAGCAGATAGGTGAATGATAGCGTGGGTAGTTTTTACAACAATTATATAGACTTGATATTAGGCTTGCTCAAGCTCGATTAAACTATATCGAACCGTCCAAGTTTTAGTTGTTGTAAATGTTACTGATGTACCTATTCACTAGACTATTTAATCCTAATATATTGTGGCAACTTTCGAAAATCTATAAGTTTAGAACCCTAAGTTACCTTGGTTAATTTAGTTATTTCTAGGAATAGCCTGATTAACATAAACATCAAAGCGATTTTTCTTCATATTAATACTGGTTGAAGGCGTTTTTCCTGCCAGTGGTGGCGCATAACTAGGGCGTTTAACGACAACGCGGTACTTTGCTAAGGCAATGGCTGGCGCAAGTAAGTTGTCAGCATCAAGATCTTCACCCACTAGTGACTGAAATACGCGCATTTCTTTTTTAACGGCGGCAGATTTTTCACGGTGTGGGTACATAGGATCAAGGTAGATCACATCTGGCGGCTCGGCTAAGGTCATATTTTCAATCGATGAGGAATTAATTAAGCGCATACGGTCGGTAATATCATTAATTTCAGTGCTTAGCTTAGCGCGTTCTAAACCGTCTTCTAATAAAGCGGCAACGATAGGCATACGCTCCATCATGGTAACGTAGCAACCTAAAGTAGCTAGCACAAAAGCATCACGGCCCAAGCCTGCGGTGGCATCGAGTACATTCGGGGTAAAACCATGTTTTAATCCGACTGCTTTAGCAATGTCTTGACCTCGACCACCGCCAAACTTACGGCGATGGGCTGTGGCACCATCAACAAAATCAACGCAAATAGCGCCTAGTTTGGGTTCATCAAGCTTACTTAGCTCTAAGCGTTGTAGGTTAACTTGTAAGGCGAACAATAGTTCAGGATGATTTTTTACCGCGGCAATATCGCCGATATAATCAAGTTGCCACTTTTTGGCAATTTTTTTTGCTTTGTCGATGTCGACAGCATCAACATAGGCAACGGCAACTTTATTCAACATTGGCGACTTCTTCTAAATGAATATGATTGTCGCCCGTTGCATAAGCAATAAGACGACTTAGCTGGCTTAGTGATAAATCACATTGCTGCTGCCAGCGATTAAAGCTTGCTTGTATAGCGTTCAAGCTCGATTTAGTTTGAATGCCGCCGGTGATAATATCATGAGCGCGAAAATACGCTTCGACATCTCGGCTAAGAATAAACGTGTCTTTGCCTAACGCTCGCAAAGCATAAGGTCCGGTATTACCGCCAAGACGCTGACCGTGCTTTTTCAAATAGGCCCATAAACCGATAATATCGTTACTGGGCCAGTTAGCAATAAATTCAGCAAAGCTATGGCCTTTTTGTTGTTCTTCAAAAATCATTTGCCCGTTAGCTTTAATGGTTTTTACTTTGTTAAAGTTACGAATGATTTTTGGATCGCTAGCTTTTCGTTCCATCATTTCTTCTGGCATCATCAAAATTTTTTCGATATTAAAATTAAAAAAGCTCTCTTCGAAATTTGGCCATTTATTTTCTACTACGCGCCAAACAAAACCCGATTGAAATACTTTTTTACTGAACTCGGCTAAAAAGCGGTCGTCAGGTATGGCGGCTAATAAGCGATCTTCATTACCAGGCCCGAGTAAGATGTTGAGATTGGCTGCGCCACCTTTGCGAGCAGCGGCGCGTTGATAAATATCGTCAATTTTTTCTAATGCCATGTGCTTAACCTGTGATGCCGCTATGACGCAGTAAAGCATCAATGCTAGGCTCTCGGCCACGGAAGGCTTTAAACAGTTCGCTTGGCTCTTTTGAACCGCCCATTTCTAGCACATTGGATAAAAAGTCATGGCCAACCGTTTGGTTAAAAATCCCTTCTTCTTCAAAGCGAGAAAAAGCATCTGCCGATAACACTTCAGCCCATTTATAACTGTAATATCCGGCCGCATAACCACCGCCGAAAATGTGGCCAAAGCTGTGTTGAAAACGATTGAATTCTGGCGCTTTAAACACTGCGTAGTCATCACGAACTTGGTTTAATACTTGTTGAATTTCATCACCTTTTTCTGGCGAGTATTGAGCATGCATTTTAAAATCGAATAAGCTAAATTCTAGCTGACGGATCATTTGCATTGCTGATTGGAAGTTTTTCGCTGCGAGCATTTTATCTAGCATATCTTGCGGTAACGATTCATCTGTTTGATAGTGACCAGAAATAAAGGCAAGTGCCTCTGGTTGCCAACACCAATTTTCTAAAAACTGGCTCGGTAATTCAACAGCATCCCATGGCACACCGTTAATACCAGAAACGCCTGCTGCGTTAATCTGCGTTAACATATGGTGAATACCGTGACCAAACTCATGGAACAAGGTAACGACTTCGTCATGCGTAAATAAAGCCGGTTTGTCGCCGACAGGGCCATTAAAATTACAGGTTAAGTAGGCAACTGGGTATTGAATATCGCCATTGGCTAATTCTCGTCGGCCGACACAGTCGTCCATCCAAGCGCCGCCACGTTTGTGGGCTCGAGCATATAGATCAAAATAAAAGCTGCCGCGAAGTTGCTGATTTTTATCCAAAACATCAAAAAACTTAACATCTTTATGCCAAGTATCAACATCTTTCCGCTCACTAATGGTTAAACCAAACAAGCGATGTACCACTTCGAATAAACCGGCAACAACTTTGCTTTCAGGGAAGTAAGGACGTAATTCTTCGTCAGAAATAGCGTAACGTTCTTGTTTTAACTTTTCACTGTAATAGGGTAAATCCCAAGCTTGTAAGTCGCTTTGGGCAAAGTTTTGTTTAGCAAATGCTGTAACTTCAACTAAGTCTTGCTCACCTTGAGCTTTCGATTTTACGGCTAAATCTTCTAAGAAGCCGATAACTTCATTGCTGTTATTTGCCATTTTGGTTGCGAGAGACTTTTCTGCAAAGCTATCAAAACCGAGTAAGTTGGCAAGCTCATGACGTAAAGCGAGTAATTCACTCATGATCGGGCTGTTGTCATATTCACCAGCATTTGGGCCAATTTCAGAGGCACGGGTAACGTAAGCACGATACATTTTTTCGCGTAATGCTTGGTTATCACAGTAGGTCATGACCGGTAAATAACTTGGTATGTCTAAGGTAAATAACCAACCTGACTTTTCTTGTGCTTCGGCTAAGGCTTTTGCCGCTTCTTTGGCACTTGCGGGCAATCCCGAGAGTTCTTTTTCATCAGTAATATTAACGTTAAATGCATGGGTGGCGTCGAGAATATTATTACCAAAAGTAGAACTAAGTTCAGATAAACGGGCAGAAATTTCACCGTAGCGTTTTTGATCTTGACTGTTCAGCGCGATACCAGAAAGCTTGAAGTCTCTTAAGGCATTAGTGATCACTTTTTGTTGCGCTGTGTTTAGCTGGCTAAATTCATCACTTGCACTTAATTGCTGGTAAGCGGCAAATAGGCCAGCATGTTGGCCAACAAACGTGCCATATTCAGATAAAAGTGGCAGACATGACTCATAAGCATCGCGCAGCTCATCGCTGTTAACCACTGAGTTCATATGCGAAATGGGCGACCATAACTTACCTAATACGTCATCAACTTCATCAATAGGTGCAACTAAATTAGCCCAAGTAAATGGCGTATTGTTAGCTAACACATCTGCAATGGTATTTTTACAATTGGCTATAGCTTCTTCAACCGCAGGTTTAATATGCTTTGGTTTGATTTTAGAGAATTGTGGTAATGATGTATTTTGTAATAATGGATTGGTCATGAAATTCGCATTTTAGCTAGGTTATGGTCTAGATGTAATGGCAAAGCAGTCGATAATCAAGGTTTAGCTGTCACTATTTGGTACTAGTGATCAAAATTTGAAATTTATAGCTTCAATATCATGTCAATCTAATATCATTTAGACGTTATAAATTAGCTATGTTGATAGCTATGCTTGAATTTTTGTTTTTTAAGTCCAATATAATAAATCATAATCACACAGGAATATTAATATGACACAACATTTTGACTACATTTCAATTGGCGCTGGCAGTGGCGGCATTGCTTCAGCAAACCGAGCAGCGCGTTTAGGTAAAAAAGCGGCAATTATTGAAGCTAAACATATTGGTGGTACTTGTGTGAATGTCGGTTGTGTGCCGAAAAAAGCCATGTGGTATGCCGGACAAATTGCCGATGCATTACATTACGCTAATGATTATGGTTTTAAAGCGCCATTGCAAAACTTTGACTGGTCGAAATTAGTCGCAAACAGAGAAGCTTATATCGAACGTATTCATGCGGCTTATGCGCGTGGTTTTGCCAGTAACGACGTTACTGTGATTGATGGTTTTGCTAAGTTTGTTGATAAAAACACGGTAGAGGTTGATGGTGTTTTATATACCGCTGAGCATATTACGATTGCCACAGGTGGACGCCCAAGTCGCCCAAGCATCGAAGGTGCAGAGTACGGTATTGATTCCGATGGTTTTTTTGCACTAACCGAACAACCCGAGAAAGTAGCGGTGGTAGGTGCCGGTTATATAGCAGTTGAACTTGCGGGCGTGTTACACGCATTAGGCAGTGAATCACACTTATTGGTACGTAAAGAAAAACCATTGCGCGGTTTTGATGACATGCTCAGTGATACGTTAGTGGAACAAATGGCCAAACATGGTCCAACGCTGCATACCATGAGCGTACCAACGCGGATTGAAAAGCATAGTGATAACACGCTGACAATTCATTTAGAAAACGGTAAAACTGTTGGACCTGTAGACACTCTAATCTGGGCGATTGGCCGAGAGCCTGCCACTGATAACATTAATATTGAATCAACAGGTATTAAGCTCGACGAACGTGGTTTTATTCCAACAGATAAATATCAAAATACTGACGTCGCCGGTGTTTATGCGGTGGGTGACAATACTGGCCGCGCGCAGTTAACGCCAGTTGCTGTTGCGGCAGGTCGTCGTTTATGTGAACGCTTATTTAACAATAAACCTGACGAGCATTTAGATTACTCAAATATAGCGACAGTAGTCTTCAGTCATCCGGTAATTGGCACGGTTGGTTTGTCAGAAAAAGAAGCGATTGAAGAGTACGGTGTTGATGAAGTTAAAGTCTATAACTCTCAATTCACCGCATTATATCAAGCGATAACTGAAGATTATCGCGATCCGACTCGCATGAAATTAGTTTGTGCTGGTAAAGAAGAAAAAATAGTCGGTATTCACAGTATTGGTTTTGGTAGTGATGAATTACTGCAAGGTTTTGCTGTCGCTATGAAAATGGGCGCAACAAAAGCTGATTTTGATAATACCGTGGCGATTCATCCAACGTCAGCAGAAGAATTTGTCACTATGTAACCACAGATTATTAGGTAGCTTGATCGTTCGTTTAGAAAATCATGAACAGATGTTTAGAACTCTAGATAATAGGGTTCTAAACGACTTTGTCCTCAGTAAAATTTACGCAACGTAACTCTTTCATCATCATTCTTGTAACGTCATCTCGGGCTTTTCATATGCAAAAGCTAATTGAAATTATTTGCTTATTATTTCAAACACTTCTATTCACAGTATCGGCTGAAGTTTGCTTAATGACGGGTGGCATGGCAAACCCATGGGTAACTCAGCTATGAAGCGTATTAAGTGCGTACAATTCATTACATCTTTTAACTTCTGAAAAATTTCAAATCGCTTTTTTTTATATTAGAATGATCGTTCATTCTAATGCAAAGAGTATTTATTTATGCAGTTTTACCGTTTCGGTCTATTAATTTTATCGGCCATCGTTGGTTCTGTTGTTTTAACTGGGTGTGATGTTGTAGCTGAACAAGCTACATCTTCAGCTCCTCAAGCCACACCTGTCGGTGTGGTTACGTTAAAAAGCCAAGCGCTCACACTTAAAAAAGAATTGCCCGGGCGTGTAAATGCATTTCAAATTGCAGAAATTCGTCCTCAAGTCAGTGGTATTGTACAGTCGCGCTTATTTGTTGAAGGTAAACAGGTTGAGCAAGGTCAGGCGCTTTATCAAATCAATCCTGCCGTTTTTGAAGCAGAACTTGCAGCCAGTGAAGCCGCAGTTGCCAGAGCAGAGGCCAGTATTGCGAGCAGTAAAGCTAAAGCTGCTCGCTTTAGTGAACTGTTAAAAATTAAAGCCGTAAGTCAGCAAGACTTTGATGAGGCAGATGCAGCGTACAAACAAGCACGAGCTGAATTATTAACAGCGAAAGCACAATTACAGTCGGCAAAAATTAATCTTGATTATAGCCATGTATCATCACCGATTAGTGGTCAAATTAGTAAATCAAGTGTGACAGTTGGGGCTTTAGTTAGTGCTAACCAAGCGACAGCGCTTGCCACTGTTACGCAACTAGACCCAATTTATATCGATTTAACACAATCAAGTAATGAACTTACTCAACGTAAAAAAGCCTTGGCATCAGGCTTATTAACGGTTGATCCTGCAACGCAAACAGACGTTGAGTTGATTATGGAAGATGGTTCAATATACCCGCATAAAGGGACGTTACAGTTTTCTGAAGTTACCGTTAATCCAAGCACAGGATCTGTAATTCTGCGAGCTGAATTTCCAAATCCTGAAAAGCTTCTCTTACCAGGCATGTATGCACGCGCATCAATTGTTGAAGGAGTAAAAGCGGATGCTATTTTGGTACCGCAACGTGGTGTTAGTCGCAATTCTAAAGGCGAGCCTACGGCGCTTGTGGTAAGTGCAAAGAGTATCGTTGAAAGTCGAGTGTTAAAAATTGACCGTTCAGTTGGCGCTAATTGGTTAGTCATTGATGGCTTAAAAGCAGGTGACAGACTTATTGTTGAAGGCTTACAGAAGATTCGTTCTGGTGCGCCAGTTACCGCAACTGAAGTTGACTCGTCAGCTTTATCTTCTACAAACAAAGCGCAATAACGGAGAATCTGAATGTCACGATTTTTTATCGATAGACCTATATTCGCTTGGGTGTTGGCAATTATAGTGATGCTTGCGGGTATTTTAGCGATTAAGGTTTTGCCTATTGCGCAGTATCCTTCAATTGCGCCACCAGCGATTAGTATTACCGCTAACTACCCAGGCGCATCAGCACAAACATTAGAAGACTCAGTTACACAGGTCATTGAACAAAAAATGAAAGGCTTAGATGGCTTGTTGTATATGTCATCAACTTCAGAATCAAGTGGCTCAGCAACACTTACCCTGACTTTTAGTGCCGAAACTGATCCTGATATTGCTCAGGTACAAGTACAAAATAAATTAGCAACAGCAACACCACTTTTACCGGAAGAAGTACAAAGGCAAGGTGTTGTGGTGGCAAAATCGGCGCGTAATTTCCTACTTGTGGTCGGTTTTGTTTCGCAAGACGGCAGCATGAATAATATTGATATTGGTGATTATGTTTCGTCAAATGTACAAGATATTGTTTCGCGTGTTAATGGTGTGGGTGAAGCACAATTATTTGGCTCTCAATATGCTATGCGTATTTGGTTAGATCCGGCAAAATTACAAAACTTTAAATTAACACCTGCTGATATCAGCGCGGCAATTAGTGCGCAAAATGCTCAAGTTTCAGCAGGTCAACTCGGCGGAATGCCTGCTGTTGCCGGACAACAACTTAATGCGACAGTAACAGCACAGAGTCGTTTACAAACCCCTGCACAATTTGAAAATATTTTGGTAAAAACCAACAGTGATGGCTCTATTGTTCGTCTTGAAGATGTGGCAAGAGTAGAGCTAGGTGGTGAAAATTATGGTGTTGTTGCGCGTTTTAATGGTAAGCCAGCATCAGGTTTAGGGGTAAAGCTGGCCAGTGGCGCAAATGCACTCGATACAGCTCAAGGGGTTAAAGATGCGCTGAAAGAACTTGCACCATTTTTCCCTGAAGGTTTAGTTACCGTTATTCCTTATGATACTACGCCGTTTGTTTCATTATCGATTGAAAAAGTTATACACACTCTTATCGAAGCGGTGATCTTGGTTTTTGTTGTCATGTATCTGTTTTTACAAAACTTCAGAGCAACGCTTATTCCAACCATTGCTGTGCCAGTGGTCTTGCTGGGCACATTTGGTATCTTGTACACCTTTGGCTATTCAATTAATACTTTAACAATGTTTGCCATGGTTTTAGCTATTGGTTTGCTAGTTGATGATGCCATTGTTGTGGTGGAAAATGTTGAACGTTTAATGACTGAAGAAAAACTTTCGGCGCTGGAAGCTACACGTAAGTCTATGGATGAGATTAAAGGCGCACTTGTTGGTATTGCTATGGTGCTTTCTGCGGTATTTATACCGATGGCATTCTTTAGTGGCTCAACCGGTGTTATCTATCGACAGTTCTCTATCACGTTGGTTTCCGCCATGGGGCTTTCGGTATTAGTGGCGCTTATTTTAACACCGGCATTATGTGCAACCTTATTAAAACCTAGCCATGTGCATAATGACAACTCATTAATAGGTAAATTTTTCTCTGGCTTTAACCGCGGCTTCGATAAAACCAACTCAGGTGCGCAAAGCTTTGTTGGCCGAATGATCAAGCATGCTAAGCGTTACTTACTTATTTATGGCGTGATTGTTGGCGGCATGGTGTATGTATTTTCAAGCTTACCAACGGCATTTTTACCTGATGAAGACCAAGGTATTTTGTTTAACCAAGTGATGTTACCTGCGGGGTCAACTACAGAGCAAACTTTAGCGGTGGTTAAAAAAGTAGAAAATCATTACTTGAACGATCAGTCTGAAGCGGTTAAAGGTATTTTTACTGTTACAGGTTTTAGCTTTGCTGGCTCAGGACAAAACTCAGCTATAGGTTTTGTTAGCTTGAAGCACTGGGATGAACGTCAACGTGACGACTTATCGGTTAATGCAGTTGCTGGTAAAGGTATGGGTTATTTCTCTACTATTAAAGAAGCTTTTGTCTTTGCCTTTCCACCACCAGCGATTGTAGAGCTAGGTACGGCAAATGGTTTTAATCTGTTTTTGCAAGACCGTGTTGGTCTTGGTCATGATGCCTTATTAGCGGCTAGAAACCAGTTGCTAGGTATGGCGAGTCAAAGTCCGATATTGGCAGGAGTACGTCCAAATGGACAAGAAGATATGCCAGAATTACAGCTTGATATCGATCTTGCAAAAGCTGAAGCGCTTGGCGTATCGCAAGGTGATATCAACAGCACACTTTCTACCGCGTGGGGTAGTAGTTACGTTAATGACTTTATTGACCGTGGCCGTGTGAAAAAAGTTTATCTGCAAGGTGAAGCTGAATCACGCATGGTGCCAGAAGATCTTAATCAATGGTACGTGCGCAATAATAATGGCGATATGGTGCCATTCTCCGCCTTTGCTAGTTCATTTTGGTCGTACGGATCACCGCGTTTAGAGCGTTACAATGGCTTTTCTGCCATGGAAATTCAAGGTAGTGCAGCACCGGGTTACAGTACCGGTCAAGCCATGGATGAAATGGAACGTTTAGTTAAGCAATTACCTAATGGTGTTTCTTCTGAGTGGTCGGGTATTTCTTATCAAGAACGCTCAAGTGGAGGTCAAGCGCCGTTACTTTATGGTTTATCACTGTTGTTTGTATTTTTATGTTTAGCGGCATTATATGAGAGTTGGTCGGTACCGTTTGCGGTTATGTTAATTGTGCCTTTAGGTATATTTGGTGCGATCATGGCAGCTTTTGGCGGCGGCTTATCAAACGATATTTACTTACAAGTTGGCTTATTAACGACCATTGGTTTAGCGTCTAAAAATGCCATCTTAATTGTTGAATTTGCTATTCATAAAATGGCGGAAGGGCTAAGTGTCGTCGATGCTGCAATCGCTGCAGTTCGTTTGCGCTTACGTCCAATTTTAATGACTTCAATGGCCTTTATTTGTGGTGTTATACCGTTAGCTGTTGCCTCTAGTGCCGGCTCTGGCGCGCAGAACGCACTCGGTATTTCTATTATTGGTGGTACGCTAGCGTCTTCAATTTTAGTGGTGGTTTTTGTGCCAATGTTTTTCGTTATCGTGCGCCGAATATTTCCAGGTAAAACAGATAATACCGCGAAGGAACATACACAATGAGCAGTAAATACTTCCATCAAAAAACGTTCAGCTTAAGTGCTTGGTAGTGGTGGCTAACAACCTGAAAATACAGCTCAGTAATGGTATTTTAAGGTCTATAGTTTGCTATAGGCCTTAAATAACTTAGCTTAATTGTAAGGGCATGCCTTTATGCCGAACCTGTTGGGTTTGTAGTGGAGTTTCTGATGAAACCAAAAACTAAAAGACATATAGATCCTGCGTTAGCTGAAGCGCGCCGTAACCAAGTACTTACTGCGGCAGCTGATTGTTTTCGCCGGAAAGGCTTTCATGGTGCGGGCATGGCTGAAATATCAAAAACAGCCGGTATGAGTGCAGGGCATATTTATAATTACTTTGACAGCAAAGAAGCGATTATAGAAAGTATTATTGAGCAAGACATGGAAGAAATGTTCTCAATATTTCAAGAATTTGAACAGCAACCAGGTGACATTTTAACGGTACTACTTAATGGTTTGAATGTCGGTGTACAACGACATATGGACACCGGTGCTTGTGCGGTCGATTTAGAAATGTTAGCAGAGGCTGGGCGCAACAATAAAGTTGCCACGTTATTACGTGATGCTGATACGCAAGCACGCAATAGAATGTGTCAGTTACTGATGAGCGAGCGTAGCGTAATTAAAGAAATTTCTGCTGTGGAGTTAGAAAGTCGAGTTAATGTTATTTTTTCGGTTATGGCAGGCTTACTGTTAAGAAAAATGCTTTACCCTGAGTTGACTGAGGAAACGGTGTTAATTGCACTTCGCCCGGCAATAAAAACCTTACTTATGCCGTTTGAGTAAGCATTTAGCTTGTTAAGGCTAGCGAGTATTCATTACATTAAAGAAACTTAGGAGCATGGTTTAATCGCGTTAAGTTAAAGCTAACGGCCTACAATCTTCATTTCTACAAGGTATTAATTGATCTTAACTAGCTTTAACGCATTTTTCTTGTTTTACGCTTGTTACTCTAATGCGAGGTTGTACAATAAATCAAATCTGCTTAGTACAACAAATATGAGAGTAAAAATGCTGTCTACACGTTATGTATTACTCACCGCAATAATATTTAATTGCCTATTAAGTTACTCAACGGTTGCTGAAGAACATCAGCACCAGCATAGCAATCAACAAGCATTGCAGTTAAACCATGGTGCTAAGTGGCAAATCGATCAGAGTTTACATATCGGTATGGTCAGTATTCAACAACAATTAATGGTGAATCTTGATGCTATCCATTATGATAAATTTTCTCAAACTCAATTTTTAGCCTTAGCATCAGCGTTTGATAAGCAACTGAATTTTTTATTCGAAAATTGCCAACTAGCCCCTAAAGCTGACGCACAGCTTCATGTCTTACTTGCAAAAATAATGCAAGGGAACGACTTAATTAAGCATGCTGAGAATAAAAAATCAGGCGCGGTTATGATTCTTCAAGCACTAGAAGAATATCCAAAATATTTTAATGACGTCAATTGGCAATAACAGGCCAGTTGATAGCTTATAAGTCGTAAGCCTGCCAGCGATAATACTTCCGTTCATTGCTAACGCCTGCTGATGTTGCAGCAGCGCGCCGCTTATGTGACGTTTATTAGATAACAAATCTAATCACCATTTAAATTATTCCAATATAGCGACAGTGGTGTTTGGTCATTCGGTTATTGTTACTGTCGGGATATCAAAGTAAGAAGCTATTGCTGAATGCGGTGATGATAAGTTGAAGTGTATAGCTCTCAATTTATCTTCTTATATCAAGCGATTAGTGAGGGCTATCGCGAGCCAACTAGAATAAAATTAGTTTGCCTTAGAAAATAAGAAAACCTTTGTTTTTCATGGTTTATTTTTGTATTGATGAATTATTGCAGGGCTTTGCCATAGCAATGAAATCGGCGCAACAAAAGCTGACTTTGATTGTACGGTTGTTATTCACCCAAACTCAACCGAAGAGTTTGATACTATGAATTAATGGTGTCTGGAAAACCTACTGTGTAGATTTGTAAACGCTGGAAAAACTATTAACCTTGTTGTTATGTGGTATCTGCAATAGTATTTTTACGGTAGTTTTTTAGTCAAACCTAACGGCTGTTATTGTTAGCCATTTAATAATGTTGTTGGAGAAGTTAATGCCCTGGTGAGAATGCGATAAGCTCTGAACCGCAAACAAAGGGTAGGACATAAGGTGCTTTAGCTATATAACCTAACATGATATAAGCGATCAGATGTTAACTTATATTCATTATTTAGCTCTTGGGAATTGCAATATCATGTTACTTAAATCAAGTTGAAATATGAATGCCACTAGTCATTAATATATGGAAGAGGTAATTAAATTGACTGAGACAAATAGCAGTTTTGCCAACATTCCGTTTAAGCCATTAGCCATGCTCAGACAGGGTGGAAAAGCTCGTGATTTCGTGCTTTTCTGGCTTTTAGGTTGTGCGATAATTGTACCATCAAGTGTAATCACTCGTTATCTGGAATGGACGGGTCTGGAGTTATCACTTAGTGGCATGTCAATTTACATTACTGTCTATATTCCAATGTTACTTTGTGTGCCGATCGTTTTCTGGTTTGGCTATTTTTGGGCAGCAATTCCAGCTTATCTTGCGACTTTTTTGGTTGCATATGTTGGAGGTATGCCGTTGGGCTGGATTTTGTTATTCTCCTTTGCCAATCCACTCAGCTTGGCATTTTATTATTTATCTTTGTCTATTCTACCTAAACATACCAAGATTAATGTGTTTGTTTCTCTCATTGGCTTTGTGCTTATTTCTTTGGTGGCTTCTCTAGCAGGTTCCTCGGGGTCATTTATTTGGGCATTTGCGAATAAAGTAGGACTTAACAATGCACTTCCGGTTTGGCAAGGTTGGTGGGTAGGCGGATGGTTACAGACTACTTTTATCGTCTTGCCGGTATTGTATTTTTTCAGTCCTGTTGTTCTTAAGCTTAGTGCGGCATTGCACTCACCAAATTCAGTAAAGCGGGTTGTGTCATATAGAGTACTCACACTGGCGACAATCGCTTTTGTTACTGTGTTAGTCGGTTATGTTGCCACGGCCCGTTTTATCAGCATTGAGCAGTTGGCTCGGTTAAAAAGTACATCAATGAGCCAAGCAAGCCTTCTTACTATCGACAATGCTATTAGTGGCATGTCCTATCCTCTTTTTATCTTACTTGCCGTGATGGTCGCTCTGATATTTCTGATTTATAAAGCAATTATTTACTGGAGTGAGGTACTTAAAAATGCCAATAAACTGCTGAATGAAAAAAATATTGAACTGGAAATGCTAGCTTCAACAGATGAGCTTACCCAACTACTTATGCGTAGAAAGGTGATGGAAGTCGCTCAAATTGAGTTCGACCGTGCCAGAAGAAATAGTCAGTGGCTCAGTGTATTAATGATCGATATTGACAAATTTAAACGCATCAACGATGAATATGGCCATCTTGTTGGTGACAAAGTGATCAGTGATGTTGCTGGTCGTCTAAAGCAATCTGTGCGTCCTTATGATTCAGTTGGCCGCTATGGCGGTGAAGAGTTTATCGTCGTTCTTCCCAATTCCACGTTGGAAGACGCGATGGTTATTGCTGAGCGTATTCTAGCGAGTATTGCTAACTTACCGGTTGTTACCGACAAGGGTGACTTGTGTGTCACTGTGAGCATTGGCGCAGCATCGTTGCAAGAACATGATAAAAACATACCATCATTGATTGAGCATGCTGACCAAGCGTTGTTGAGTGCTAAGGCTCAAGGCAGAAACTGTATTCAAAGGCACCAATGAAAATACATAAATTAGCGTTGAAGGTGTCAAAATACTGTTTTTCCGTCGGCTAGAATTTAGTGCTACTAAGGTCTATTAGCCGCTTTCTTTAATATTATTTTAGGAAAAGTGATAGTAAATTGGACAATTGATTGTCATGCAATGCTAATAAGTCGTTTTGTTATATTGCTATAAGTTCCCGCTAATTTAAAAATCGATTTCTATGGTATTTATCACTTTTATTACCGCTAATGTAAAAATTAAATGATCATTTATCACGAGAAAAAATTTAATTTCTCATAAAGTTTAATTAACAAAATTAAGCTAGCCCTTGCCAAATATAGCTTATGTTTTTTTGTTATTTCTAGGCATCATAAAGCGGTAAAAATAGTTTAACAATTGTCTGGTAATGATGCCGTTTTCTGGTAATCTCTTAGCTCGCTTATTTAAGTTGCTCGTTAATTGAGCAGCATGGTTTAAGCATGTGTATTTATTTATCCACATAATAAAAAAATAACAATAAATATATGAAAAGAATTTTTGACTTACCTTTTTTCAATAATTACAGTGAGTTAAACTTAGGTTTCCGTAAAGTTCGTTAGATCTTTATGGCTTTTCATCGTGCTTTTCAACATACTTATCCACAGTTGTCACTAATTGATGTGACTAATTTAAATGAATTGCTAGAGAGAATTTGCTGATTATGGCATGCTTAGCAAATCTTTCTCCCAGTCAAAAAATTATCATGCCAACTTCTGACCAATCACCGCTAATTTTAGTCGATGGTTCATCTTATTTATTCCGCGCATATCACGTACCATATTTGCAAGCTTTGTCGACATCAGACGGTCAACCTACCGGTGCTATTACCGGGGTGTTGAATATGATCAGAAGTCTGAAAAAAGACTATCCAAACGGTAATGTTGTTGTGGTGTTTGATGCCAAAGGAAAAACCTTTCGTAATGACATGTACCCTGAATATAAAGCTAATCGACCGCCAATGCCGGATGATTTACGTACACAAATAGCACCCTTACATGAAATAATTGCTGCTATGGGCCTACCTTTATTAGTTATTGAAGGTGTTGAAGCTGATGATGTTATTGGTACCTTGTCAGAGCAAGCGACAGCCTTAGGTATGGAAACCGTTATTTCTACTGGTGATAAGGATATGGCGCAGTTGGTTAACCAACATGTACGCTTAATTAATACCATGACCAATGTCGAAATGGACGAGGCCGGCGTTATTGAAAAATTTGGTGTTCGCCCAGATCAAATTATTGATTATCTTGCCTTAATGGGCGATAAAGTTGATAACATTCCAGGCGTTGAAAAATGTGGACCTAAAACGGCAGTAAAATGGTTAACTGCGCACCCTAGTTTAAAAGAGGTGATGGCGCATGCTGATGAAGTAAAAGGTAAGGTTGGTGAAAACTTACGTACCGCTTTACCACAATTACCGCTTTCTTATGAGCTGGCTACTATTCGACTCGATGTTGAACTTGAACAAACGGTAACAGAATTGCAGCCGATAGCTGCTGATGTTGAAAAACTCAAGTCACTGTACCAACAATTCGAACTTAAGCGTTTACTGGCAGACTTAAACTCTGGCGATGATAAAACAAAAGTAGCGGTTGCTGAAAGCGATGAGGCAGTAGCTGAATTGCCTGCTGATGTTGACGCTGAATATGACATTGTACTTGATAAAGCAAGTTTTGGTGTTTGGCTTGAAAAGCTAAAAAGTGCCGAGCTTTTTGCTTTCGATACTGAAACCACCAGCGTTAACTATATGAAGGCAGAATTAGTCGGCTTGTCATTTTGTTTAGCAGTCGGCAAAGCCGCTTATGTGCCTTTAAATCATGATTATTTAGATGCGCCAGAGCAACTTGAGCTTAATTGGGTCCTTGAGCAACTCAAACCGTTATTAGAAAGTAAAACAGTGGCTAAAGTTGGGCAAAACTTAAAATACGATGCCAATGTGTTATCGCACTATGGTATTGCTATGCAAGGTATAACTTTTGATACCATGCTTGAATCTTACTGCCTTAATAGTGTCGCCACGCGTCATAATATGGATGCTTTAGCGGAAAAATACTTAGGTTATAAAACCGTTCATTTTGAAGATATTGCGGGTAAAGGTGCAAAGCAGCTGACTTTCAATCAAATTGATATTGAAAAAGCCGGACATTACGCCGCAGAAGATGCTGATATTACCTTACGTTTGCACCAAGCAATTTATCCGCAGTTAGCGAAAGTGCCTTCACAACTTTCCGTATTCGACGAAATTGAAATGCCCTTGTTACCTGTGCTTGCACGTATGGAACAGCATGGTGTGCTAATTGATTGCGATATGTTAGATCAACAAAGCCAGTCAATTGGTACGCGTTTATCTGAGTTAGAAATTGAAGCACACAACTTAGCTGGCAAAAGCTTTAACTTAAGTTCGCCTAAGCAATTGCAGGTGATATTGTTTGAAGAGTTAAAAATACCGGTTATTAAGAAAACCCCTAAAGGCGCACCTTCAACCGCCGAAGAAGTGTTGCAAGAATTAGCCTTAGATTATCCCTTACCAAAAGTGATTTTAGAAAACCGAGGCTTAAGTAAGTTAAAGTCTACTTATACCGATAAATTACCTTTACTGGTTGTTCCGAAAACTAACCGAGTTCACACTTCGTACCATCAAGCCGTGACGGCAACGGGGCGTTTATCTTCAACCGATCCAAATTTACAAAACATTCCTATTCGTAGTGAAGAAGGACGTAAAATACGTCTGGCCTTTATTGCCCCACCAGAGCATAAAATTGTTGCTATTGATTACTCGCAAATCGAATTACGGATTATGGCGCATTTATCAGATGACCCAGGTCTTGTTAAAGCCTTCTCAGAAGGTAAAGATGTGCATAAAGCAACGGCAGCAGAGATATTTGCCGTGCCACTTGATGAAGTAACCAGTGAGCAACGCCGTAGTGCTAAGGCGGTTAACTTTGGCTTAATTTATGGCATGTCAGCATTTGGTCTGGCGAAACAGCTGAATGTTCCTCGTCATACAGCACAAGCATATATGGATAAATACTTTGAACGTTATCCGAATGTGTCTCAGTACATGGAAGACACCCGTCAAAAAGCGACAGAAAAAGGCTATGTCGAAACTTTATTTGGTCGTCGACTTTATTTACCTGATATTAAAGCAAAAAATGCTATGCGGAAAAAAGCGGCTGAACGTGCGGCGATTAACGCGCCAATGCAAGGTACAGCAGCAGATATCATTAAAAAAGCCATGTTAGCGGTGGACGCTTGGATATTAGAGCAAAATGATCAGAGAATAAAAATGACCATGCAAGTACACGATGAGCTAATTTTCGAAATCCATCAAGACATAGTAGAAGCAACGACGGCGAGTTTAGTCGATATTATGAATAATGCTATTACCATGAGTGTGCCGCTGATTGCTGAAGCGGGTATCGGTGATAACTGGGAACAAGCACATTAGCGATTAATGTAAATGTGCTGGGATTATTAACTACTGGCTGAAATTTATTCAGTTGCAGCACGCTCTTATTATATAACACTGAGTGATCCCTTCATAATGTGTATTTTTTAGGCCTCTTTCTAGAGGCCTTTTTTTACCCAAAAGTTAAAATTTTAGATTAGTTAGCAGTATTCACACGTTAAAATTAAAACAAAATGTAAAAAAATTACACAATATGCTTTACAGTCTTAGAATAATTACTCTATAATCGTTTTGTTCCTAACGCGAACACTTGTTGTAATAATTTTGAACATTCTAGCTTTCCTCATAGCTTATAGGCCGATAACTTAGTTGTCGGCTTTTTTTTTGCTGTCATAAAATGTGATGTAAATGTTTTATAAACGGCAACTCATGTAGTTTTATTACATGAAGTTGCATGCTTATGCACTTTAGTTAACAAGAAAATAAACAATTGTTTAGTTTGCGGTTATGGTCTTAATTGCTAACTTAGCACTACTTCAGCATGTTTTTTAGCTAGCGAGTGCTGGGTATGAAAAAAATTGAAAATTTAAATTTTTATTTATCAACGACTAACTAAATTAATTAGCTTTAACTGATTTTGATCAATAATGCATTATCTCCATTAAGTATGATGAGGGCATATTTAAACAACGGAGAATTATTATGGGATGTTGTGGTCAATGTGGTGGCGAAGGTCACGAACCAGTAGCAGAACAAGAGCAAACTGAAGAATCAGTTGAAACAACTGAAGAAGAGTAACTCGAACAGTACAATATCAAAGAAGCAGCGAGAGCTGCTTTTTTATTGCTTAAAATTCACTTGAGCTAAAATTGATATATTTGGATTGTATAAATAGTATTATGAAAATTAGAAAGTAATCACTAGCGATAATCGTGCGCTTTATAGTTTGCTTGCCATTATATCGCAGAATAATTTTGCTCAACTCAACTAGATTCAACTCAACTAGATTCAACACAACTTAGCCATTACATTGTTCGATGTGGGCTATTAAGGCTGTTAATTACGCAATTATTTCATTGAATAGCGCTAAGCTATTGTACTTGCGGCTAATAACGATATATTACCCTCAGTTCACAATTAGCTATGATTGAATAGAGGAAAATATTTTGAAAAAATGGACCTTACCATTATTACTCAGTTTTTTAGTTGCCTGCGAAAATACCAATACGGTTGATAGTACAGCTTCAGCAGTTAAAGTTGCTGGAATGAGCTTTATTGAACAGGTTGAAGCACAAGAGGGGAAAACTGTTATTCCATATCAAAAATATGTGCTTGATAACGGTTTGACATTAATTTTGCATCAAGATAGTTCAGACCCTTTGGTTCATGTTGATATGACTTACCATGTTGGCTCTGGCCGAGAAGAGCTCGGTAAGTCGGGATTCGCCCATTTTTTCGAACACATGATGTTTCAAGGTTCAGAACACGTTGCTGATGACGAACACTTTAAAATAGTGACGGAGTCTGGTGGTACCATGAATGGTACAACAAACAGTGATCGTACCAATTATTTTCAAACGGTACCGGCCAACCAATTAGAGAAGATGCTCTGGTTAGAAGCGGATCGTATGGGCTTTTTAGTTGATGCGGTAACCCAAGAAAAATTTGAAATACAGCGTGAAACGGTAAAAAATGAACGGGGTCAAAGCTACGACAATCGTCCTTACGGTTTATTGAGTGAGCGTGTCGGACAAGCTATGTACCCAGCAGGTCATCCATACTCATGGCAAACCATTGGTTATATTGAAGATCTTAATCGTGTAAATGTTAATGACTTAAAAGCATTTTTCTTACGTTGGTATGGGCCAAATAACGCCACCTTAACCATAGGTGGCGATGTTGATGTGGAAAAAACCTTAGCCATGGTAAATAAGTATTTCGGCAGTATTCCACGTGGTCCTGAAGTGAAAATGCCAGAAAAACCAAGTTTTACTATCAATGCTGATCGTTATATTTCTATGGAAGATAATGTCCATTTACCCTTAGTATATATGTCTTATCCGACAGTGAGTGTTAGGCATGAAGATGAAGCTGCATTGGATTTACTGTCGAGCATTTTAGGTGGTGGCAAAACATCATTACTTTATAAAAACTTAGTGAAAAACCAATTAGCCGTACAAGCCTCAGTCAGTCATCCATGTGCAGAACTTGCCTGTACTTTTAATCTATTAGCGTTACCACATCCCGCTTCAGGAAAAACCTTGGCAGATATGGAAAAAATTATTCGCGATAGTTTAGTTGAATTTGAAACTCGTGGTGTTGAAGATGATGACTTAATAAAAGCGAAAGCGGCAATGGAAGCTAATTTTGTTTTTGGCTTACAAAGTGTAGCAGGTAAGGTTAGTCAATTAGCGGCTAATGAAACGTTTAAAGGTGATCCCAATTATATTGAGCAAGACATTGCCCGTTATGCCGAAGTAACGAAAGCCGATGTGATGCGTGTTTATAAAAAATATCTTAAAGATAAACATGGCGTGATCATGAGTGTAGTGCCAAAAGGACAAATGAACTTAGTTGCTGCTGAAGATAACTTTACGCCACCAACACGAGTTACTCCTGAACTGGCTCAAACAACGGATAGCGACTTAAAAATACGTAAAGCCATAGATAACTTTGATCGCAGTATTATGCCAACAGCAGGGATGAATAAAGCCGTCGATGTACCGCAAATGTGGCAAGAAACTTTTGCGAATGGTATTAAAATCTTAGCGACACAAAGTAAAGAAACACCAACCACCTCAATATTGCTTAAAATACCTGCCGGTCATTATTACGAAAGTAAAGACAAAGCCGGTACCGCTTCACTTATGGCTGCAATGTTGAATGAATCGACAACTAAACGCAGTGCAGAGGACATGAGTAAGGAGTTACAAAAGCTAGGTGCCTCAGTAGGCATTTCTGCAGGCAATAGTTATTTAGCCATTAATGTAAACACTTTAACTAAGCACTTAGATGCAACGCTTGCATTAGTTTATGAAAAACTAACCGCACCAGCATTCTTAACCAATGAATTCCAGCGCAATAAAAGTAATGCAATTCAAGGCGCTATTAATGGTAAAAAAGACGCTGGCTATTTAGCATCAACGGCTTATCGTCAATTACTACATGCTGATAACATTGCCGCAATTTCTAGCGCGGGTTCAGAAGCGTCATTGAATAATATTCAGTTGGCTGATGTAAAAGCACTTTATGAGCAACAAGTACAGCCAAAAGGCAGTGAAATAATACTAGTATCTGATTTAGCCAAAGACCGTGTTTTAAAGTCATTAGCTATATTTAAGCCTTTAACCGGTGCAGGTGAAAAGTTGTTGCTTAACTTACCTGATTCAACGGCTAAAGCGGGGGTTATTTATTTAGTTAACAAAGATAATGCGGCGCAATCAGCTATTCGTATTGGTAAGCGTTCATTGACCCAAGATGTGACGGGTGAGTACTATCGTGCTTATTTAATGAACTTTCCATTGGGTGGCGCTTTTAACAGTCGCATTAATTTAAATTTACGTGAGGACAAAGGCTATACCTACGGTGCGCGTTCTTATTTCTACGGTGATAAGTTTTCAGGCGTATATACTGCCAGTGCTGAAGTACGCGCTGATGTCACTGATAAGTCGATTGTTGAGTTTGTGAAAGAAATTCAACACTATGCTGATAAAGGTATTAGTGATGAAGAATTGGCCTTTATGCGCAATGCAATTAACCAGAAAGATGCTTTGAAGTATGAAACACCGAGCAGTAAGCTGAGTTTCTTAGCGCAAATTTTAGAGCATAATCTTAGTGCTGACTTTGTTAAACAGCGCAATGAAATTGTTAAAAATATTAGCAAAGAAGAAATTAATGCCTTAGCGAAAAAGCACTTAAATATAAAAGAGATGTTAATGGTGGTGGTTGGCGACGCTAAAACCTTAAAACCACAATTAGAAGCGCTAGGTTATGAAGTGATTGACTACGATATATAGATATAGCTAAAGCTGTAAAATGTTAATAAAATGCCAGTCAGTGAATCTGACTGGCATTTTTATGGTAATTATTTTTTCGAGTCTTGCTCAGGATAATTTATTGCTTGCTGTGATACTTTGCCGGTGTGGTTTTATTTGGCAATGTTGCTTGCATAAACTGGCGAATATCTTGGTTAGATGCTGCTAAATCTTGGTAACGTAAGTACATCATATGACCGCTTTTATAGCCTTTAAACGATAATCTATCACGCATTTTTCCACTTGGGTCAAGTTGCGATAAAGTATATTTAGCATCAAAATAATTGGTTGCGCCATCGTAGTAACCCGATTGGATCATTACGTTTAAATAAGGGTTTTGTGCCATAGCTAAACGTAAGTTTTCACCCGTTTTGTTATTGCTTCTATCCCAAGGATGCACATTGCCAAACATATTGTATTTAATGTCGGTTTTGTAATTAAGCTCTTCGCGTAAGTAATAGTTAATTGCTGGCGTAAAGCTGTGTAGCCACGAGGTTAATTCTGCATTGTAATCAGGGCGACTACCACTAACTTTTTCGTCAATACCTAAGTAGCGAGAGTCTAAACGACCAACAGTTTGTTCACGGTTACGTAGTATCTCTTTCCAAAAATATGACGTTTCAATATCTAAATTACTTCTTAATACTTCTTGTACTGACAAGCCAGAATATCGTGATACTTGCTCTGCGATGTGTTGTTTCTCGTCAGCAGCAATAAAGCCACCTTTAGCTAATGCAGGCAAGTATTCATTAAGGGTGAACTTTTCAATTTCAGGCAATATCTCTAACAAATCACGACTTTGTAAATCGGCACTTAAAGCTTTGTGATACCAAGCTGTAGCTGCGAAATAAGGCAAGCGATTTGCCGCTTTTACCGGGCCGTCACGCTTAATACCAATATCCGTTGGTGAGACTAAAATTACGCCATTAAGATACATCCACTGACGTGACTGTAGTTCTAATGCTAAACCTGAAACCCGAGTAGTACCGTAGCTTTCACCGATCAGATACTTAGGTGACTGCCAGCGGTTGTTGCGAGTTACAAAGGTATTCACCCAATCGGCTAGGTATTTAACGTCAGCATTGACGCCAAAGAACATTTTCTTTTGCTCAGCTTTTGATGGCATTTTGCCATCTTTATTGGGTAAAACTCGAGAATAACCGGTGTTAACTGGGTTAACAAAAACAATATCGGCAGTATCTAAAATAGAAAACTCATTCGTTTTTACGCCATACGGTTGTAGCGGAAAACCTTCACTATCAACATTGAGTACTTTAGGACCAGTGTAGGCAACATGCATCCAAACTGATGCAGAGCCAGGACCACCATTAAATGAGATCAGTAATGGACGTGCGGCTCTATTTTTTACTTTTGACCTTTGGTAATAAGTATAAAAAAGGCTAGCTGTAGGATTACCTTCTTCATCCCAAACGGGTTGAGTGCCGGTGGTTGCTGTGTAGTCAAATGACCTCCCGTTCACTTTAGTGCTATGGCTACTTGTACTACTTTCATCAATGGCAATTTTGCGTTCAAATTCTGCATTTGCTAATGGCGATAAAAGTAATAATAAGCTAATTATCGGTATTAAATGCCTAATTCTCATAACACTATCCTTAATAGGTAATTTTAATTGTTAACTTAGATTTGTACTTTGAGCGTACTGTAGTGCCAAGAAAAAATCACAATTAAAAGTTAGAACGAGTATTTCTAGCGATTAACAACCTTATTTTCAAACGTGAGCTCTATGTGCAATCGCTTAGATAAACCACTATAAGGTGGTCTCCTGTTAGTGTGGCGTAGTTTTCGGGTAAGTCAGTTATCTGCATTAAGTGTTGAGCGGGTAAGGTCACTACTTTTTGGTCGTTGTTTATAGTCAATAAGGCATCTTTGAATAAACTATAAATAAAACAGAGCTGACTTGTGCCAAGATCTTGGTTTTTTGCTTGGGGGTAACACTTTACCTTAGTAGTAATGCGCTCGGTACGAGTGATAATATTAAAGTCGGTAATTTCATTGCTCTGCAAATTACCGACAGTTTTATCACCACCGTCAAAAGTAGAAATATCGAGTAAACGTGTTAACCGATCAATTTTATTGTCGTTGTGCTGTAAATTTATACCGTCACCAGCAATTAAAATCAGGTTGCGGGTATATCCTGAAAAGTTAGAGAAAACGCCATCTTCAACTACGTTGGCCATGCTTAATCGCCAATCAAAGTTTTCTAAACTACCACCGGGATTGATCAGCATTTCGATAGTTTCTCCCTGACCATTTTTCCATGGCACGGTTTTAAATTGTGTAGGGGGAATAATTTCTATCATTAGATGCTGCCGGTCATTTACAAAGTGTTTAGATCATAGCCTGAAAGGTTGTGCTGTGTCTGCGACAGGAGCAGCTTATTTTAGCTTTCTTTTAATAAGGTCATGCTTTGTTACCATTTTTTAGTTGTATTAAAGCTCTAACAATTGATTAACAAAATAGCCTTTGCTAGCATGCGCGACTTATGACTTACATTTAGTAAATAAAAGGAGTTAATTGTGTTTAAAAAATATCTAATGGTACTTTCTCTATTGGCCTTACCTTTGACCGCCTCCGCAAACTGGTCTGCTGGTGCGGGTTATGCCAACTTATCAGATAGCGATGATGGAGAGTCAATTTCGCTAGGTGTTATTTATGGCTCTATTGCCTACGAGCTTGCCAAAGAGGGCAGTAAATTCTCTTTTATTCCAGCGTTACGTCTTGGTACAGGTGTTTCTGATGATAAATTTTATGGTGTTAAAGTAGAAGTTAAGCGCTTCACTGCTTTATCAATTCGTGCGCAGTATAATTATGATAACGGCGTATATTTATATGCTATGCCTTCCTATGCAAATCTAGATATTAAAGCCAGTAATAACGGTATTTCGCGTAGTGACGATAACTGGGAATTTGGTTTTGGTGGTGGTGTTGGTAAACAAATCAATGACAAAACGAGTATTGAAGCTTCGTATGAAAGTTATGACGGCACAGATCTATTAACCATTGGCTTTAAATATGCTTTTTAAGTGATTAAATAAGTAATCTGAAATAAGCTGTAGTTGTTGGTTATTAGAGCCAATGGTTGTTCTCTAAATCAATCACGTAGGATACAAACCTTTTAAACTTGCCCTTGGGAGCTGATTAGTAAACTGATAACATCACAAAATTGACGAAAGATAGAGTGACTATGTTTAATCAATTTTGTTTGTTCTAAGCTTACTAATGCAGCTCTGAGGTGGGAATAAATTTAATAAAATTGGTATCACTTTAGCTGATAAAAAAGCAGCTATTATGCTGCTTTTTTTTAATCATAAGCTTGAAACTATTGGTATTATTATTTTAGTGATGACATATATTGTGATAAGGCGGTAATTTCTTCATCCGTCAAATTTGCTGCGATACCCTGCATCATGGCGTTAGGATCATTGTTACGATCACCACTGCGGAATTTTTCTAGCTGAATTTTTAAGTATTCAGCATTCTGGCTGGCAAGGGCAGGAAAACCAGCACTTGGCATGCCTTTACCATTGATACCATGACAGGCAACACATGCGGTAACTTCCATTTCAGCGTTTCCACCTAAGTAAAGTTTTTTACCTTCAGCATTAGCAGTACCGCTACCGGCTGTACTTTCTTGACTAGCATAAAATGCTGCAACATCAGCCATATCTTGTTCGTTAAGGGCCATTGCCATACCGCCCATTACTGGGTCAATACGACCTGATTTACCAGCAGATGTCATACCCAGTTTAAATTCAGTCAGTTGTTTAACTAAGTAGCTCGCACTTTGTCCGGCTAATTTAGGATACATAGGAACTAAACTGTTGCCGTCAGGGCCATGACAAGCAGCACACATAGCTGTTTTGCCTTTGCCTGCTTCGGCATCGCCTTGTGCGGCATTGGCAGTAACCACTGCACTTAATCCTAGTAAAACAGTCATGATAATTTTTTTCATTAGTTTAGTCTCTGCTTGTCATTGAAATAAAAATATATGATAAATCTTTTGCTATTAAAAAATAGTTAACGATATAACTTTGGCATTCTACACGAATTTAATCAGAGTGAAATATTGCGGTTAAAAAAATCAACTAAATGTTTACTAACCTGTAAATAGATCAACAGTTGTTGCTATTTTTAGTAATAAAAAAGCAGCGATAAACGCTGCTTATTATTATTTGTGCTTTTTTATCAAAGCTTATTTCATTGATGCCATGTATTTGGCTAACTCATCAATGTCGTTTGCTGACAGTTTAGAAGCAACACTTTGCATCATGGTGTTGTAATCATTATTACGCTCACCTTTTTTGAACTTCATCAACTGTGCTTTTAAGTAAGCTTCGTTTTGGCTGGCAATGGTTGGGAAGCCAGCTTTGTTCATACCTTTGCCGCTAACTCCATGACAGGCAACACAAGCGGTGATTTTACGTTTTACGTTACCACCAAAGTAAAGTTTCTTACCTGCTTCTGAACCTGCTAAATCAGCGACAGCAATTTTTTGTGCAGCAAAGTAACTAGCAACTTCTAACATGTCTTGCTCGCTTAATGCGGCAGCCATAGGAGCCATAACAGGGTCTTTACGTGTTCCAGCTTTAAATTCTTGTAATTGTTTAATGATGTAGTCAGCACTTTGGCCGGCAAGTTTCGGGTAAATGGCAACGGGGCTATTACCGTCAGCGCCATGACATGCTGCACAAGTAGCTGCCTTAGCTTTACCAGCAATAACTTCAGCTGTAACAGGTGCTGCCGGCATTACCTTACGTGAAACTACATTGGCAACAGCTGCTGGGTCAGCAAAGTAGGCTTGCATGTCAGCAATATCATCTTTGGTCATAGCACCAGCAAATTGGTTCATTGCGTAGTTAACACGATCTTTCTTTTTAAAGTTCATTAATTGCTTAGCAATATATTCTGGGTGTTGATTAGCTAGGTTAGGGTAAATTAATACCTCACTGTTACCTTCGCTGCCATGACAACCAATACATGCGCCAATGTTTCGTGAAGCATCGCCTAGCTCATATAAACTTTTACCCGCCGCTGGGTTAGGTACATAAGCAACCGGCGCTGCGCTTACTGCACTACCTGCATCTGCAGAGCCAGTATCTTGGCTTGCACCGCCTCGTGGTAAAGCAGAGAAATAAGCCGCAACGTCAGCCATATCTTGTTCAGATAAAGGTGCAGCCATTGGACTCATAAGGGGGTCTTTACGATCGCCAGCTTTAAAAGCTTTTAATTGCTTAACGATGTAGTCAGCATGTTGGCCAGCCAAATTTGGGTAGCTATCACTAGCGCCAATACCGTTTGAACCATGACATGCAGCACAAGTGGCTGCCTTAGTTTTACCTGCGTCAGCATCGCCAGATGCAGCTACAGCAATATTAATACTTGATAGTGTTAAAATTAATGAAATTAGAATATGTTTCATAACAAAACTCTCAACATGCTTTAGTGTTTTTATTGAATGTTTTCAATAAGCCGAAAAATTGGCGACATGATACACTATTAACGTCGTTTATAGGGGCTTTTAACGAAAAAATTTGCCTAAAGTTTAATACAATTGCATCTTTAGTGTGAAAAAACGATATAATGTGGTTTTAATTTATATTGTTGGATCTAAATCTTGTCTTCTACAGCCATTCATCTAACCAAAGCGACTTTTACCATTAGCGCACCCGATATCCGTCGTTTACCCGCAGATAGTGGTATTGAAGTAGCATTTGCTGGTCGCTCTAACGCAGGTAAATCAAGTGCGTTAAACACCCTAACTAATCAAAAAAGTCTTGCGCGTACTAGTAAAACACCAGGACGAACGCAGTTAATTAATATTTTTGAAATTGCCGAAAACAAGCGTTTAGTTGATTTGCCAGGCTATGGCTTTGCTAAAGTGCCAATGGAAATGAAGAAAAAATGGCAAAAAGCATTAGGCGAATACTTAGAAAAGCGTCAATGTTTGAAGGGCTTGGTTATCTTAATGGATATCAGACACCCATTGAAAGATCTTGATATGGATCTCATTCAATGGGCAGCTGACGGTGAGTTACCTGTTTTAGCTTTGCTAACGAAAAGTGATAAATTGTCACAAGGTAAAGTAAGTGCGCAAGTACTAGCCGTTAAAAAGCAATTAGCATCATTAAATGCTGATATTAAAGTGCAAGCTTTTTCGTCATTAAAGCGTACCGGCTCTGCACAAGCTGACGCTGTGATCTGCGACTGGTTTCAAGATGAGAACATTCAATTGCTTAATGAGTTAAGCGAAGAACCGTTGACTGAAGAATAACATTTGGCTCCTAGTCGGGGGCAATTTGTTAAATAAAAAGCCTCGGATATCGAGGCTTTTTTGTGATAAAACCTTTAGCGTATTATTGCTCGGGTAATATCCAATCTGGTCTTGGAAAGTGGCAAGTGTAACCGTATGGCACTCGCTGCAAATAATCTTGATGTTCTACTTCGGCTTGCCAAAAATCACCTACAGGCTCAACTTCTGTTACCACCGAATTTGGCCAAAAACCTGAAGCATTAACATCTGCAATGGTTTTCTCAGCCATAGCTTTTTGTTCAGCACTTGTATAATAAATGGCTGAGCGGTATTCACGCCCTTGGTCATTACCTTGTCTATTTTCTGTTGTAGGATCATGGATTTGAAAAAAGAACTCGAGAATTTTTCGATACTCGATCACCGTATTTTCAAAATATATTTCAATAGCTTCTGCATGATCACCATGATTGCGATAGGTAGCGTTTTCAATCTCACCACCGGTATAGCCTGCAGAGGTTTCCGTTACGCCAGGTAGCTTACGAATTAAATCTTGCATACCCCAAAAACACCCACCTGCTAATACTGCACGTTCAATTGCCATTTTTTATCCTTCCACTTGTGCTAAATATGCTTCATAACCTTCATCAGCCATGTTATCGCGGTGAATAAACTTAAGTGAAGCAGAATTAATGCAATAACGTAAACCACCTTGCGCAATAGGTCCATCTGGAAATACATGTCCTAAGTGACTATCACCATGGGTTGATCGAACTTCTGTACGTAACATGCCATGGGTATCATCGGTAAGCTCATTCACGTTAATCGCTTCAATCGGTTTACTAAAACTTGGCCAACCACAACCTGAGTCGAATTTATCAGCTGAGGCAAATAAAGGCTCTCCAGAAACTACATCAACATAAATACCCGGGGCGGTATTTTCGAGCAACTCACCAGTCCAAGGACGTTCGGTGCCATTTTCTTGCGTTACACGGTACTGCTCAGAAGTTAAGTTAGTAATAGCATCGCTCGATTTTATATATTTGGACATAAGATCTCCTTGGTTACTTGAGTTATGTAGTGAAGACTTCATGATTTAGCCAAGCTATAGAATGAAGCACTATCCTTTTACATCTTGTTTAACAATAGACCGGAAAGTTAAAAAATAATTTGCATTAGTAGCTGTGCTAATTAAATTCAAGCACATTAATTACTTTTTACTGCGTCAGTAGCAAGTAAATTAATAGACTTGGTATAATATTATTTTTAGTTTGATGAGTGCTAACCCAATATGAGCATGCTTATTAGTAGAAAATTAGCTGAAAAGAAGAAATTTAGGCAGAAAAAAACCGATGACAAAAATGGCCATCGGTATAATTAGCTTGGGGAAGCTAGAATTCAAAATTAATACAACAGGTGTTCTAAAGAGAACAATGCAAGTATAGAGTAACCACTCTATAAAAGTAAAGCCTTTACTCTAAATTATTTGTTTTAGATCAAAAAATAAGCACATGGTTATGCTCGCCTAGAATTGATTTTGATGGAAAAACAGCAATAGAGCTTGTTGATACCCTTGAAGGTATCCAAGTAATAGATAATTTTTTCTTGCGATTAAAGACTGGTGATTTTTCTTAAAATTATGGCTTTCAAATATGAAAATCCGCTTGATACATTTGTTGATATGCAGCGCTCATATTTTCTTAGCTTTGATTTTGTTAACTTAAGGTTTATGTGTTTTAATTGCGTACATTTTTATTGTGCGCAATTTATGTGGCTATGCTAATTGAGTTTTAAAGTGAAAGTAAGTATATTGCGCACAATCTATTTTATGTGGTGATATTTCATGACAAAACCCGACTCATCTTCGAACCTTACGTTGGATAAGCAAATTTGTTTTTCTTTGTACAGTGCTTCAAATGCAATGGCGCGCTCTTATCAGCCATTATTGAAAAAATTGGATCTCACTTACCTGCAATACATTGTGATGATGGTGTTATGGCAAGATTCAATAATGAATGTGAAAGAGTTGGGCGCTAAAGTACATTTAGATTCAGGTACTTTAACGCCTTTATTGAAACGTTTGGAGGGCAAAGGCTTAGTTATTCGTTCGCGGAGTAAAGCTGATGAACGGGTAAGAATTATTAGCTTATCTGATGCGGGGAATAAATTACGCCAAGCCGCAGAGCAAGTGCCTGATATGATGATGTGTAAATCGAAAATGACCTCTGAAGAGTTGAACAATTTGAAGCAAGCATGCGATCTTTTATTGAAAAACTTAACGACTACTGATTAAGCTCAGTAGGTCGCGTTAAGTGAAGGTTTTATAATTTCAATTGAGGCAACTTTAGTCATGGTAGAAAGTTTACAGCAATTAAATAGTCGTTATGATGAACAAGGCTATTTTGTTATTAGGAATTATTTTAGTGCGAGTGAAATAGCGTCGCTAAGTACAGTTATATTAAAATTTCATGAATTATGGAAACAGGATAATGCTGAGTTCTATCAACAAGAAGCTTTTAATTCTTCGTTAATTACCGGCAGTCAATATTTAGCATCTGACGATCGGGTGCAGTTGTTTAATTTTATTAGCTCAAAAAAAGTCATGAATATTGTTGAAGCGGTTATCGCGAGTAAACCGGCATTTATGAACACCCAATTATTTTTTAACCCTGTTAATCGTCAGCAAAAAGATTTCTGGCATCGTGATTGTCAATATGATTATGACGTTGAAGGGCAAAAGAAAGTTATCCACGAGACGCAAGTTTTACATCTTCGAGTGCCCTTATTTGACGAGCTTGGTATGGAATTAGTGCCAGGTACGCATAAACGCTGGGATAATGAAGAAGAGTTTAATGTCCGTCAAGAAGAGCGAGGACGAGAGAGTAGTGAAAACCTCTCGACCGGGAAAAAAATCACTTTAGCGGCGGGGGATTTATTGGTGTTTTCGGCTGATATGATCCACCGTGGTTTATATGGCTTGGATAGATTAGCATTAGATATTCTAGTTTTTGATTCATCTGCAGATTATGTCGACTATGTTGATGATGATTGCTTGCCTGATAGGTCAATGTTGGAAAAAATTACCGATCCAAGATTGTTTCTTAATACCATGGCATTAAAGTTACAAGATTAGTGCTAAGTTCATTTAAAATATTTTGACTATATTTTCGTTGGATTAACGACAGACGAGCGTTATTTTGTTTTATTGTTTACTTCGAACATTATTTTTAGCCATCTTAAATTCTCCGGACCCAGCTTAGCTTGCTCGTGCAGAACAGGATTTTCATAAGCTTCTTTGTAAACATGACAGATGGCGACCTCTGTGAGCTCTCGCCATCTGTCATGCGCTAACTCGGTAATACTACCCGCTGAAAAATTAGGACCTGTTAAAGGGTCGTATTGAGATTCTGTTGTTCTCAAGGTTAGCTCTAACTGTTGTAAAATAGGGTTAATCACTTGTAGGGTGTTGGATTGCTCAAATTCTTTTGTTATATGCTCTTCAGCAGCTTTGATTGATTTATCAAGTTGGTATTGATTAAGTTTTTCACCTGTCGGCCTTAGGCCATATTTATTCAATAAACCGCCAACACTGGGCAGTAAAGCTTTAGCGGCAATACCGGCTCCGAACAACGGATTTACAATCGCAGCAAGTCCGCCAACCAACAACATGCCGTATGTTAACTTTTTGTCTAATGCGTCTATTTGGTTTGCTAATGATTCGAGACTATTTTGTTTACCGTTGTTGTTATCCCTGACCATTTCCTCGGCAGACTGACGCATATAGTTTTTAAGCATGACTTCTGAATGCTCATTGGGGAAATGAAAAATACGTCTTTTGGGTAAATTATTAATTTCAGGTACTGCATTGGGTAAGCAACGCATGGTGTGTAACGCAAATTTATACTCTGACAATTCATAAGGTATGACAAAGTAGTGTTTTTCATCATATTGAATATCGTGATATTTATCTGATTTTTCAGCTGAAACAAATATGGGCAAACCATGCCATTTTTCTTTGACCAGAGTATAGCTAGAGCTTAGCTCTGTCGTTGCTTTATCGGTTGCAGAGCGCACTATGTTCAGGCTTTTTTTGAAAAAATCTTGCATGGGCTTTTGCCTATTCAATTAACAATCAGTGGTAACATAGCTAACGGCTGGTAATGCCCCGATACTAGTTGCGGGATCATAAAGAATGTAACAGTTAGTATTGCGAATCGGAACTTGATTGATTTTTTGACCCGAAGTAGCAGCAAGTGATGCTGTTGTTAGCCAAACTCGGGTATCTCCATAGGTTGTAGACCAAGCCCACTCCTCGGCGAAGTTACTTCCCATGAGCTTTGAAATTCCATTGCCGCGACTAGCACTTGGATAACCATAGGCTATTTCTACATCGTTAACACCATCATTATCTAAATCAATTTCGGTTTTTTCTTGGTCTTGCACCCCTTTTACTAAAGACTTTGCATGTACCATTTGAGCACTTGATAAAATAGCGCCGCCCATAGCTTCAAGCACAGCTTTGTTAGCATCGGAGCTCAAATTCAAAAATTTAGGGGTAGCAGTGGCCGCTAAAATACCTAAAATAACGATGACCACAACTAACTCAATTAAAGTGAAGCCCGACTTTTTTGTGTTTAATGCTCTGTTATTTAACATGATTTTTTGTGAAAAGTACTGTAACTGACAATCAAAATATCATAAACGTAGCTTTATTAAAATCACTCATTTTATTGACTGGCATTTACAAAAGTTTAGGTTCAGTAGTGTTTTTATAATGGGAGTGTAGTAGTACAAAGGTGTCAGGTATTTTTACAAAGATGATGTCAAATAACAAAGAGCAAATTTTATGTTTATGAAAATATTATATTTAATTGCTGCGGTGTATTACTTGCTTATACCTGTTTGAATAATAACTAAAACCTTGGAGAAAGGCATGAGTATGAAATATCTAAAATTAACTTTAATCAGTTGTACTTTAGCAATGACTTCATTTGCTAAAGCCGGAATAATTAACGATACGGATGTTACCAATGATGTTATTTTCGGCAGCGGTAACGCGAATGGTTTTTTTACAGTTGCACAAGATAACGGTATTGAAATTGGTCTTCGTGGCAAACTACGCCATAATTTGACTGGTTCGCCAGAGAACACTTTTAACAGTAATGGTGATGGTACATATACCTTTGATGCTGGTGTTGCACCAACTCAACCATCACCAACAGCTGTATGGAGCTATGAATGGTCTATTAACTCAGATTTCTTAGGGAGTTCAGGTGCTAACTTAAGTAATTATGTTTTTGAACTAAGCATAGATAAAGATCCGACTGCAGGTGTCGACTTCTTGACATTTGACCTATTAGCCGGCTATTTTGACCACGCTATTGGTACTAATGCAACGGGTAATGGCGGAGGCACGGTTGCAGCAAAAGATGATGTAATTGGCTTTAACAATTTACTTACCAGTAATAATTTAGCCCAAAATTCGTGGAAACCACATTGGACGTTAGAGAGTTTTGGCTTTGATCCAACGCTAGATGCCACATATGATATATCCATTGCGGCCTGGTCACGTACACAATCAAACGATCTTTTAGTGAGAAATACAATTCAAATCATTGCTGGCAATGGCGCAACTGCTGTTCCCGAGCCATCAACGTTAGCTATTTTTATGTTGGCTCTTGTTGGTTTAGTTTCTCGTCGTATTAAAAAGCTGTAAGGTGTTTAATTTGTATTGCAAAAGCACTATTTATAGTGCTTTTTTATTGCTACTCCTGAAACTTAGTAGAATTGGTATAACATGGTTAAATTATCTCAACAGCTGTAATAAGTACTCGCAACTTGCAGAGGTAAGCCACGCCAGCGTGGCACAATTGATGATAACGGTGTTCCAAAATATTATCCTAAAACTGCGCTTTTTTGATTTATGTCGAAGTAGTTGCTGCGCAATGGCCGCGCCAGGCCAACCACCAATCAGTGCTAAAAAGTGCAGACTAGCTTCAGATATACGCCAAGCACCACGTTGAGCTTTTGATTTATCAAGCGCATATATCATATAAGTCACCATACTGAGTCCCAAATATGCCAGTGCTAACATTTGAGGAATATAGTTTAGTAGCAATGCCAGTGTCACGAGTCCGAGGAATAGCACCGACAAGTAAATTGAAAAGCTATTGATTTTTTTGCTAGGTGTTTTTATGCTTTTTTCTCCAAAATATGTCGCATTATCTGCACAATATCGGCCTTGTTTATCTTTTGTTATCGAGAAGGAGATGACATCATGCCTTTCAGGTGTGCGTTGGCGATTAGCGAAAGCAGTTTTATGAATGAAAACATCGTCGCCGCCACTATTAGGGGTAATAAATCCAAATGCCTTGTCATTGTTCCAATGAAGTAAAGTTCCTTTTAAGCGCATAACGTAATCCTTTAATCGCTATTTTTTGTAATGATACTGTACCTTGATATGTTGAACTTTGCAGCGATTAACTAGCATCGAGGCTTATTTTATAGAGCATTGTTTAATATATTTTACCGAGTATTGATATTTCCATCTCTTATTAATTGTTTTACACTCTAACTATCTGACCAGACTTGATATTATGCTATGGCTGCCGACCGATTTATACCTTACCGAACAAGATCTTCAAGATGCGTTAACTGAAGAGTCATTATTTAAAGTTAGATTAGAAGTGGAGTTTGATGACTTTGCACAAGTGGTGTTTTACCGCAGAGGTGAGTCGCAATTAACTGAAACCATTACCTCGCTATTTGGTTTGCGCAAACAAACTATTAACTTTACTCATTATGATCGGGTCGCGGTTTTTATCACTTTTAAAGATAAAGCGCACTTTGAGGGGAAAAATAAATCACTGATCGGCTTTGAGCCAGGATCTACCATAGTAAAGCTGTTTCAAAATGTGCCAAAAGCAGATTTGGAAATGTTATTTCCTAACAGCGAAGTACGGATGAGGCCAATCGATAAAGTTGTTATTGGTGCATCTGCGGTGGTTGGTGGTGCGGTAGTTTTAGTGACTAAACTTGGCGCATCATTGGTATTATTAGCAACGTTATTAGCTTTTTGGCTTGGCTGGCGTGCAGATTCAGTTGAGATGACACAACAGCATTTTATTTCTCTGGCTATAGGTTTAGGGGTGTTTGGTGGTTTTATTTTTAAAGAGTGGAGTAAATTTAAAAATAGAAAAATTAAATTTATGAAAGCATTATCAGATAATCTGTATTTTAAAAATCTCGATAATAACGCCGGCGTTTTTCATACTTTAATTGATGCGGCAGAAGATGAGGATTTTAAAGAGGCGGTGTTAGCCTATAGTTTTTTGCTCAATTGCCCTTCAGGTTGTCGTTCAGTGACTATAGATGAGCAGATAGAACATTGGTTTAAAAGTCATTATCAATGTGAGCTAGATTTTGAAATATCAGATGCTTTAAGAAAACTTGAGCGTATGCAGTTGGTTGAGGTAAAAGACGGTGTTTATCATGCCGTTTCACTGGAAAAAGCGAAACAGCAGTTAGTTAGGGGTGATGGCTAATTTTCAACGTAACATCGTTGAAAATTGTGAAAATAGAGATATACCGAATCCACTTCAAGAGCTAATCTTAAGGCCTTGTGTTGATTTTTGTTGTCAAACAGTAGCAACTAACATAATAGCTGGTACGTGTTATTACGATGGTTGCTCGTTTAAATTACATTAGCTCCCATACTTCCCAGCTTTCAAAATGATATTTCTTAGCCAATTCTAGTGCTAATGCTTGGTGTTTTGCTGCGAGTTCTGCTTGTTCAGTGCCTGAATAATAAACACTCATTTGCTTATGCCATCCAGGAAAACTTTCACCTTGCTTCTTTACCTGCTGAAGTAATTGTAAAGCTTTAGGAAAGTTTTTCTTTTTGTTAAAGCCGCTGGCAAGATGAATGGTTACTAAGGTTAATGACTCGGGAAACTCTGCGGCAAGCTCAACTAGAATCTCATCAACTTGGTCTATTTGCTTTGACCAAAATAAGTATTTATTAAATTGATAACTATGTAGCCATTCAAATTGAAAACCAGCCCATTGCTTTTTTTGTGCCTTAAAATGAGCAAATACTTGTTTATAATCGCCTAAGGTAAGCATGTCGGTACCATCAATTGCATAATTGGGTGCTAAAAATTTTAAGCCGTCATAAATAGCGGGTAGTGCAGTCGTGAAGTGATTTTCATTCGGATAATGTTTATATTGCCAGTTTAATGACTTTGCAGCGGATGTTTCAAAAGCTTCAATAACCTTATCAACTCCCATATCTTCTTCATTGGCGAGTGAAATAAATACCGGTGCGGTGAGCTTATTTGCTGTTAGTAAAGGCGTTAATTTACTCGCTAAGCTGTACTCGTCAAACCAAGCGCTAGGACTCATGGCAAGAAAGGCATTAAAGGGGGTGTCTTCTTGCATCATGCTATAGAGGGTAAATAAGCCGCCAAGTGAATAACCGGCAAGGGCTTTTTGGCTATTGGTACGATATTGCTGGTCAATCAAGGGCAGTAATTCTTGGCTTAAGTAAGCTTGTAATTTGCTGGCATGGCCGAAAGCATCATCTTTATTATCTGGCCAGGTTGTGGTTTTGAGGTAATCATCGCCACCTTGGTTAGCAATACCTACAACTATCATGGGGGGGATTTTACCCATTCGTGCTAAGTTTTTTACGACCGCTGAAACATGTTGAAATTGAAAGTCTGCGTCAATCACAAAAAGGCTCGGGTAGGATCTTTTATTCATGGAATAACGTTCGGGAAGCGAGACCATATAACGTCTTTTTTCAGCAAATATGGTTGAGGAATGTTGTAATTCGTAAGCGCTGACAATAGCGCTACCTGATTGCTGTGCATGTGTTTCTGTAGCAAAACTGAGAGTATTAAAACTCGTTAAGGCGATAAGTAGTAAGATCACTTTTTTTATTGTCATAGTTATATCCGTATGTTTAATCAGTACTTAATGCTAGTGAAAGCTTTAACAAGACAGTATCAGCTTGGTAGAGTATTGTCTTTTATTAATAATAGTTAGCCTAAAACTAGGCTGGAAAGCAGTTAAACTTAACCGATGATTAGACATTTAAGATAAATAAAGTCGCAATAATATAGTTGCAGAAAATTAACTGAAAATGCAGTAACCTTGCGATTTATCAAAGTAAGTTTGCGCGATATATTTACAATGTCAGCCTTGATGGTTTAAACCGATAGTATTTATTTTTTAGTAAATAATGGAGAAGAAAATGAAAAATTATCTGCTAGTTTTATCAACACTGTTACTACTATTGACGGGCTGTAGTAAGTCAGTTGAGGTACAACTTGAGCCAGAATTGACAGTGTTTGTGAGTGCGGGTAGTGACAAAACAATACAGTTAACTAAGCAAGATGCAGAATACATTATGCTGAGCGAGTGGTTAGTGCAGAATAAAGCCGACTGGTTACCAACATCGGGTCGTTATGCTGGCGGTATTTACTTAACCTCAGGTAATTATGGTATCCAAGTGATAGATACTAAGGTTGTGCTGTATTCAAGCATTACCGATAATCCAACCGCAATTTATGCGCAAGAAATTGAACGTAGTGATCTGAGAGCATTAAAAGATCTAGCGAAATAATTCTTTCTTATTGCCAAATCTGGGTTACTTGAGTTCCTCGTTTGATAAAATGCCTTTATCGTGCAATTGTTGAAAAATGGTTTGGCATTTTTTACGAAAAGTATCACGTAATAATCGCACTGCTGGCGTAATTGATTGCCGGCTTGGGCAAATGATCCATAGCTCAGTGTCGGTAGCTTTATATTCAGGTATAACATTCACTAAGTCGCCAGCTAGTAGATCAGAAGCTACATCTAACGCAGATTTGGTCGCTAAACCTTTGCCCGCAACACACCAGCGCCTAACAAGATCGCCATCGTTCGCGGCACGGTTGCCATTCATTTTAATTTTAAATTTTTCGCCCTGATGAGAAAAAAGCCAAACATTGTGAATTATGTCGCTAAGTTGATAGAAAAGTCCGTTATGTGTGACTAAGTCGTTTGGGTGTGTAGGTGTGCCATGTTGCTCTAAATAATTCGGACTAGCGCAGAGCAAACGTGGAATATTACAAACCTTAAAACCATACATATTTGAGTCAGTAGGAGAGCCATAGCGCAGGGCAATATCAACGCCATCTCGATAAAAGTCGATATTACTATCACTCAGGCTTACTTTTAGCGTTATAGCACTATGGGTTTGCATAAATTCGTCTAACCACGGTGCAACAAGGTTACGACCAAGATCTGATGAGATAGCAATACGTAATTCCCCATCAACTATCGCTAAGTCGTCTTTAACATTTTGCTTGGCCTGCTCAAGCATGTCTAATGCCTGCTGGCAATGAGGAATATAACGCTCTCCTGGACCACTTAAACGTAAACTACGGGTCGTACGAATAAATAACTCAACACCGAGTGCTCGCTCGATACGTTTAATGGCAGCACTTGCGGTAGCCATTTGCATATCTAAACTTGCTGCAGCGGCAGTAATACTACGAAATTCTGCTACTTTTAGTACGACATGTAAGTCTTCTATCTGCATATTGTCAAAAAATTATTGATAATGATTCAATTATTATGCTGTTTAATGCTAATTAATCAAGCGTTATTATAAAGCCAAGTTAAAACGTAACCATGACACAAACAAGTGAGAAAGATGATGAAAGCTATTGGATATACCCAGTCGTTACCTATAAGCAACGTAGATTCTTTAATGGATATTGAATTACCACAACCGGTTGCTACTGGACGTGATTTATTAGTTAGAGTTGCTGCGATAGCTGTAAACCCTGTTGATTATAAAGTACGCCTCAAAGGCGCACCTAGCGAAGGCGAATTTAAAGTTTTAGGCTGGGATGCGGTGGGTGAGGTAGTGGCTGTTGGTGAAGATGTTAGTGAATTTTCGTTAGGAGATCACGTCTATTATGCTGGTGATATTACTCGCCAAGGTAGCAATGCAGAATATCAATTGGTTGATGAACGCATTGTTGGCAAAAAGCCAAAAAGTTTATCAGACGCTGAAGCGGCTGCATTGCCGCTAACAGCAATTACGGCATGGGAAATGTTATTCGAACACTTAGCCATTAAACAACAGTCACCAACGAGCAAAGATAAATCAGCAGATGTTATTTTGGTGGTAGGCGCTGCCGGCGGTGTGGGATCAATTTTCTTACAATTAGCAAAAGCGATCACAGGTGCAACCATCATTGCAACGGCTTCTCGTGAAAGCTCGCAACAATGGGTGAAAAAATTAGGGGCAGATTATGTTGTTGATCACAGTAAAGCCTTGAAGCCACAAATTGATGCGTTAATTGCCAACGAAGGGGTCGGTCAAGTTACTCATGTTGCAAGTTTAAACAGTACAGCGTCATACTTTGACACGTATATAGATTTGCTAGTGCCATTTGGCAAAATAGCTATGATTGATGACCCTGAAACACCACTCGATATTATGAAACTTAAAATGAAAAGTTTGTCATTTCATATTGAGTTTATGTTTGCACGTTCAATGTTTAATGCTGTTGACATGCAAGAGCAAAGTCATTTATTGAATCGTGTGGCTGAGTTTATTGATCTGGGGTATATCCAAACTACCGTTGGTAAAAACTTAGGGGTAATAAATGCAGAAAATCTCAAAGCTGCGCACCAAGAATTAGAGTCAGGCAAGTCGATAGGCAAGCTAGTTTTACAAGGCTTTTAATAGCAGACAGTAAAAATTAACCAAAGATACTAAATAGTAAGGAAATTATCATGACACAATTGACTATCGTTGCCAATATTACCGCACACCCTGAGCAAATTGATTTAGTTAAAACAGAATTATTAAAGCTGATTAAAGTAACACGATCAGAGAAAGGTTGTGTAAATTACGACCTGCATCAAGATATTGAAAATCCGGCACACTTTATGTTTTATGAAAATTGGCAGACTCGAGAGTTATGGCAAGCACATATGACTAATCAACCATTGCAAGACTACCTTAGCGCGACGCAAGAGGCTGTTGCCGAGTTTACGTTGAATGAGATGCAGCATATCGAATAATACCAATTTTACTAAGCGCTGAGTGGAAACAAACTTAATAAACTTGGTATAATCAACTAAAGAGCGGCCTGTATAACTGAGCTTGGGTGATATAGGCCACTTTCTTAGGTCGATTGCTTTTATTTTTGCAGCAAGCATTGGTATTTATCTGCGCATCAGCTAACCATTTCTAACTAATATAATTTTGTAGAAAATGTCACACGCAAGAGATAGCTGCTTATTGCATATCAGTGAGCTTATTTCAGTACAATGATAATGATCTCAATAATTTCTTCAATTAATGTTGGCTCTTGTGGTGGTTCTTTTTTACCGCCAGTAGCAAAAGCAGTTGAACTAATGACAAGAGTGGCAATGATTAAAGCTAATTTAAATGTTTTCATGGTTATTCCTTAATAAAAAAGTTGAGTGGATTTAAATCCACAACCATTATTCAGGAAAAGTACTCAAAATTATATCGTGTTGAACAGAATTATGTTGCGTAGTTTTTTTTACGGTATTAACTCAGCACTAATTGACTTGAAGGGAAAAGGGCTTAAGCCGCGAATTTATAGTTAGATTTGATGATAAAGTTGACGATTAAAAATAATGTTGTCGCCGATAAAACATGTACAGTTTCAGAGTAGAAATTATAAATAAATAAAGGCTCTAATGACGTTAAGTGACGTAATAGGTATTCTACAATCATAATAACAACAACTAAAATATTCACCATAGCAAGTGAATATAATTGTATATCTACCGAGGTATGTTTTAATGGCAAGCGGACGATATTTTTAATAAATGATAATGTCTGAAATTTTTTGAATATCGGAATGCGAAGAAATATTAGGTGTCGAGTTACCATATTAAGCATTAACATAGCGATGTATGAGTGCATTCTTGGCGCATTGTAGTCGATTAAATACCAATATATTTCGCCTATGATACACATAAGCACCGTCGGTAAAATGATTCGCCGAATCAACTTATCATACCAAAACAGCTTAATTAGCCAGAGTGACAATAGATAGATCAATGGTTTGATAAATAGGTAGCTGCTAGAGAAAAAAATAATTTCCTCTAAGAAACGTTCGAGCAAGAAAATTAGCGCAATGCTAATAATATTGGCATTGTGAATATTAAAAAATATTAAGCTCAGTAAAAAAATAATGAACAAGCGATCAAAATATTGCGCATAGCCAAAGGTCAGTAATGCAATCGTTAAGAATATAACAGCTAAAAGGCTAGTAATACCATTGCCTATATATTGCCGTAATATCATAAATTACATGCCAAAAAACTTCATTACTTGCACTTTAAATGATAACTGACTAGATTCAGATACTGACTTTCGACAAGCAAGCCACCAAGCATTCACCACTTCAAGACTGAGAGAGTCAATGGTTTTAGGGTGCTCGTTCTCAATGGCAACAACAGTTTCTCGGCTGATACCTATTTGACTGGCAAGTACTTTTTGCGTAAAACCAGCTTCTTTTCTTAAGTTTTTTAATTCTAATCCAGAAAAATGTGCCATTTGTATTTATCAAAATTTGTTAAGATTATTTGCATTTTAAGAATTTATTCTCATAAGGGCAATCAATTACCGCACTTTTTGTACAATTAATTAGCAAAACTCTGCCAACCAAACCATTAAACGCTAAAACCAAGCATAAAGTTATTGCTGGCATTGTGGTATGCTACTTTTCTGGAAATACATGACTTGTTAATACGGAATGACTGCGTGACCTTACTTTTTATTTATTTAACCATTGCTATTGGTGTTTCATTTTTATGTTCAGTATTAGAGGCGGTTTTATTGTCGATCACCCCGAGTTTTGTTGAGCAAATGAAAACACAAAAACCAAAATCTGCTGCGGTTTTGGTCAATGTTAAAACGCGTTTAGAAGAGTCACTGTCGAGTATCTTAATTCTTAATACCTTTGCTCATACTATGGGGGCTGCAGGGGTTGGAGCACAAGCGCTTGCTATATTCGGTGAAAAATGGGAAAGCGCAATTGCGGTATTACTGACTTTAGTTATTTTGTATTTTTCAGAAATTATTCCTAAAACTTTAGGGGCAACTTTTTGGCGTAGTTTAGCTATACCCTCTGCCCATGTTATTGCTTGGTTAGTGCGAATCGTTTATCCGCTGGTTTGGCTGGCGACTCGACTGACGCGTTTATTTAAAAAAGATAAAACCAGTGAAATTACCCGCGAAGAAATTATTGCTTTAGCGTCGCTCGGGCATAAAGATGGTAGTTTGTTCTCACAAGAAAATGAATACTTATCTAACATGCTTAATTTACGTGAATTGCGTACTGGTGATGTCTTTACCCCTCGCACCGTTGTTCACATGTTACATCAAGATATAACCGTAACTGCCGCGTTAAACCATGAGCAAACTCGCCAATTTACTCGTATCCCTGTTTACGGCAATACGATTGATGATATTACCGGTAAAGTGATCAAAGGCGATTTATATGAAGCAGAGCGTAATGGTCATGGTGATGAACCGATTAGTAACTTTATTACCCCGCTAACGGCCGTATCTGAAAAACTACCCGTTCAGCAGTTGTTAGATATTTTTATAAAAAATCATATGCATATTTACGCGGTTGAAGATGAATACGGTCAGACATCAGGCGTTGTTACCTTAGAAGATGCCATTGAAACCTTATTGGGTCGTGAGATAGTTGATGAAAGTGATGCGGTGGCCGATATGCAAGCGCTAGCCCGCGATAAATATCGAGATAGGTTAAGAGGACTTAAACAACAAGGTGATGATCAAGCCGATTAGCCCTGTACTAAGTCTTGAAAGGTATCTTGAATGGTGTGGATAATGTGAGACATTTAATCCATTTTGTTATTTAACGCAGAGATATTCAGCAAATATTGGCAAGTTAGCC